>Ga0209235_1000059_pt1 | contig 41584 bp, 38 predicted proteins | sample GraSoi013_1_20cm_4_FD_185817 | JGI IMG/M metagenome (GOLD analysis project Ga0209235, IMG submission 185817) | Grasslands soil microbial communities from the Angelo Coastal Reserve, California, USA - Sample 09_25_2013_1_20cm (SPAdes) (version 2) | ecosystem: Environmental > Terrestrial > Soil >... | reverse complement strand
AGCTGCACGGCGTTCGTGAGGTTGCCGTTGTGGGCCAGCGCGAGCGGCCCCTCGCGGTAGCCGGCGAGCATCGGCTGGGCGTTGGCGAGCACCGAGGAGCCGGCGGTGGAGTAACGCGTGTGCCCCACCGCCACGTCCCCCTCAAGCCCCGCGAGCACCGGCTCGGCGAAGATGTCCGACACGAGCCCCATGCCGCGGTGGGAGCGCGCGACCCCTGCGCCGTCCACGGCGACGATGCCCGCCGACTCCTGGCCGCGATGTTGCAGGCTGTAGAGGCCGAGGTAGGCGAGCCGCGCTGCGTCGGGGATTCCCGTAACGCCGATGATGCCGCACATCTGTGCCGTCAGTCTCCCATGCGACGGGGGATCGCCGTGAAATATACCTCGCGGAGCTCCCCAACGGGGCGGTCGATCACAGCATCGCGCAGTCGCAGCCGCACGCGCCCGCCGCGCTCGCCCACGGTCCCCGCCCGGTGAATCGGGACGCCGTGCTCCTGCGCCAGAGCCGTCACGGCGGCGGCTCGCTCCGGTGAGCACGTCACGACGGCCCGCCCGTGAGACTCGCTGAAGAGCAAATCGAGAGCCGTAAGTGACAAGGCGTAAGCCGTAAGGTCCACGTCCAGCCCGAACCCGGTTTGCTCGTAAGGGCCGCCCATCGCGATCTCGGCGAGCGCGACGCCGAGCCCACCGTGCGAGCAGTCGTGCGCGGAGCGCACCAGCCCCCCCCCCGCCACGGCAGCCGCCACGAGGAAGTCGATGAGGCGCCGCTCGGCCTCCAGGTCGACCCGCGGAGGCTCGCCGCACAGGGCCCCGTGCAACACCTCCCACAACGCGGAGCCGCCCAGCTCGGGCCGGGTCTCCCCCAGCACGAGCACGACGTCCCCCCACTCCCGCGCATGGCTCGGGACGGCGCGGTCGGCCCGGGCGACGAGCCCCACCATCCCGACGACCGGCGTGGGATCCACGGCGCCCGTCGGGCTCTCGTTGTAGAAGGACACGTTGCCGCCGGTCACGGGCGTGCCGAGCGCGCGGCAGGCGTCGGCGATGCCGCGGCAGGCCTCCTGGAACTGGTAGAACACCGCCGGCCGCTCGGGGCTGCCGAAGTTGAGGCAGTCGGTGATGCCGAGGGGCCGCGCCCCGGTGCAGGCGACGTTGCGGGCCGCTTCGGCGACCGCCGCCTTCCCGCCCTCATAGGGGTCGAGCAGGACATAGCGGGCGTTGCCGTCCGTGCACACGGCGATGCCGAAGTCGGCGCCGCGCACCTGGATGACGGCCGCGTCGCCCACCCCCGGGCCGAGGGCCGTGCCGGCCTGCACGGTCGAGTCGTACTGCTCGTACACCCAGCGTTTCGAGGCGATGGGCGGGTGGTCGAGGAGGCGGAGCAACACTTCGTCGGGAGGCGGGATGCGGGATGCGGGAGGCGGCTGCTTCCGGCGCAGCGCGACGATGCGGGGATCCTCCTTCGCTTCCGGATGATAGATCGGGCAGTCATCTATGAGCCGCCGGCCCGGGATTTCGGCGACGACCTGGTCGCGCCACTTCACCCGGTACATCCCGTCGTCGGTGACGCGGCCGATCGGTGTCGCCTCGAGCTCCCACTTCGCGGCGATCGCCTGGACGGCCGCCACGCGGTCGGCCTTCGCCACGAGCAGCATCCGCTCCTGCGACTCGGAGAGCAGGATCTCGTAGGGCGTCATCCCCGCTTCGCGCGTCGGCACGAGCGATGCGTCGATCTCCACGCCCGCGCCGCCGCGGGCGGCCATCTCCGCCGACGACGAGGTCAGGCCGGCCGCCCCCATGTCCTGGATCGCCACGATGTGCCCCGAGGTGATGAGCTCGAGGCTCGCCTCGAGCAGCAGCTTCTCGGTGAAGGGATCGCCCACCTGGACCTGGGGGCGGCGCCGCTCGCTTTCGTGCGTCAGCTCTTCCGACGCGAACGAGGCACCGTGGATGCCGTCGCGGCCGGTGCGCGATCCCACGACGAGCAGCACGTTGCCCACGCCATGTGCCACGGCCTTGATGAGGTCCCGCTCCCGCAGTACGCCGACGCACATCGCGTTCACGAGCGGGTTCCCCGCATAGCCGGGGCCGAAGTCCACCTCCCCGCCGACCGTGGGGACACCCACGCAGTTGCCGTAATCCCCGATCCCGCGCACCACTCCCGTGACCAGGTAGCGGTTGCGCGCTTCGTCGAGCGAGCCGAAGCGCAGGCTGTTGAGCAGCGCGACGGGGCGAGCGCCCATGGTGAAGACGTCGCGCAGGATGCCGCCCACGCCGGTCGCGGCGCCCTGGTAGGGCTCCACCGCCGACGGGTGGTTGTGCGATTCGATCTTGAACGCCACGGCCCACCCGTCGGGGAGCCGCAGCACCCCCGCGTTCTCGCCCGGGCCCTGGATCACCTGGGGGCCCGTGGTGGGAAGGGTCTTGAGGATCGGCTTCGAGTGCTTGTAGGAGCAGTGCTCGCTCCACAGGGCGGAGAATACGCCCAGCTCGGCGAAGGTGGCCGGGCGCCCGAGCAGTGCTTCGATGCGGGCGTACTCGGCTGCGGTCAGGCTGTGCTCGCGGACGAGCTCGGGCGTGATCGGCGGATCGCCGGGGAAGGGGGTCGCCCGAGTCACGCGTCCGGCACCTTCGCCCCGGTGACGCCCCGCATCACCGTGCGGAAGACGCGATTGATGATGCCGGACTCGTGCTGCAGCAGGTTCTCCACCTCGCCCTTGTCGAACCACACGCCGTGGCAGTGCGTGCACTGGTCGACCTCGATGCCGTGCCACTCCCCGGTGATCAGGTCATACCCGCATTTCGGGCACTTCATGCGGTGCGAGCGACGCTCGGCTTCGGACTGGGTCTTCCTGGCGGCCTCGCGCTGCTGGCGCAGCAGCTCGGCATCGCGCCGGGCGAAGTACTCCTCTTCGTTCTTGCTGGGCTTCTCCGCCATGGCTCAGGGCGTCGCGCGTGGACGGACGGTCAGCGTGTCGCCTCCGGGCGTGTAGTGCGGCTTTGTCGCCTTCGGCGAGGAGGACTGTCCGCTGTAGCGGTGACCATCCCACCGCAGCACCGCGTCCACCACCTGGCCGTTCTGCAGCGTCACCAGATCGAGCATGCCGCACGAGTACTCGCACGCATTCCGGAAGTAGAGGTACGTGTATTCGCCGGAATGCCGCACCGCGGCCGGAGGCCCCCACAGGGAATACACGTCGTTCTCGCGCATCCCCGGCGCGATGGTGCCCGTGTCCTGGGAGACGTAGGGCTCGTCGCGCGACGGCCGCGGGATCTCGGGCGCCCGGGCCGTGGCCGGGAGGCGCGGCGGTCGAGCCGGTGGCTTGGAGGGAGGCTCGGGCGCAGGCCTGGCCCCGGGGCTCAGGGGGTTGGGCTCCGCGGGGACGGGCGCGGCCGGTTGCGGCTGGGCAGGGGCCGGCTGCGCCGGACGCCCGCGGTTCGTGAAGCGCTCCCGCGCCGCGGCGATCTTCTCCCGGACCTTCGCGACCTGCTCGTTGACCTGCTTACACCCCAGGGTGGCGGTCGCCAACAGCGCGCACACCCACAGCGTGCTGCGTCGCATGTCCAGCCTCCATCGAGAGAAAGAGACGGGCACCATCCTGGCCGCCCAGGACCGGGGCGATCCGTCGCTCCGGGTGGGGCATGATCCCGACCACGTTGCGGCCGGCGTTACAGATGCCGGCGATGTCGTTCGTCGAGCCGTTCGGGTTGTCGCGCACGTAGCGCCACACCACCTGCCCGCAGGCTTCGAGCTCGGCCGCCGTGCGCGGGTCCGCCGCGTAGCGGCCGTCGCCGTGGGCGATGGGCAGCTCGAGCACTTCGCCGCGCTCGTACAGGCAGGTGAACGGCGTGTCGGTGGCTTCCACCCGCACCGACACGGGGCGGGAGAGGAAGCGCAGTCCGGCGTTCCGCATCAGCGCGCCCGGCAGCAGGCGGGCCTCGCACAGGATCTGGAAGCCGTTGCAGATCCCGAGCAGCTGCCCTCCCGCCCGCGCGTGCTCGGCGACGGCGGCCATGACCGGCGAGAAGCGCGCGATCGCCCCGGAGCGAAGATAGTCGCCGTAGCTGAAGCCACCGGGCAGGATCACGACGTCGGCCTGCCCGAGGTCCCGCTCGCGGTGCCACACGACGTATGCCTCGCACCCGGCAGCGCGGGCGGCGTGGAGCGTGTCGGCGTCGCAGTTCGATCCGGGGAATACCACCACCGCGACGCGGCGCATCAGGCGGCCTCCACCAGCACCGAGTAGTCCTCCGTGACGGGATTGGCGAGCAGCCGGTCGCACATGGCGCGGGCCCGCGCCGCGGCTTCGTCCTTGCTGGGCGCCGTGACGTCGAGGACGAGGTGCTTGCCGATGCGCACCGCGGTCACCTCGTCGAACCCCAGCGCGTGCAGGGCGTGCTCGACGGCCCGGCCCTGGGGATCAAGCAGCGTGGCCCGCGGCATCACGCGGACCTCCACGCGGAACGCCTTCATGCGGCCCCGCCGCCGCTCGAGATCCCGCGGAGGTCGTCGCCCTGCTCGGCGTCGCTCAAGACGATGGGCCCCGCCACCTCGGCTTCCTCGTCTTCCTCGGGCTCGGCGAAGAAGGAAAGCAGGGCGGCCCGCAGCACACCATAGGTCATGTAGGCGATCCCCAGCGGGAAGAAGAACGCGTCGTGCTCCAGAATGCCGAACACCAGAACGAACAGGATCGTCGCCAGGCCCAGGAGCCCGCGTACGCTGCGCACCCCGGCGCGCGGCACCGTGGCATAGCGCACGTTGCTCACCATGAGGATGGTGAGGAGGATCATGAGGAGCTGCAGCAGGTGGTGCCACGGCAGCAGCCGCAGCGAGGCCTGGTACAGCTCCGTCGTCGTGAACGGGTAGTAGGTCGCGAGCGTCATCCCGGCGGCCGGCGAGGGGAGCCCGATGAAGGCCGTCTTCGCGGTGCCCGCCTGGGTCACGTTGAAGCGGGCCAGCCGGATCGCCGCCGCCATCACGTAGAAGTAGCAGAAGATCCAGGCCGCCTGGCCGGCGGTGGAGAACTCGAGCTGGTACATCAGGAACGCGGGGGCGACGCCGAAGCTCACCACGTCGACCAGGCTGTCGAGCTCCGCCCCGAAGCGCGACCCGGTGTTGGAGAGGCGCGCCACGCGGCCGTCCAGCGCGTCGAGGATGCCGGCGAAGAAGATGTACCAGCCCGCCCGGTAGTACTCGCCCCGAGCCGCCAGCACCATCGACCAGATGCCGAAGAACAGATTGAAGAGCGTGAACAGGCTCGGCACGACCACGACCACGCGCCGGATGCGGCCCGAGCGGACCGGCGGCCTCATTCGGGATACTCCGCGAGCACGCTGGCGCCCGCCCGCACCCGGTCGCCCGGCGCGACCCGGACCACGGGGTGCAGCGCCGCGGGGAGGAACACGTCCACCCGGGAGCCGAACCGGATCATGCCCAAGCGCTCCGCCTGCGTCACGCGCTCACCCTCCCGACCGTCCGTCACGATGCGCCGTGCCACGAGCCCCGCGATCTGACGCACCAGCACCCTGCCGTGGAGCCCGCGGATCCCCACCGACGCCTGCTCGTTGTCGAGACTCGCCTTGTCCGTCGCGGCGTGCAGAAACTTCCCCGGATGGTAGCGCACCAGCTCGACCGTCCCCGATACGGGGTAGCGGTTCACGTGTACGTCGAACACGCTCATGAAGATCGAGAGCCGGGTGGCGGGTGCGCCCAGGTACATGGGCTCCTCCACCCGCGCGACCGCCACGACCTTGCCGTCCGCCGGCGCGATCACGAATCGCTCCCCGCGCGGCCCCGAGCGCACGGGATCTCGAAAGAACACGATCAGCCACAGAGCGAGGAGCAGCAGCACGACCTCCAGCGCCCAGAGCCACCGTCCCCAGGTGCCCGCGCCCCACGCCCCCATCGCCACGAGGGCCCACCCGGGGAGGATGAAGGGCCAGCCTTCCGGGGCGATCCGCATCAGCGCACCGCAAGGGCGTGTCCCGTCAGGCGGCGGTACGCATCCAGGTAGCGCTCACTCGTGGCGCGCACCACCTCGGGCGGGAGCGGCGGCGGCGGCGGGTTCCCGTTCCACCTCCCCTGCTTCTTCAGGTCGGCCAGATAGTCGCGCAACGGTTGCTTGTCGAAGCTCGGCTGGCTCTTGCCGGGCTGGTACCGGTCGGCGGGCCAGAAGCGGGACGAGTCGGGCGTGAGGATCTCGTCGATCACGAGCAGCTGACCCGTCGCGGTCGTCCCGAACTCGAATTTGGTGTCGGCGATGATGATGCCGTTCGGTCGCGCATAGCCGCGCCCCGCCTCGTACAACGCCAGGCTCGCCCGCTTGAGGCGTTCGGCCAGCGCCGCGCCGAGCGCCGCGGCCACGTGGGCGAAGGTCACGTTCTCGTCGTGCCCCGTCTCGGCCTTCGTGGCGGGGGAGAAGATCGGCGGATCGAGCCGCGCGCTCTCGACCAGGCCCTCGGAGAGGGGCTCGCCCGCGAGCGTGCCCCGCTCCCGGTACTCCGCCCAGGCCGAGCCCGCGAGGTAGCCCCGCACGACGCACTCGAACGGGACGGGCGTCGTGCGGCGCACCAGCATGGCGCGCCCGGCCAGCAGGGGCGCAGCATGCTGCGCCCCTTCCTGCCCGAAGAGCGCCGGGACCCGGTCCGCGATCTCGTCCGCATCGACCGTCAGAAGGTGGCTCGGCATCACGGCGGCGAGCTTCCCGAACCAGAAGGCGCTGAGCTGGGTCAGCACGGCGCCCTTGTGCGGCACGGGCTCCTTCAGCACCACGTCGAACGCGCTCACGCGGTCGCTCGCGACGAGGAGCAGCGTGTCCGCGTCCACCTCGTAGACCTCGCGCACCTTGCCACGGCGCAGCAGCGGGAGCGGCAGGGCGCTCGCGACGAGCGGAGCGGTCAGACGGTCACCTCGGCAGCGGCCGCTACTGGGGCCACGGCCTCGATCTGGCGCAGCACGGGGGGCAGCACCTCCTCGAGGAATTCGTCCACCTGCTGGGGCGCTCGGCCGACGTAGCCGATGGGCTCGCGCTCGTCCGGCGTGGCGCGAATCCCGAGCCGCCGGAACGCGGGGTCCCGGGCCAGCCGCTCGAGCAGGTCGTTCGCCACGCCCGTCTCCGCCACGGCCTGCGCCACGGCGAGGCTGTGACCGCGGATCACCTCGTGCAGCTGCTGGCGGTCTCCGCCCGCCTTCACCCCCCGCACGAGCCACCGCTCGGTCGCGAGGAAGGGCATCGCCTCCTCTACCCGCCGGGCGATCACGGCCTCCCGCACTTCGAGCCCGGCGGCGACGTTGGTCGCGAGCACGAGGATCCCGTCCGTCGCGAGAAACGCCTCGGGGAGAACGAGACGCCGGTTGGCGCTGTCGTCGAGCGTGCGCTCGAGCCACTGACTGGCGGCGGTGTGCCAGGCGTTGCCCTCGAGCTCGATCACGAAGCGGCCCAGACTCGTCATCCGCTCGGCCCGCATCGGGTTGCGCTTGTAGGGCATGGCGGAGGAGCCGACCTGCTCGCTCTCGAACGGCTCCAGCATCTCGCCTTCGTGCTGCAACAGCCGTAGGTCGGTGGCGAACTTGGCCGCGGACGCGGCGACCCCCGACAACGCGGCGAGGATCTGGGCGTCCACCTTGCGCGTGTAGGTCTGGCCGGTGACCGGGAACACGCGCGCGAATGCCATCTTCTTTGCCACCCGGGCGTCGAGCTCGCGCGCCTTCTCGACGTCGCCGTCGAACAGCTCGACGAAGCTCGCCTGGGTGCCAGTCGTACCTTTCACCCCGCGGAACTGCAGCGTCGCCAGCCGGTGCAGCAGCTCCTCGGCGTCCAGCAGAAACTCCTGCATCCACAGCGTGACCCGCTTGCCGACGGTGGTGAGCTGCGCCGGCTGGAAGTGGGTGTAGGCGAGGCAGGGGAGGGCGCGGTGGCGGCGTGCCGGCTTGGAGAGCGCTACCAGCACGGCGGCGATCCGTCCGAGCAAGAGCTGCATCCCCTCCCGCATCAGCAGCAGGTCGGCGTTGTCCGTGACGTAGGCGCTCGTGGCGCCGAGGTGCAGGAACGGCCGCGCCGCCGGCGCCTGCTCGCCCAGGTGATGGATGTGCGCCATCACGTCGTGGCGGAGGCGTTTCTCGTGCTCCGCCGCGCGGTCCGGATCCGCGTCGTCGAGGTGGGCGCGCAGCTGGCGGAGGGCGTCGTCCGGGATGGCGAGCCCCAGCTCGCGCTGACCCTCCATCAGGGCGAGCCAGAGGCGGCGCCACAGACCGATGCGGCGTCGCTCGCCCCACAACGCCTGCATCGCCGGCGAGGCGTAGCGCAGGGAGAGCGGCGACAGGTACGTCACACTTCGGCCTTCGCGCGCGCGACCAGCTTGCTCCAGTCGGCGAGGAACTGATCGAGGCCACGGTCCGTGAGCGGGTGCAGCAGCAGCTTGCGCAGCACGTCGGGCGGCAGCGTCGCTACGTCCGCGCCGATCATCGCCGCCTCCACGACGTGGCGGGGATGGCGGATCGACGCGGCGAGGATCTCGGTCTCGATGCCGTAATTGTCGAAGATCACCCTGGCCTCGCGAATCACGTCCATCCCTTCCTGGCCCACGTCGTCGATCCGGCCGATGAAGGGGCTGACGTAGGCGGCGCCCGCCTTCGCCGCGATCAGGCATTGCACGCTGGAGAAGCACAGGGTGACGTTGGTCTTGATGCCGTCGGTAGCGAGCCGCCGCACCGCGATCATCCCCGCCTCGATCATCGGGATCTTGACCACGACGTTCTCCGCGATCTTGGCGAGCTCCCTCGCCTCCTTCAGCATCCCGTCGACGTCCACGGCCACCACCTCGGCGGAGACCGGGCCCTCCACGAGCGAGCAGATCTCCTTGAGCACGTCCTTGGGGTCGAGGTCCCCCGCCTGCTTGGCGAGCAGCGAGGGGTTCGTGGTGATGCCGTCGATCAGGCCCGCCTGCGCGGCCCAGCTGATGTCTTTGAGACTGGCGGTGTCGAGGAAAAACTTCATGGCTCAGTCCTCGGCGTAGAGGTCAGGAGGATACCGCACGGCCTCCAGGTACAGCCCCTGGGGTGGGGCGGGCGGGCCGGCCGCCTGATTGTCCGTCGCATCGAGCAAGTGGGGGAGGTCGGACGGCGGCCGCCGCCCCAGGGCGATGTCCACCATCACGCCCACGAGGAAGCGCACCATGCGGTGCAGGAATCGGTCGGCCTCGATCGTGAAATTCACCCCCGCCCCGTCCGAACGCGGCGCCCAGCGTGCGAGCGCCACGCGGCATCGGTAGTGGGGTTTCGCCGCGTCGCGGGCGGCGAGACCGCGAAAGTCGTGCTCCCCGGGGAGCGCTGCGGCCGCGCGCGCGAGCGTCTCCACATCGAGCGGCCGGCCCAGGGCCCATTCGTACGGCCGGCGAAACGGGGACCCCGCGGCGTCGTCCGTTCCGATCACGTAGCGGTAGCGCCGCGCGGTGGCGCTCTTGCGGGCGTGGAACCCGGGCCGCATCGGGCTTACCCGCTCGACCCACACGTCCCGCGGCGAGAGCGCGTTCAGGGCGCGGCGCAACCCGGCGACATCGGCGGCCCAGCGCTCGCTCGCCGTGAAGCCGACGCCCTGGCCGATCGCGTGAACCCCCGTATCGGTCCGGCCAGCGCCGATGGCCGTCGTCCGCCTGCCCATCAGGCGCTCGAGCACGGCTTCGAACTCCCCCTGTACCGTGCGCCCTTCCCGCTGCCGCTGCCAGCCCACGAACCGCGCCCCATCGTAGTGCACCACGGCGAGGTAGGGCCGGCTGGTCACGGGCGAAAGATAGAGAAAACGGGGGGGTCAATCAAGCCACGCAACCCGTTGTCCCATTTGACAAAAGACGATTTTTCGGGGTAGCTTTGGCGAGTCGCGAACCCATGCCCGACCACGCCGCCGCCATCCCCGCTACCCCCACCGCCGCCCAGCCTGCGCCGCTCCAGCGGGCGCTCGTGGCGCTCGCCAACCGCCAGTCCCTGAGCGAGCAGGAAGCGAGCGACGTCTTCGGCATCGTGATGCGCGGCGAAGCGACCCCGGCGCAGCTCGGCGGGCTCCTCCTGGCGCTGCGCGTCAAGGGCGAGACGGCCGAAGAGGTGGCGGGCGCCGCGCGGGCGCTGCGCGCCGCGATGATCCGCGTCCCCGCGGCGGGGGCCCACCTCGTCGATACCTGCGGCACGGGCGGCGGCGCGATCACGACCTTCAACATCTCCACGGCGGCCGCCTTCGTCGCGGCGGGCGCCGGCGCCTCCGTGGCGAAGCACGGCAACCGTTCCTTCACGTCGCAATGCGGGTCGGCGGATGTGATCGAGGCGCTGGGAGTGCGCATCGCCCTCGACGCGACGCAGGCCGCGCACGCGCTCCAGGAAGCCTGCATCACGTTCCTGTTCGCTCCGCATTTCCATCCGGCGATGAAGCACGCGGCTCCCGTGCGGCGGGAGCTGGGCGTGCCGTCCGTAATGAACCTGCTCGGGCCGCTCGCGAATCCCGCGGGCGTGCGCCGCCAGGTGGTCGGCGTCGCCGATCGCGAGCGCGCCCCGCTCATGGCGGAGGCCCTCGCCCGGCTGGGCACGGAGCACGCGCTGGTGGTGCACGGGGAGGTCGGCATGGACGAGATCTCGCCCACCGGGGCCACCGCCGTGTGGGAGGTGCGGGGCGGCGTCGTCACGAGCTGGCGGCTCGATCCTGCCCGCTACGGGCTCGCGATCGCGGACGTGGCGGCGTTGCGTGGGGGAAAACCCGGCGTCAACGCGGAACGCGTGGAAGGCCTGCTCCGAAATGAGCCGGGGGACTCGGCCGGCGCCGCCGCGGTGCTCCTGAACGCCGCCGCCGCGATCTACGTGGCGGGCGTCGCCCGCACCTACGACGACGGCCTTGCGCGGGCTCGTGAGGCCCTCGGCTCGGGCTCCGCGCGCCGGGCGCTCGAGCGGCTGCGGGCCGCTAGTACTTCCGGATGACCCCCACCACGATCCCCTGCACGAGGATGTCGCGCTCGTTCACGCGCAGCGGGGTCATCGCGGGGTTCGCGGGCTCGAGCCGGATCCAGCCGCCCGGCTCGCGATAGAATTTCTTCACGGTGGCGTTCTGGCCGTGCACCAGTGCGATGACCGTCTGCCCGTTGTCGGCGGCGTTGCGCTCGTGCACGACGATGAAGTCGCCGTCCTTGATGTGCTCGTCGATCATGGAGGTGCCTCGGACCTTGAGCACGTAGCTCCGGCCGCGCCGCGGGATCAGCTCGTCGGGGACCGCGATGGCGTCGTCGCCCGAGATCGCCTCGATGGGTGCGCCGGCCGCCACGAGCCCGAGCAGGGGCAGCTCCGTCGCGCCGGTCTGTCCCTTCGGCGGCACGACCTCGATGGCCCGGCTCTCGTTGTGGGCGCGCCGGATGTAGCCCTTGCGCTCGAGGTTGGTGAGATGTTCGTGGACCGTGGCGAGCGACTGGAACCCGAACTGGCGGGCGATCTCCTCGAAGCTCGGGGCGTAGCCCTTGGACTCGATGTGCGTCGAGATGAAGTCGAGGATTTCGCGCTGGCGGCGTGTGAGCGGCATCAGGAGTCCCGAAAATAACCCGAAGCTAATCTACCCGAAAATCACCCGAACGCAAGCATGCCCCCGGCTACGCTGGATGAGATCCTGAGCGTCACGCGGGCGCGCGTGGCCCAGCTGCGGCCGCGGGCGCGAGATCTGGAGCGCCGGGCGTCCGCCGCCCCGCCGCCGCGTCCCTTCCAACAGGCGCTCGCAGGCAGCACGCTTGGGGTCATCGCCGAGGTGAAGCGGCGCTCCCCGTCCGCGGGAACGATCCGGGAAGACCTCGATCCCGTGGAGCACGCGCGGGCCTACGCGCGCGGCGGCGCGGTCGCGGTGTCGGTGCTGACGGACGAAGCGCACTTCGGCGGCTCGCTCGACGACCTGGCGCGCGTGGCGCAGCAGGTGGCGTTGCCCACCCTGCGCAAGGACTTCATCCTCGACGAGCTGCAGCTGCTCGAGGCGCGGGCGGCGGGCGCGAGCGCGGTGCTCCTCATCGTGCGGGCGCTCGCGGGTCGGCGGCTCGGCACCCTGGCGGCCGCGGCGCGGGGTCAGGGGCTCGGAATCCTGGTCGAGGTGCACACCGAAGCGGAGCTCGAACGGGCGGTGGCAGCCTCCCCGACGGCGATCGGCGTAAACAGTCGGGACCTGGCGAGCTTCACCGTCGACCTCGAGGGGGCCGTACGGCTCCTGGCGCGCGTGCCCGAGGGCATTCCCGCGGTGGCCGAGAGCGGGATCGAAACGCGGGCGGACGTGGAGCGGGTCGCGGCGGCGGGCGCGGACCTGGTGCTCGTGGGGACGTCGGTGGCCCGGCGAGACGATCCGGCCGCCGCGGTGCGGGCCCTGACGGGCGTGCGGAGAATTGGGAGGAGCCGGTAATGCGACTGCGGAGTGCGGAGTGCGGAACGCGGAGTTTTCAGCATTCCGCATTCCGCACTCTCTGAGAGGAACATGCACGAGTGAGCATCCCCAAGCTTGTCGAACGGGCGGTGGATGGCCGCTTCGGCCCTTACGGCGGCCGCTACGTCCCCGAGACGCTGATGGCCGCGCTGGAGGAGCTGGCGCGTGTCCACGACGAGGCGAAGCGCGACCCCACCTTCTGGGCCGAGCTCGACGCCCTGCTGCGGGACTACGTGGGGCGGCCCACGCCGCTGACCGAGGCACCGCGGCTTGCGGCCGAGGCGGGAGTGGGCGGGGGGGTGGAAGGGGAGGTGCGCGTGCTGCTCAAGCGGGAGGACCTGAACCACACGGGCGCTCACAAGATCAACAACACGCTCGGTCAGGCGCTGTTGGCGCGCCGCATGGGGAAGCGACGCATCATCGCCGAGACCGGCGCGGGGCAGCACGGCGTCGCCACGGCGACCGTGTGCGCGAAGTTCGGCCTGGAGTGCGTCGTGTACATGGGCGAGGAGGACATGCGCCGCCAGCGGCTCAATGTGTACCGCATGGAGCTGATGGGGGCGCGCGTCGTGCCGGTCACGGCGGGGACGCGCACCCTCAAGGATGCGACCAATGAGGCGCTGCGCGACTGGGTGACGAACGTCACGACTACGCATTACATCATCGGGTCGGTCGTGGGGCCCGATCCCTTCCCGCGCGTCGTGCGGGACTTCCAGTCGGTGATCGGGCGCGAGGCGCGCGCGCAGGTGCTGGAGCGCTACGGCCGGCTTCCCACGACCGTGGCGGCGTGCGTGGGGGGCGGATCGAACGCGCTCGGGATCTTCCACGCCTTTCTCGACGACCGGGAGGTGGAGCTCGTGGGTGTGGAGGCGGCGGGGGAGGGACTCGCCTCGGGTCGCCATTCCGCCTCGCTCGCGCGCGGGCGTCCCGGCGTGTTCCACGGAAGCCTCAGCTACCTGCTCCAGGACGGCGACGGCCAAGTGCAGCCCGCCCACAGCGTTTCCGCGGGGCTCGACTATCCGGGAGTGGGCCCCGAGCACGCTTACCTGAAAGATACCGGCCGGGTATTGTATGTTGCGGTCACGGACCAGGAGGCGCTCGCGGCCTTCGCGGCGCTGTCCCGGCTCGAGGGCATCGTGCCGGCCCTGGAGAGCGCGCACGCCGTGGCGTGGGTGCTCGGGCGGCGGGGGAACTGGCGTGCGGGCGACCTCGTGCTCATCAACCTGAGCGGTCGGGGCGACAAGGACGTCGCTATGGTTGCAGAACTGACTGGAGCGAAGCTCTGACCGGGGTGAGCCGGGTCCCGCCCAGTGAGCCCCCGGCCGAGCTGGCGCTGCCTCCCGCCCAGGTCGAGGAGCTGATGCAGGTCGTCGTCAAGGGTCTGCGCGCCACCCAGTTGTATCTCCCGAACAATCCGGTCTACCAGCGCGCCGTGGACAACATCAAGGGAGCCTTCCGGCAGGTGTGGCAGGCGACCGACGACCTGCATTTCGACATCGGGGAGACCGAGCTCCGCTGGGAGAACGCGGTCGTCTACAGCCAGGACAACCGCAGCGAGAGTATCGCGTGGACGCTGTACAAGGACGGCGTCCGCTCACTCACCTTCAAGCGGGGAGTGGAGGACGGCGAGATCGTCAAGTTCTTGGGCGTGCTGCAGCACGCCAAGAACCTCCTGGCGGACGCCCCCGAGGACCTGCTCACGCTGCTCTGGACGCAGGACTTCCAGTTCGTGAGCTACACGTTCCGCGAGCTCGTCAGCGAGGACGCGGTGCCGATCGAGGCCGGGGAGACGATCCCGTCGACGCCGCCGACGGCCGTGCGCCAGCACGTGGAGGAGGAGGCGCCCCCCAAGCGGGAGGGGCTCGTCTCGATCGACGACTTCGATACCACGCTCTACTTCCTGGATGAGAAGGAGGTCGAGTACCTGAAGAGCGAGGCGGAGCGGGAGTACCAGCAGGACCTGCGGCGCAACGTGCTGTCGATGCTGTTCGACCTGCTGGAGCTCCAGAGCTACGCCACGGTGCGGGCCGAGCTGATCTCGATCCTCGAGAACTTCATCCCCTATCTGCTCGGCGCCGGCGATTTTCGCTCGGTGGCCTTCATCCTGCGCGAGACGCACGTCATCCTGCAGCGCGCCCGCGAACTGACCCCCGAGCACCGCCAGACGCTCGAGAACCTGCCGACGCGCCTGTCGCAGGCCGATGCGCTGTCGCAGCTGGTGCAGTCGCTGGACGAAGCGTCCGTGCATCCGACGGAGGAAGAGCTGTCGGAGCTGTTCCAGGAGCTGCGGCCCGAGGCGTTGGCGACGCTGATGGGATGGGTCCCGAAGCTCACGAACGAGCGCGTCAAGGAGCTGGTGCACAAAGCGGCGGAGCGGTTGGCGCTCGCCAACGCAGCGGAGGTGCTCAAGGCCCTGGCCAGCGGGGACGGCGCGGCGCAGCTCGAGATGGTGCGGCTCGCCGGGCGGCTGAAGCTGCCGGGGGCCCCGGAGGGGATGGGCCCGCTGCTCGAAGGCGGGGACCGAACGCTCAAGCTCGCGGTCGTGGAGGCGTTGACCGCGATCGCGAGTCCCGGCGCGATGCGCCTGCTGGAGCAGGCGGTGGACGACGGGGATCGCGACGTGCGGATCGCCGGCGTGCGCTTCCTGGCGCAGCGCGGGCACCGCAACGCGCTGGCGCGCGTGGAAGCCGCCGTGACGGGTAGCAAGCTCAAGAACGCCGACCTCACGGAGAAGATGGCGTTCTTCGAAGCCTACGGATCGCTGGCGGGGGCGAAGGGGATCGCCGTACTCGAGAAGATGCTGCTCGCCAAAGGCCTGCTCTCGAAGAAGGAGGACCCCGAGACGCGTGCCTGCGCGGCGATGGCGCTGGGGAAGATCCGCAGCGCCGAGGCCCGCGGCGTGCTGGAGAAGGCGGCGCAGGACAAGGAGGCCCTGGTGCGGAACGCCGTGAGCCGGGCCTTGCGGGAGGTCGGCGCGTGACGGCCCCGGAGGGCGGCGCGCGGCGCGCCTCGATGGTGGAGACCGTCCAGACGACGGACGGTTTCCTGCGCCACGCGGGGCGGGAGTTCCTGGTGGTGCTCTACACCGCCTTCCGCTCCTTGAAGCTGTATCCGCTCGAGAACAATCAGGTACAGAAGGCGCTGGACGACCTCTGGGCGACGACGAAGCACCTGCTCGAGGTCGAGAAGGAGCTGGAGGTGCGGCTGCAGGGCGAGTTCATCTTCGTGAACTCGACTCGGCTGCGGCTCGACCTCGACAACTACGCCTCGTTTTCCCACATCCTGAGCGTGCTGAGCCAGTGCGGCATCGGCGCGGTGCGGATCGACGAAGGCGTGGACCGCAAGCAGCTGCAGCAATTCGTGTCGCTGCTCCTCTCCTACGGCGCGAAGGAAGCCACGCCCAACAAGGTCCACGAGCTGAGTCAGAAGCTGGGGGACTCCGGCGTGTCGCACATCGGCGTGGAGGCGCCGCTCGAGAGCGACGAGGACGTCGAGGACGTCGAGCGGCAGAAGGAGGCGGCCAAACGGACCTACGCCCGGTCGGTCGCCGTGACGAAGGAGGTCATCAACAGCATCCGCATGGGCCGCACGGCCAACGTCAAGAAGGTGAAGCGGGCGGTGCAGGGGATCGTGGATCAGGTGCTGAACAACGAGGGCTCGCTGGTCGGGCTCACGACCCTGCGGGACTACGACGAGTACACGTTCACCCACTCGGTGAACGTGTGCATCTTCTCCGTCGCCCTCGGCCGCAAGCTCGGCCTCTCCAAGCTGCAGCTGTACGACCTCGGGATGGCGGCGCTGTTCCACGACGTGGGCAAATCGCGGGTGCCCCTGGAGGTGCTCAACAAGGAGGGCGGGCTGAGCGAAGAGGAGTGGCGCATCATGCAGGCGCACCCCTGGCTCGGGGTGCTGACGCTGTTCGGATTGCGCGGCTACGGGGAGATCCCCTATCGCGGGATGGTCGTGGCCTACGAGCACCACATGAAAAACGACCTCACGGGCTACCCGAAGTCGATCCGCGACCGCACTCTGTCCATCTACTCGAAGATCGTGGCCGTCGCGGACGGGTTCGATGCCGCGACGAGCCGCCGCGTGTACCAGACCACGCCGATCCAGCCCGACCAGGTGCTGAAGGAGATGTGGGAGAACCCGCGGCGCGGCTACGACCCCGTGGTCGTGAAGGCGTTCGTCAACCTGATCGGCATCTACCCCGTGGGCACGTGCGTCATCCTCGATACCTACGAGGTGGCCATCGTCCACAGCGCCAACGCGGACGTGAGCCACGTGCACCGGCCGGTCGTGCGGATCGTGACCGCGCCGGACGGCGCGCTGCGCCAGCCCACGTTCCTCGCCGATCTCGCGCACCGTGATGAGCAGGGCAACTTCCCGCGCACCATCGTCAAGGTCACCGACCCCGCGAAGTACGGCATCAACGTCAGCGACCATTTTGTCTGACCACCCCATCGCCGCGCGCTGGCGCGAGGTTCGGGGCGAGGGGCGGGCGGCGTTGATTCCGTATCTCACGGCGGGCTTTCCCACACCCGGCGCCTCGCTCGACGCGCTGCGCCTGGCGGAAGCGGCCGGGGCGGACGTCGTGGAGGTGGGCGTGCCATTCAGCGACCCCCTCGCCGACGGGCCCACGATTCAGCGATCCGCGCAGGCCGCCCTCGAGCAGGGGATGACCACGGGGGGCGTGTTGCAGCAGATCCACGACGCGGGGCTGCGCGTGCCGGTCGTCATCATGACCTACCTCAACCCGGTGCTCGCCTACGGCCTGGAGCGCTTCCTGCGGGACGCCCACGCGGCCGGGGCGTCCGGCCTCCTCCTCACCGACTTCCCGGCAGGGGCCGATCCTACCCTCGAGCGCGCGGTGGCGGCGAGTCCGGTCGCGCTGATCCGGCTCATCGCGCCCACGACGACGGACGAGCGGCTCGCGGGCGCGGTGCGGGGCGCGAGCGGCTTCATCTACCTCATCTCCCGCCTCGGCGTCACCGGAGCGCGCGACCGCATCCCGCCCGATCTCGCCGAGCAGGTGGCGCGCGTCCGGGCCGTCACTGCGCTCCCCATCGCCGCGGGCTTCGGCATCAGCACCGCGGCGCAGGTGCGCGCCGCCGCCCGAGCGGCGGACGGTGTGGTGGTGGGCAGCGCCCTGGTGGACGTGCTCGCCACGGCGGGGCTGGCCGCGGGGGAGCGGTTGCTGCGCGAGTTCGCGCGGGCCGTGCGGGAGCGCGACCCATGACCGCGAACCGCATGATCACGCTGTACAGCCGGGCGCTCCTGTACGGGGGGCCGGTGCTGCTCGCCGCCGTGCTCGTCGCCGACCGCCGCTGGATGAGCCAGCCCCTCGAGGTCCTGTTCCTCACGGCGTGCTGCGTGGGACTGCGGGGTGCGCCGATCCCCCTCAGCAAGTATTCCTATCTCACCCAGACGGGGCTCGTGGCGCTCACCGGAAGCCTGCTGGTGGGCCTGCCGGCGACCGCGCTCGCCGTCGCCGCCGGCACGCTGTGCGCCGACTGGGCATGGCAGCGCAAGACGCCCAGCGCCGCGGTGATCAACGCCGGCCGCGAAGTGGTGGCGCTGGTGGCGGCGTTCGGCGTGTACGCGGCCCTCGTCGCAGCGCTCGGCCTCGCCGCGTCGGGCCTGCGCGTCGAGCTGCTGCTGCCCCTGTTCGCGTACGCCATCGCCTACTTCGCCCTCAGCCGGATCCTGTTCTACTTCAGTCTCATCCTGCGGGCCAAGCTCGAGCGCAGCGAGCGCATGTTCATCCTGCGCTACGAATGCATCAGCTACGGCGCGACCATCATCGTGGGCGGCACCATCATCGGCACGGTCGTCGCCTGGCCGCCCGAGGTGTGGGGCATCGTGGGCGTGCTGCTCGCGTTCCTCGGACTGCTCTTCAAGGGAATGCTCGAGGAGGCGATCTCCGCCGAAGAGCTGAACAAGATCCACGCGATGGAAGCCGTGATCACGAGCAACATCAGCCTGGATGACTCGTTCGCGCGCATCGAGGGCCTGGCGCATCGGCTCGTGGACTGGGGCGACTTCCGCATCTATCGCCGCCACGAGGGCGAGCTGCGCCTGGCCTACCGGGGCGCGATCGGCTGGGCGGTCCGGAGCGAGCCGTCGGCGGACACGGTGGCGCTGCGCGGCCAGGTGGTGCAGAGCGGGGCGACGGTCTCGATCGACGACGTCAGCCGCGACGAGCGGGTAGCCGACGCGCCGCTCGCGGTCCAGAGCCTCGTGATCGTACCGCTCAGGTTCGGGGACCAGGTGATCGGTACGCTCGAGCTGGAGCACCACAAGCGCAAGACCTATCGGCCCAAGGATCTGCTCACCATCACGACCTTCGCGAACCAGCTCGCCACGGCGATTCACATCACCGAGCTGCGCCGGCCGCTGGTCGAGACCGTCGAGCGCCTGACGCGGCAGCTGGCGACGCTCGTGCGGGCAGCCGAGGCGCTGCGCGAGGTCGCGGGTGCCGTCGCCGCGTCCACCCGCGCGATCCGCGAGGGAGTGGTCTCCGAGCAAGGCGAGGTGTCGGGGGGCCTGGAGGCGACGGAGACCCTCGCGCAGGTGTCGCGCCGCGTGTCGGAGGACGGCAGCGAGGCCGCCCAGGCGTCGAGCACGGCGAGCGAGGTCGCCAACAAGAATCGCCAGCAGATCCGCGACGCCATCGAGCGGCTCGTGGCCCTCAAAGGCTTCGTCGGCGAGAGCTCGGCCAAGGTGCAGGCGCTCGGCCAGCTGAGCCGCCGCATCACGGGCTTCATCGCGTCGATCCGCGAGCTCGCCGACATGACCAACCTGCTGGCGCTGAACGCGGCGATCGAGGCGGCGCGGGCCGGGAAGCACGGCAAGGGGTTCGCGGTCGTGGCCGAAGAGGTGCGGCGGCTCGCCGAGCAGAGCGGCAGCGCGGCGGAGGAGGCGGGCGGGCTCGTCCAGGACATCCACCGCGAGGTCGGCGAGGTGGTCGAGCAGATGCGCCGCGGGCAGGTGAACGTGGGCGGCGTCGAGGACCTCTCGGCGGCGGCGCTGGAAGCGCTGGACGCCATCGTGGCGGCGACGGCGGAGGCGACGGCGCACGCCAAGCGCATCGCGGAGGCCGCGCAGGAGCAGGACCGCGCGTTCGGCAAGCTGCGGCGGCGGATCCACGCGGTGGCCGAGATCGCGAGCCGCAACCGCACGGAAGCGGACGACGTCGCCACGCGCGCCAGCGAAGCGGCCCAGGGACTCTCCGACCTGGAGCGGGCGACGCGCGAGCTCGAGGAAGTGGCGACCATGCTGCGCGAGCTGACCCGCGGCTTTGCCAGCGTGGCCTAGCGGGTTTACCATTCCGCGGTGCCCAGGGGGGAGCGGGTCTACGTGGCGCTGGGGTCGAACGTGGGAGACCGCGAGGCTCACCTGGCCCACGCCCGCGCTCGGCTCAGGGCGCTGCCCCGCACCCGCTGGCTCAAGAGCTCGCGCGTGGAAGAGACGGCCCCCCTCGGCCCCGTCCCCCAGGGACCCTACCTCAACCAGATGGTGCTGCTCGAGACGGAGCTCGAGCCGGCGGAGCTGCTCGCGCACCTACACGCGATCGAACGGGAGCGCGGCCGCGTGCGGGGGGCGCGCTGGGGGCCGCGCACTCTTGACCTCGACGTCGTGAAATTCGGCGACCGCGTGGTGCGCGATGCCGCGCTCACGATTCCCCATCCCGAGCTGGCCCATCGGGACTTCTGGCAGCGCGAGCTGGCCGAGCTGGACGCGCCGTGAGCCCCGAGCCCAAGGCCATCAACGTGCACGAGCTGCTTGCCATGAAGGAGCGGGGCGAGCGGATCGTGTGCCTCACCTGCTACGACGCCCTGTTCGCGCGGTTGCTGGACGAGAGCGGGGTGGACATCCTGCTCGTCGGAGACTCCGTGAACGAGGTGCTGGCCGGCGCGGAGAGCACGCTCTCGGCGACGCTCGAACAGATGATCTACCACACGAGGATCGTGCGGCGCGGGACGAGCCGCGCGCTCGTCGTCTGCGACCTGCCGTTCCTCAGTTACCAGATCTCGAGGGAGGAGGCGATCAGGAATGCCGGCCGGGCGATGGCGGAGACCGGGTGTCACGCCGTCAAGCTGGAGGGCGGGAAGCCGATGGCCCAGACGGTGCGGGCGCTCGTGGACGTGGGCATCCCCGTGATGGGCCATCTCGGCCTCACCCCGCAGTCGGTGCACGCGCTGGGCGGGCATCGGGTGCAGGGACGGGACGAGAAGACCGCCGAGCGGCTCAAGGAGGACGCCAAGGCGCTCGAGGATGCAGGCGCGTTCGCGATCGTGCTGGAGCTCGTGCCGGCGCCGCTCGCGTCGCAGATCACCAAGTCGCTCACCATTCCCACGATCGGTATCGGGGCGGGGCCGGCGTGCGACGGCCAGGTGCTCGTGCTGCACGACATGCTGGGTCTCAACGACAAATTCGCCGCCAAGTTCGTGAAGCGTTACGCGGCGCTGGCCGAGGACGTGCGCGAGGCGGTGCGGCTGTACGCCGCCGAAGTGCGCGAGGGGCGCTATCCCGGGCCGGAGCATTCGTTCCCGAAGTGACCCGGCGTCCCCCGGCATCGGACGAAGTCGCCGCGGTCGCGTAGCCCCGCCATGCACGAAATCACCGAGCCACGGGAGATGCGCGCCTGGTCGCGCGCCGAGCGCGCGAAAGGCCGTCGCATCGGGTTCGTCCCCACGATGGGCTCGCTCCACGAGGGCCACCTGCGCCTCGTGGACCGCGCCCGGGATCATGCCGATCGCGTGGTGTTGAGCGTCTTCGTCAATCCGCTGCAATTCGGCCCGCAGGAGGATTTCGAGCGCTACCCGCGCAGTCTCGCGGACGATCGCAGGCTCGCCGCCGAGCGCGAGGTGGATTGTCTGTTCGTGCCCGAGACGGCCGCGATGTACGCCGCCGAGCCGCTGGTGCGCGTCTCACCGGGCCCGACCGCGGAGACGCTCGAGGGTGCGGCGCGGCCCGGCCACTTTGCAGGAGTCCTCACGGTGGTGGCGAAGCTGTTCCACATCGTCGAGCCCGACCTCGCCGTGTTCGGCCGCAAGGATTATCAGCAGGCCGTGCTCGTGCGGCAGATGGTGCGGGACCTGGATTTCCCCGTGGAGATCGACGTCGCACCCACGGTGCGGGAGCTGGACGGCCTCGCGCTCTCTTCGCGCAACGCGTTCCTTGACCCCGACCAGCGCCGCGCCGCGCTCGCCCTGTCGCGTGCGCTACGCGCCGTCGAGCAGGCGTGGCGGGGCGGGGAATCGAACCCCGTCGTGCTCGAGCGCCGCGGCATGGAGGTGCTCCGCATCCCCGGGGTGACGCCCGAGTACCTGGCCATCGTGGGCGAGGCGATGCGGCCCGTGAAGCAGGCCGATGCCCGCGCCGTCGTGGTGATCGCGGCGCGGGTCGGGGCCACGCGGCTGATCGACAACGTGGTGCTGGGGGAAGGCGTGGCCGGCGATGTCGCCGTGGGAGGCCGGGCGTGACCTCCGCGACACTCCCTCCCTGGGCCGTCGTCACGCCGGAGCGCCGGGCGCACATCGAGCGCGTCGTGCAGCTCGAGACCGACTGGGCGCACGCGCTGCACGTCGCCCCGGCCGAGCGGGAGCGGTGGCTGCGAGCGGCCTGGCTGCACGATGCCCTGCGCGACGCCCCGGCGGCGGACGAGCTGGCACATGGACCGATGGCCGCCGATCGCGCGGCCCGGGACGGCGAGACGGACCCGGGCGTACTCGACGCCGTACGCTACCACTCGCTCGGCTCCGCGCGCTGGGAGGACGTCGGCCGGATGCTGTACCTCGCCGACTACCTGGAGCCCGGCCGGGGGTTCGATCGCGCCGAGCGGGCCGCGCTCGCCGCGCGGGTCCCGGGCGAGCGGCATGCGGTGTTGGTCGAGGTGGTGAGGCGGCGGATCACGCGGGCCCTGAGCGCCGGGTGGCCGCTGCCACGGGAAACGGTGGAGTTCTGGAACTCGCTCGTCTCGCGCTGAGCGCGCTGGTGGTGGGTCTCGCGGGCTGCGGCGGCGGCGGCGGCGCCGGCGCGGGGACGCTCCGCGTGCCGGGCGAGGGCGGCCGGCGCGTGACCGTGGAGGTGTTGAACGCGAGCGGCCGCAGCGGGCTCGCCAGGAGCGGCGTGCGCGTGTTGCGACAGGCGGGCATCGACGTGGTGAGCTTCGGGAATGCGCCCGCTGCCGTCGGGACGCTCGATTCCACGCGCATCGTGGTGCGGCGCCCCGCCGCGGCCGTGGGTGACCAGGTACGCCGAGCGTTGGGGGTGGGGCGCGTGATCGTGGAGGCGGATACCGCGAAGCTACTCGACGCGAGCGTGTTCCTCGGTGCGGACTTTGCGCCGCGGCTCCAGTTCCACCCGTAGCTGCCCGCACGCGGCGCTGATGTCGAGCCCGCGGCTCCTCCGCAGCACCGCCGCCACTCCCCGGCTGCGCAGCCGCCGCTCGAACTCGAGCATCCGCCGGCGTGAGCTCGGCGTGAGGTCGGGCGCTCCCCCCGGGTGAAGGGGCAGCAGGTTCACCAGCGCGCCGAGCGGCTTCGCCAACTCCGCCAGGCGATCGGCCGCCTCGAGAGCGTCGTTGCGGCCGTCAATCAGCACGTACTCGAGGGTCACACGCCGTCGGAACTGCCGCAGCGCCTGAACCACGTCCGCAAGCGCGTATTTCTTCTCGATCGGCATCAGCGCGAGCCGCAACGCCGGCGTCGGCGCGTGCAGGGAGAGGGCGAGGCGGAACTGCTCCGGGCGGCGGGCGAGCTGCGCCAGGTTCGCGAGGATCCCGACCGTCGAGACGGTGATGTGCCGCGCCCCGATCCCGAACCCCTCCGCATGGTTCAGGATCGTCAGGCTCACGTCCACCGCCTCCCAGTTGAGGAGCGGCTCGCCCATGCCCATGAACACGACGTTGGTGGGCGCCTGGCCCGCCGCGTCGAGCAGGAGCTCGCGCACCTGGCCCGCGATCTCCGCCGGCGCGAGGTTGCGCCGGAAGCCCATCCGCCCCGTGGCGCAGAACACGCACCCCAGCGCGCATCCCACCTGCGACGAGATGCACAGCGTGCGCCGCTTGCCCTCGGGGATGAGCACGGACTCGATCGCCTCACCGTCGTCGAGCCGCCACAGAAACTTCTCCGTGCCGTCGCGCGACACCTGCCGCGTCACCAGGCGGAGCCGGCGCAGCGGGAACGCTTCCGCGAGGGCCCGTCGCAGCGCCGCGGGCAGCTCCGTCGCCTCCTCCCAAGAGGCCACCGGACGCTGCCACAGGCGAGCCAGGATCTGCTTCGCGCGGTAGGCCGGCTCGCTCCGCGCAGTCAGCCACGGGGCGATGGCGGCGCGCGCCGCGTCGGGCGTGAGCGAGAGCAGGTCGGTCACCGGAACAAGGCCTCCACGCCCATGCGATACAATGCGCCGACGCCGGCGACGCCGGGGTTCTCGGCCAGCGTGAGACGGTAGCGACCGATCACGAGCCCCAGCCCAGCCACGAAGCGCCAGCGGGCCCCGCTGTAGCTCCCCTCGCGCACCAGGAGCAGATCGGTGGCAAAGAGGTCGCCCAGCGCGAAACCCGCGCCGAACTGGTGGTCCTGGGTGAAGCCGCGCGTCAACGTAATCCCGTAGCGACCGTGCACCGAGGCCGCGGCGCCGCCCCGCCACGGCGCACCGCGCCACACGCGGTAGTCGATTCCGGCCGAGAGGTCCTGGGCGGCGTCGCTCGCGGCGAAGCGCGAGAAGGAACGGGTCGCGAACGCCACGGTGAGCGTCCCCGTGACGCCGTACCGCACGCCCACATCGAGGGTCCAGCGATTGGAATGCTCGAGGTCGAGCGTCGTGGTGCGGTACGCGAATGTGGCCCCGAGCGCGCTGGCGCCGCGGGTGGCGCTCCAGCTGGCACCGACGGTCTGCGTGTAGAAGGGAATCGTGCCACCGTCCGGATCCGGACTGAGGGACGTGGGCACCAGGTCGCTGATGCTCATCCTGCCGTACACGATGCCGACGCGCCCCACGGGACTCACCCGGGCGCGCGCCGTGAACAGCACGCCGCTCGCTCCCACGGCCGACGGCGTGTTCACGACCTCGAGCCCGAAGGCCGCCCGTTCCCCCGTCGCCGGTTGGGCCGGGTTCCAAAAGCCGGCGGCACCTCCCGTCGCGAGTGCCGGCGGCTGGGCGAGCGTCGTGGCGGCTAACCGCCACAGCTCGGCGCCCGCTCCCTCCTGACCGAGAAGGGCCGCCGGGGCGAGCACGCCGAGCAGCAAGGGAACGCGTGGCATTCGGTCACCAACCTAACTATCTTCAAGCGTTTAGGACACTTGAGCCAACGTGCGCCTTTCCGAGCTCCTGTCACCCAGTCGCATCCGGGTACCCCTTAAGGCTGGCGACAAGGAGGGGATCCTGCGGGAATTGGTGGGACTGATGCTTGCGGGAAACGGGGGTGCGACGGAGGCGGCGGGGGGCGCGGGGGGCGCGCGGGGCGCGCGGGGCGCGCGGGCAGGCGGGGGTGGAGGGGTAAGTGCGGCGCAGGCCGACGAGATTCTGGGGGCGATCCTCGAACGCGAGCGCCAGTTCCCGACCGGGATCGGTTACGGGGTGGCGGTGCCGCACGGCCGCTGTCCCGCATTGTCCGGCCTCGTAGTGGTGGCCGGCACGACGCCGGCCCCGATTCCCTACGAGACGATCGACGGAGAGCCCGTGCGCCTGTTCTTTTTGCTCGCCGGCCCAGAGTCCCATGCCGGCGTTCACGTGAAGGCTCTGAGCCGGATCTCGCGCCTGGTGCGGCGCGAACCGGTGCGGGGGCGGCTGCTCGCCGCCCGGACGGCCGAGGAGTTTCACCGCGCGCTGGTGGAGGCGGAAGTCGCGTGACCCCGAGCCGGACGGGGTGGCGCACACATCGCTGCGGCGAGCTACGCGCGACGCATGCGGGGCAGCGCGTGCGGCTCGGCGGCTGGGTGCACCGGCGGCGCGACCTGGGGGGCCTCGTGTTCGTGGACCTGCGCGACCGGGCGGGGCTCGTGCAGGTGGCCTTCGGGCCCGGGTGGTCGCCGCCCGAGGTGCTGGCGCGAGCAGGCGGGCTCGGCAGCGAGACAGTCGTCGTCGTGGCAGGCGACGTGGTGGCACGCCCGCCCGACATGCGCAACGCGGACCTCGCGACCGGCGACGTCGAGGTGCATGCGGCCGAGCTCGAGATCCTGGGGCCCGCCGCGACGCCCGCGATTCCCGTCGCGCGCGCCAAAGGAGAGGAGCTGCCCGCGGAAGAGCTGCGCCTCAAGTACCGCCACCTCGACCTGCGACGTCCCGAGATGCAGGCGAACCTAGTGTTGCGCCACCGCTTGCTGCAGCGCGCTCGCAAGACCCTCTCCGACCTCGAGTTCCTGGAGATCGAGACGCCCATCCTGACGAAGCCCACGCCCGAAGGGGCCCGGGACTATCTCGTGCCCTCGCGGCTGCATGCGGGCGAGTTCTACGCGCTCCCGCAATCGCCCCAGATCTACAAACAGCTGCTGATGGTGTGCGGATTCGACCGCTACTTTCAGATCGCGCGCTGCTTCCGGGACGAGGACCTGCGCTACGACCGCCAGCCCGAGTTCACGCAGATCGACCTCGAGGCGTCGTTCGTCGGACAGGAGGACGTGCTCGGGTTCGTGGAGGCGGTGCTCGCGGCGCTATGGGACGAGGGGGGGCACGCGATCGGGCGGCCCTTCCCGCGACTGACGCATCGTGAAGCGATGGAGCGCTATGGCACGGACAAGCCCGACCAGCGCTACGACCTGGCGATCGCCGACTGGACGGCGCTGGTCCGGCCGCTGGGGGTGCCGTTCTTTCAGTCCGCCGTGAAGGACGGCTCCCGGGTGCGCGGGCTCGCCGTGAAAGGCGGAGGCGCGCTGTCGCGGAAGGACGTGGATCAGCTCGCCGCGGTGACGAAGCAGTTGGGCGGCGCCGGGCTCGCGTGGGTGAAGCGCCAGGGCGAGCAGATCTCGGGCTCGGTCGGGAAGCATTTCACGGCCGAGACGCTCGGCCGCCTCGGGGTCGGCGACGGGGACGTGGCGCTGATGACGGTGGGCCCCGACCGCATCACCTCGCCCGTACTCGACAAGGTGCGCCAGGAGGTGATCCGCCGGCTCGCGCCCCGACCGGAGACGGCGCACGCGTTCTGCTGGGTGGTGGACTTCCCGCTGTTCGAGCTTGACCCCGAAACGGGGCGACCCGTGTTCGCGCATCACCCGTTCACGTCGCCGCACCCGGAGGATGTCGCCAAGCTCGAGGCCGACCCACTGGCCTGCCGGGCGCTGCACTACGACGCGGTCTACAACGGCCACGAGCTGGGCTCCGGCTCGATTCGCATCACGGACCCCGCCGTGCAGCGTCGCGTGTTCGGGCACCTGGGCCTGACGCCGCAAGAGGCGGAGGCGCGGTTCGGCTTCCTGCTCGCGGCGCTCGCCGCCGGCGCGCCGCCGCACGGCGGCTTCGCGATCGGCTTCGATCGGGTGGCGATGCTGCTCGCCGGCGCGGCCTCGCTGCGCGACGTGATCGCCTTCCCGAAGACGACCGCCGCGCGCGCCCTGTTCGAGGGCGCGCCGGCCTCCGCCGCTCCGGCGGACCTGGCCACGCTGCACATCGAGGTGAAGCGATGAGCGACGACGTCACGCACCGCGTCTCGGCCGAAGGCGTCGATCCCCTCGCCCTCGCCGGGGTCAACGACGGCAACCTGATCGAGCTCGCCAAGCTCCTCGGCGTGCGGGTGTCGCTGCGCGGGGACACGCTCACCCTGCAGGGAGCCGTGACGGCCGTGGAGCGCGCGGCGCAGGTGGCAGAAGCGCTGGTCGACCTGGCCCGCATGGGGGACCAGCTGGAGGTCACGGACGTGGAGCGTGTCGTCGGTGAAGGAGCGCGCGGCACGCTGGGGGCGCCCGCGACGGGCGAGTACAAGATCATCCTGCCCGGGCTGCGGCGCGTGATCCAGGCGAAGACGCCCGGGCAGCGGGAGTACCTCCAGGCGATCGCCCAGCACGACATCGTGGTCGGGATCGGGCCCGCGGGCACGGGCAAGACCTACCTGGCGGTCGCCGCCGCGGTGGACGCGCTGTCCCGCAAGCGGGTGCGCCGCATCGTGCTCGCGCGGCCGGCGGTCGAAGCGGGGGAGAGCCTGGGCTTCCTGCCCGGCGACCTGCAGGAGAAGGTGGACCCCTACCTGCGGCCCCTGTATGACGCCCTCGAAGACATGATGCCGCGCGACCGCGTCCAGAAGGCGATCGACGGCCGCGTCATCGAGATCGCGCCGCTCGCCTATATGCGGGGCCGGACGCTGGGCGACGCATTCGTGATTCTGGACGAGGCGCAGAACGCCACCGGGATGCAGATGAAGATGTTCCTCACGCGCCTGGGGGTGAACTCCCGCGCGGTGATCACCGGCGACAAGACGCAGATCGACCTGTCCAACCGCGAGGACTCGGGGCTGCTGCAGATCGAGCGCATCCTCCCCGGCATCGAGGGGGTGGCCTTCTGCTACCTCACGGAGACGGACGTCGTGCGCCACCGGCTGGTGCGCGACATTATCCGCGCCTACGCCGAGGACGCTCAGGGCTGAGATGAACCTCCCGACGAAGGATCAGGTGCGCTATCACGGCGAGCGCTGGGCGTGGGTGCTCGGCCTCGCCCTCCTCGCCTACCTCGCGTTCCCCTCGAGCGCCGGCGAAGCGGCACCGCTGCTCGAGACCGGCAAGTTCGCGGACCGCGACCTGATCGCGCCGTTCACGTTCGCGGTCAGCAAGTCGGACGAGGAGCTGGCCCGCGAGGCGGAAGAGTTGGCGGCCACGGTCAAGCCGATCTACGAGTTTCAGCCCCGGGGACTCGACAGCGCGCGCCTGGCGGTCCACACCTTCTTCGCGACCGTGGACGCCGCGGCGGACAGGGGCCCGCAGGCGATCATCCAGGCAGCGCGGGAGCAAGGGGTGACGCTCACGCTGGGCGAGGCCGCGTATCTGTCGAAGGGCGGCAAGCGGCGCAACCTCGAGAAGGCCCTCGACGAGCTGATCGAGCGCACGCTGGCGCTCGGCGCCACGGGCCCGGGCGTGCTGCAGGTGGAGCAGGCCCAGGAGCTGATCATCCGCCGGCGGTCCGGTGAGACGTCGGTGCCGCGCGAACAGGTGATGTCCTACGCGCTGTACCTGACGCGCGCGCGCACCGTGCATCCGGACAAGGGATCGAGCGTCGGCGACGCCGTGTACCTGAAGCTGGCCGGTCATTTCTTCCGGCCCACGCTCGTGCCGAATGCGCCGGAGACCGAACGGCGGCGCGACGAGCTGCGCAAGAGCGTGGATCCGAGCAAGTACATCGTCCGCGCCGGTGACCGCATCGTCGGGGCGCACGAGGTCGTGACGAGCGAAGCGCACGAGAAGCTCGTGGCGCTGCGCAACGATCTCGTGCGGCGCGGCGCGGCGACCGGCCGCTCGGTCGGGGGCTTGCTCGGCTCCCTGCTGCGCGACGGGCTGGTGCTCTCGATCTTCTGGGTGCTGATGCTGTTCTACCGCCGGGAGACGTACCGCGAGCGCCGCCAGATCACCCTCATCGGCTGCCTGTTCGCGATCGTGATCGCCGGCGCGGCCGCCGTGTCGCGGACGCTGCCGCAGCATCCCGAGCTGGTGCCGCTCCCGTTCCTCGCCATGCTGCTGACGGTGCTCTTCAACGGCCGCGTCTCGATGATCGCGGCCCTGATCCTGTCGGTGGTGATCGCCTTGCAGCCGGTCTACCACGACACCCCGGCGCTGTTTCTCTGCGTGGTGGGCGGCGTGACCGCGGCGCTCTCGGTGAAGAGCCTGCGGCGGCGCAGCCACCTCTACGCCGCCGTGCTGGTGGTCGGCGCCGGCTACCTGCTCGGGGCGCTGGCGCTCGGTCTCGCGGGGGCGTGGACGGCGGCAACCATCGGCCGGGGCGCGCTCGCCGGCATCGCGAACGGCCTCGTCTCCGCGTCGCTCACGATCCTGCTGCTGCCGCTCGCCGAGGCGCTCACGCAGATCACGACCGACCTGACCCTGCTCGAGCTCTCCGACCCGAGCCGGCCCCTGTTGCGACGGCTGTCGCTCGAGGCGCCGGGCACCTACGCGCACAGCATCGCGATGGCGAACCTGGTCGAGGCGGCCTGCAACCGCGTCGGCGGCAACGGCCTGCTCGGCCGCGTGGGGTGCTACTACCACGACATCGGGAAGGTGAAGAACCCGCAGTACTTCGTGGAGAACCAGACGCGCGGCAACAATCCGCACGACCGCCTCAAGGCGTTCCAGTCGGCGCAGATCATCAAGGCCCACGTGACCGACGGCCTGCATCTGGCCGCCGAGGCGGGGCTGCCGGATGCGGTGGCCGCGTTCATCCCCGAGCACCATGGCACGACGGAGATCACCTACTTCCTCGACCGGGCCAAGAAGAGCGGGGACGGCGGCGGCTTGAAGACGTCTGATTACACCTACCCGGGCCCCAAGCCGCGCTCCACGGAGACCGCCGTCACGATGCTGGCCGACTCGGTGGAAGCGGCGCTCCGCGTGCTCGAGGATCTCACGCCGACCAAGATCGAGGAAGTGATCAACCACATCGTGCGGACCAAAATCAGCCAGGGGCAGCTCGACGAGGCTCCGATGACGCTGCAACAGCTCGAGCAGGTGAAGCAGGAGTTCGTCCGCATCATCACCGGGATGTACCACAACCGCATCGAGTATCCGGAATCCAGTGGCGGCATCACGGCGACGTGGCAGCCGGCGGCCAAGACTTGAGGCCCGCCTGGCCCGGGTCGCCCGTCGCGTGCTGGCCTGGGAAGGCGCCTCGCACGCCCGCGTGGAGCTCACGCTGTTGGGCGGCGCGGCGATGCGGCGCCTGAACCGGCGGGTCACCGGCCGCCGGGGACTCACCGACGTGATCGCGTTCGCGCTCCCGCAGCCCGACGGGAAGCTCGTCGGCGACGTGTACCTGTGTCCCGGCGCGGCGCAGCGTTGGGTCAAAGGCCGGGGAAAGGGGAAGGGGGGAGGGGTGGACGAGGAGCTGGTGCGGCTCGCCGTGCACGGCACCCTCCACGTGCTGGGGTTCGACCATCCCGAGGGGCCGGGCCGCACGCGCTCGGCCATGTGGCGCCGGCAGGAGCGCTACGTCCGCCGGTTGACCGACGGAGCGCGGTGATGCTCGGCTCGACGGCGCTGCTCCTGAGCGGGGCGCTGGTCGCCCTGGGCGCCGCGCTCTGGGCCGGTCTCCTGGCCCTGGCCGAGGAGGCAGCCGTGGGCGAGGCGCTCCACACGCTGGGCGACGCGCCTCCCCAGACCGTGGGTGGTCGCGTCCCGCTGCACCGCGCGCTGCACGTGTCGCGCCTGGCGCTGCTGGTGCTGGGCGCGGTCGGCGCGTCCCGCGCGCTCGGGTGGTGGCAGCAGCCGTGGGAGCGGAGTCTGCTCGAGCTCGCCGCGGCCGTCGGCTTGCTGTTCGTCGTGGGGGACGCGCTGCCCCGCAGCATCGCCCGTCTCGCGCCCGAGCTGTCCACCGCCGCGCTGCCGCTCGCGCGCCGCACCCTGGTGCCGTTCGGCCCGCTGCTGTGGCTCCTCGCCTGGGTGGACAGGGGCCTGCACGCCCTCGTCGCCATCCCGCGGCCGCTCCAGCCGGACCTCGGCGCCGCGCAGCGCGACATGCTGCTCGGCGTCTTCACGCTCGCCGACACGACCGTGGACGAGGTCATGACGCCGCGGCTCGACATGGTGGCCGTGGACGTGTCCGCCACCAGGGAAGAGCTGCTCGACACTTTGCGCCAGAGCCAGCACACGCGGCTGCCCGCCTACGACGGAACCCCCGACAACATCGCCGGGGTCGTATACGCCAAGGACCTGGTGCCGTTCGTGATGGGGCTGGGTGAGGGACGAGACGGCGGCGCGGCCCGCTGGCAGGACCTGGTGCGCCCGGCGCTCTTCGTGCCGGAGACGAAGACTCTCGACAGCCAGCTCCGCGAGTTCCAGCGCGGGCCGGCCCACCTCGCGATCGTCGTCGACGAGTTCGGCGGCACCTCGGGGCTGATCACCCTGGAGGACATCCTCGAGGAGATCGTCGGAGAGATCCGCGACGAGCACGACGTGGAAGCTCCGGCCGCGATCCGCCGCGACGGCAGCCGCTTCGTCGTGGACGGGCGGGCCAGCCTCAACGACCTCTCGCAGGCCTTGGGGCGGTCCTTCGAGCACCCCGACATCTCGACCGTCGGGGGGTTGATCTACTCGGTGCTCGGGAGAGTGCCGCGCGCCGGCGAGGAGCTCGTGCTGGACGGGTTCCGCGTCGTGGTGGAGCGGGTGGACCGGCGTCGCGTGACCCGCGTCTCGTTCGAGCCGCAGCCATGATCGGCTCGCTCGCGGTGCTGCTCGTGGGGCTCGGCATCGCCGGCGCCTCGGCCGCGGTGGGCGTCGCGACCGCCGCCGTGAGCCAGCTCGAGCTCACGCGCTGGGTCTCGTACAAGCTGCGCGGCGCGGGGGCGGCCGCGCGCCTGCTGGAAAACCCGGGCCGGATGCTCGCCACCGCCAACGCCCTCACCACGCTGGGCATCATCTGCGCCGCCGCCTCGAGCCCGGCCCTGCTCGCCCAGACCACAGCGACGTTCCTCGGCGTGTTCACCGTGACGGTGGGTGTGCCCCTGTTTGTGAGCGCCGCCTACCTGGTCCCCCGCGTGGTGGGCCGGCGCTGGGCCGAGCCGATCGTGGCGCACGCGGTGCCGTGGCTGGAGCGCCTGGGGCGGCCCCTCGGGGCCTTCATCCCGTGGCGCGATCCCTCGGCGCGCTCCACCCTCGCCGCCGTGCTCTCCAACGCCGACACCGATGCGCTCGCCTCGGCCGACGAGATGGTGGTGGTGTCCGGCGTGCTCGCCTTCGCGGACCGCCCCGTGAAGGAGCTGATGACGCCGCGGACGGCCATCGTGGCGATCCCCGAGGGTCTCCTCGCCGCGGAGGCGGCCCACGTGTGCGCGCAATCGGGCTACAGCCGGTATCCGGTGTATCGCGGATCGCTCGACGATGTGGTGGGCGTCGCCCACGCATTCGACCTGCTGGCCCTCCAGCCCGACGCGCCCGTCCCCGTCCGCCCGGCCCTGGTCGTGCCCGCGACCACGCGGGCCGCCGACCTGATGCTCGAGATGCAGCGCGGCCGCAGTCATCTCGCCGTCGTCCTGGACGAGTTCGGCGGGACCGCGGGCGTGGTGACCCTCGAGGACCTGCTGCGCGATCTGGTGGAGGAGATCTTCGGGGATCGCGCGGCGGCGCCCGCGGCAGCGCCGGCGGCGCCGGCCGGCGTGCTCGAGGTCGAGGCGAATGCGCCCCTGGGCCGGATCGAAGCCGCGTTCGGCGTGGGGCTCGCCAGCCCCGGCGTCCAGTCGGTGGGGGGACTGCTGATCCAGGCGCTGGGCCGCATCCCCAGGCCGGGCGAGCGGTTCCTGCTGCGGGGATTCGAGTTCGACATTCTCGCCGCCACGGCGACGCGGGTCGAGCGGGTGGCCGTGCGCCCCGGACCCGTGCGTGCCGTTCCGCTCGACCGCGCGGAGGAGCGCGGGTGACTCCTGTTATAGTTATGGCGCATGGCGATTGACCCCGTCCTCGAGGGCCTCGAGCGCCGCGATCCCGCGGCGCTGGCCCGGGCCATCAGCCTCGTGGAGAACCAGCGCGACGACTACGAGCGCGTGCTGTCTCACGCCCACGCGCGCCTGGGGCGCGGCGGCACGCGCCGCGTCGGCATCACCGGCCCGCCCGGCGCGGGCAAGAGCACCCTCACCGAGCGCCTGATCCAGCACTACCGGGGGCAGGAGCTGCGCGTGGGCGTGATCGCGGTGGACCCGACGAGCCCGTTTACGGGCGGGGCGCTGTTGGGCGACCGCATCCGCATGGAGTCGGCGAGCCACGACCCGGGCGTGTTCATCCGCTCGATGGCCACGCGGGGGGCGCACGGCGGGCTCGCGACCACGACCGAGGAGGTGGCCGACCTGCTCGAGGCCTTCGGCTTCGACCGCATCCTCATCGAGACCGTCGGAGTCGGACAGACGGAGCTCGACGTCGCCCGCAGCGCCGAGACGACCGTTCTGGTGCTCGTTCCCGAATCAGGCGATGGCATCCAGACTCTCAAGGCGGGCGTGATGGAGATTGCGGATGTCTATGTCGTCAACAAGAGCGACCGGCCGGGCGCGGACAAGCTGCGCACGGAAGTCGAGGTGATGCTGGGGATCCGGCGGGGGAACGCCTTCCGCCACATCTCCCCCCACCACCGGTCGGACAGTCGGACCGTCGGATCGTCGGACCGAAAGCCCGTACCGTCCGACGCCTGGGAGCCTCCCGTCATCGCGGCGATCGCGTCGCGTGGTGAGGGCGTGGCCGAGTTGACGCACGCGCTGGACCGGCACCACCGCCATCTCGAGGCGAGCGGCCGCCTCGCGGCCGGGCGGCGGGAGCGCCTGGTGCAACGGACGCGGGCGGCGCTGGAGCGCGGGATGCGACAGTGGATCGCGGCGACCGCACAGGCGGAGGAGCTGCTGGCGCGGCGCCTGGACGACCTCGTGGACGGTCGCCGCAGCCCCTATGACGTGGCGGCGGAAATCCTCGACCAGCTGAAGACCGGAGCGGGGCGATGAGCGACGGCGCGAAGAAGCCGGTGTACGGGCCGGACGATCTCGGCCGCTTCGACGTCGCGCGCCAGCTCGGGCAGCCCGGACAGTTTCCGTTCACCCGCGGGATCCATCCCACGGGGTACCGCGGCCGGCTGTGGACGATGCGGCAGTTCGCGGGGTTCGGCGCGGCCGAGGACACGAACGAGCGCTACAAGTTCCTGCTCGACCACGGCCAGACGGGCCTCTCCGTGGCGTTCGACTTTCCCACGCTCATGGGCTACGACTCCGACCATCCGCGCGCCGAGGGGGAGGTGGGCAAGTGCGGGGTCGCGATCTCCTCGCTCGCCGACATGGAAGACCTGTTCCGCGGCATCCCGCTCGATCGGGTGTCCACCTCGATGACGATCAACGGCCCGGCGGCGATCCTGTTCTGCTTCTATGTCGCGGCTGCCGAGCGGCAGGGCGTAGCGAGCCACAAGCTCCGGGGCACGATCCAGAACGACATCCTCAAGGAGTACATGGCGCAGCACGCCTGGATCTATCCGGTCGAGCCCGCCCTGAAGATCATCGTGGACGTGTTCGAGTGGGCGGCGGCGCACGCGCCGCTCTGGAATACGATTTCCATCTCCGGCTATCACATCCGCGAGGCGGGAGCGACGGCGGCGCAGGAGCTCGCCTTCACGCTGGCCAACGGCTTCACCTATGTGGAGCGGGGCATCGCCCGCGGCCTCGAGGTGGACCGCTTCGCGCCGCGACTGTCGTTCTTCTGGGACATTCACAACGACTTTTTCGAGGAGATCGCGAAGCTCCGCGCGGCGCGCCGCATCTGGGCGCGGCACATGCGGGACCGCTACGGGGCGAAGACCCCCCGGTCGTGGATGATGCGGTTCCACTGCCAGACAGCGGGCGTGACGCTGACCGCACAGCAGCCGCTCAACAACGTGGTGCGGGTCGCCTATCAGGCGCTTGCCGCGGTGCTGGGCGGGACGCAGTCGCTGCACACCAACTCGCTCGACGAGACGCTCGCCCTGCCGACCGAAGAGGCGGTCCGGCTCGCGCTCCGGACCCAGCAGATCATCGCCCACGAGACCGGCGTGCCGGAGGTCATCGATCCGCTGGGCGGCTCCTCCTACGTGGAGTCGCTCACGGACCAGCTCGAGCGCGAGGCCGAAGCGCTGTTCGCCGAGATCCAGTCGATCGGCGGCGTCGTGAAGGGGATCGAGAGCGGCTGGTTCCAGCGCCAGATCGCCCGCTCGGCCGAGGCGTATCAGCGGGAGGTTGAGTCCGGCAATCACGTCATCGTCGGGGTGAACGACTTCGTGAGCGAGGACGACCATCCCGTGGAGATCCTCAAGGTCTCGAACGACGCCGAGGACTCGCAGCGGCGCCGGCTCGGGCGACTGCGCGCCGAACGCGACGCCGGGCTCGTGCAACGGCGGCTCGACGCGTTGACGCACGCCGCCGAAAGCGACCAGAACGTGATCGGGCCGATGCTCGATTGCGCCCGCGCCTACTGCACGCTGTACGAGATCCGGCACGCGCTGGAGCGGGTCCACGGCGCTTACCGGGAGCCGGTGTTCTTCTAGCGCATGACCGCCGTCCCCGTGGTTCCGAGCGAACACGCCGTGCGTGACGCCATCGAGCGGCTGTCGCGCGTCGAGCCCGGTCCGTTCCAGGTCCTGTCGTGCTACCTGAAGCTGGAGCCGCGCGACAAGGAGCGGGGCAAGTACCTCATCAAGATGAAGAACCGGGTGAAGCGCGTCGAGTCCGACCTCGCCCGGCGCGCGCTCGACCACGCGCAGCGCGAGGAGGTGGCCGCCGACCTGGCGCGCGTGCTGCACTATTTCGAGGACCCGACCCACCTGCCGCCGGCGCGCGGCATCGCGCTGTTCGCGTGCGGCAAGCTCAACCTCTTCCAGGCGCTGGCGCTGCCGCACGTGCATCGTTCGCGCCTCGCGCTCGCGCCGGTGCCGCTGATCCGCGAGCTCGTGGCCCTGGAAGAGGAATTCGGGACGATCCTCGTCGCGGCCTGCGACCGCACGGGAGCCCGCTTCTTCGAGGTGACGGCCTTCGACGTGGTGGAGCTCCCCGCAGTGGCCGCGCTCGACGCGTCGCGCGGCGGCAAGTTTCACGGCTCCGGCCAGGCGATCGCCCGTGCCGGCGTCCACGTGGGCAGCGCCGGGGAGCACAACTACCACATGCGGATGCGCGCGGAGAAGCAGCGGCTCTACGCCCAGGTGGCCGACCGCGTCTTCCAGATCCACACCCAGCGTCCCCTCGCGGGCCTCGTGGCCGCTGGGATCGGCGTGGACGGGGCGGCGCTGCTCCCGCACCTCCACAGCTACCTCCACGACCTCGTCCTGGGTGTGGTGCGGCTGAACCCGAAACGCGTCACGCCGGCGGAGGTGCGGGAGGCCGCGCTGCTGCTCCGGGAAGAGCGCGAGCGCGCCTGGGAGCGCACCCATGCCGAGGCGGTGCGGGAAGGACTCGGGAGCGGCTGGGCCGTGAACGGCGTGGAGCCGTCGCTCAAGGCGCTGCAGCGCGGCCAGGTGCGCACCCTGCTCGCCGACGGCCAGGACGACGACCAGCGGATCGACGACGCAGTGGAAGACGCGTTCGCGCAGCGGGTGCAGGTGGACGTCGTCTACGACGAGCGGGCCCGCAAGGTCGTGGACGGCCTGGCGGGGCTGCTGCGGTTCCGCCGCTGATGGCCCGACCCGCCGCCAAGCGCCCCGTTCGCATCCTCATCGCGAAGCCCGGGCTCGATGGCCACGACCGCGGCGCCAAGGTGGTGGCGGCCGCGCTGCGCGACGCCGGAATGGAGGTCATCTACACGGGCCTGCACCAAACGCCCGAGATGATCGCCCAGGCGGCCATCCAGGAAGACGTGGACGTGGTGGGTCTGTCCATCCTGTCGGGCGCGCACATGACGCTCTTCCCCCGCATCAAGAAGCTGCTCGACGACGCAGGCCGCGGCGACATCCTGATCACGGGGGGCGGGATCATTCCGCCCGAGGACATGGAGGCGCTGGAGCGCCAGGGGATCGGGAAGCTGTTCGGTCCCGGCACGCCGACGGCCGATCTGGTGAAGTACATCGAAGAGTGGGCGGCCGAGCATGTGTCGGCGTAGCGCGTGAGCCGGCTCAAGACGCTCACGGCGGAATACCGCGAGCTCAGGGCGCGCCTCGAGCAGGGCGGCGGCCCGGAGCGGGTGCGTCGTCAGCACGAGCAGGGCAAGCTCACCGCGCGCGAGCGCGTTACCAAGCTGCTCGATCCCGGTGGGACGTGGTTCGAGCTGGGGCTGCTCGTGGCGCACGACCAGTACGACGGCCAGGCGCCGGCCGCCGGCGTCGTCACGGGCCTGGGCCCGGTGGCCGGACGGCCCGCGGTGGTCGTCGCGAACGACGCCACGGTGAAGGCGGGCTCCTGGTGGCCGGAGACGATCAAGAAGATCCTGCGCGCCCAAGAGGTCGCGATGCGCCAGCGGATCCCGATCGTCTACCTCGTGGACTCGGCCGGGGTGAACCTGCCGTATCAGGAGGGTGTGTTCCCCGGCCAGTACGGCGCCGCCCGCATCTTCTACTACAACTCCATCATGCGGCGCTACCTGCGCGTCCCGCAGATCGCCGCGGTGATGGGCCCGTGCATCGCCGGCGGCGCCTATCTCCCCGCGCTCTCCGACGTGATCTTCATGGTCGAAGGGACGTCGTTCATGGGGCTGGGTGGCCCGAACCTGGTGAAGGGCGCCACGGGCCAGACGGTGGACGCCGAGACGCTGGGCGGCGCGCGCACCCACACCGCCGTGAGCGGCGTGGGGCACTACCGAGCGAAGGACGACCAGGAGTGCCTCGAGCGCATTCGCGAGTACGTCGCACGGCTGCCCTACGCCCCACGCCCCACGACCGTCAGGGAGTCCTTGAGGACGCCCCCAGTGGTCAAGCCGAAGCGCAACCCGAAGGATCTGTACGAGCTGCTGCCGGCCGATCACCGCATGAGCTACGATGTGGGCGCGGTGCTCGAATGCCTGCTCGACGGCGGCCGCGTGGACCCATTTCAGCCGGACCTCGCCCCGGAGATGATCTGCGGCCACGGCGCGATCGCCGGGCGAGCGGTCGCCCTTATCGCCAACTCCCGCGGCGTCATCAAGGGCAAGCAGGGAGCGAGCCCCAAGATCGGCGGCATCATCTACACGGAGAGCGCGGAGAAGGTGGCCTATTTCATCGAGAATGCCGATCGGGAGCGGATCCCGCTGCTGTTCCTGCAGGATGTCTCGGGGTTCATGGTGGGTACGGAGGCGGAGCACTCCGGGATCATTCGGGCGGGCGCTCGCTTCGTCGAGGCGATGGCGACCGCCACGGTGCCGAAGCTCGTGCTCACCGTCAACCACGCCTCCGGGGCGGGCTATTACGCCATGGCGGGGCAGGGATTCGATCCCGACTTCGTCGTGTCCTGGCCCACGGGCCGCATGGGCGTGATGGAGGGAGAGTCGGCGGTCCAGGCCGTGTTCGGCGCCGCCGCCGCCGACTCCGGGAACGCGGCGGCCGTCGAGGCGATGCGGACCGACTACGAGCATCAGCTCGACGCCCGCTTCGCCGGGGCCCGCGGCTTCGTGGACGCGATCATCGCCCCCGAAGAGACCCGCGATACCCTGGCGTTCCTGCTCGAGGTCACGTCGCAGTTTCCCGGGCCTCATCTCGGAGCCTTCGTCCTCCCCCCGGTTCTGGGTGACCCATGAGATTGCCCTGGCGCCTCGCCATCCTATCGCTTCTCGGCGCGGCGTGCGGCGGGGCCGCCGCGCGGCCCGCGCCCAGCCCGGCGCCCGCGCCTGCCGCGCCGCCGACAGTGAAGGGCGCGCCGGAGCCGGCCGATGCGACCGCCGCCGGGGCGGAGCCCGCGCTGCCGCCGGCGATCGCCTACATCTCGGGGTTGATGCCGCTGCGAAGCACGGGTGTGGAGCAGTTCCGAGCCAAACACCCCACCTATGACGGGCGCGGTGTGCTCATCGCGATCCTGGATACCGGGGTTGACCCCGCCGTTCCCGGCCTGATCGTGACGAGCGCCGGCGCGCCGAAGATCCTGGATCTGCGGGACTTCTCCGGCGAGGGCCGAGTGGCGCTCTCGCCCGTCGTTCCCACGGCGGACGGGACGGTCGCGGTGGGCGGCCGCAAGCTGGTCGGCGGCGGGCGCATCCGCCGTCTCACCACCGGCACGACGTGGTACGCGGGCATGTTCCGCGAGCTGCCCCTCGGCAAGCTGCCCGCGGCCGACATCAACGGGAACGGCACCAACACCGATGCCTTTCCGGTGATCGTCGTCAAGGCCGTGGACGGGTGGGTCGCGTTCCTCGACACGAATCTGAACGGCTCGTTCGAGGACGAGATGCCGCTGCACGACTACCGCCAGGGCCGGGAGACGATTGCTCTGGGCACGCAGCCCATCACCCTGGCGGCGAACCTCGAGGAGACGAACGGCGTTCCCGCGCTTGACCTGGTGTTCGACAACGGCGGCCACGGCACCCACGTGGCCGGGATCGCGGCGGGCCACAATCTGTTCAACGTGGCCGGCTTCGACGGCGTCGCGCCCGGCGCGCAGCTCATCGGTCTCAAGATCGCCAACAGCGCACGCGGCGGCATCTCCGTGAACGGCAGCATGGAGCGCGCGATGGTATACGCGGCCCGCTTCGCGGAGCAGCGCGGGCTGCCGCTGGTGCTCAACCTGAGCTTCGGCGTCGGGAACGAGCGCGAGGGCCGGGCGGTGATCGACTCCATCGTGAACGCGTTTCTCGAGCGGCACCCGACGGTCGTCTTCGCCATCAGCGCGGGCAACGACGGCCCCGGGTTGTCGACCATGGGCTTTCCGGGCTCGGCCGATCTGGCGCTGTCGGTGGGCGCCGTCTTCCCCGGAGCGTTCGCGCGCCCGGCGCAGGGCGGCGCGCCGCCCGCGGGCGACGTCGTCGGCTGGTGGAGCTCGCGAGGAGGCGATCTCGCGAAGCCCGACATCGTCACCCCGGGGCTCGCGTTTTCGTCGGTGCCACGCTGGGACACCGGAAACGAGATCAAAGGGGGCACGAGCATGGCGGCGCCGCACGCGGCGGGCCTGGCCGCCTGCCTCGTTTCGGCCCTCGCGCAGGAAGGCCGGGCGGTCGGGGCAGTCGAGATCGCGCAGGCACTGCGGGTGTCGGCCGTGCCGTTCGCGGGAGCGAGCGCGATCGACCAGGGTGCAGGCATGCCCCAGCTCGAAGCGGCCTATCGCTGGCTCATCGCCGCTCACCAGGGATCCGAGTACCTGGTCCACGCGACGAACGGTGCCTCGGCGGCGTACCGGCGGCAGGGATTCGCCGGTCCCGCGGACACGATCGAGCTGTTCCGCGTGCGACACGTCGCGGGGCTGCGGGCGGCGGAGTTCCTGTTGCGCAGCAACGTTCCCTGGCTCTCAGTACCGCCCACGGTCCCCGCGGGCGCGCGCGAGACGGAGGTCGCGGTGATCTACTCGCAGGCCCGCCTTCCCGGACCGGGCGCCTACGTGGGCACCGTGACGGCCTGGAATCCCAGCGACACGCTCGCCGGGCCCCTGTTCACTCTGGTCAACACGGTCAGCATCCCCATCGACCTCGGGACGCGGCCGCTGTACGACGCCGAGCGCGCGCTTGGCCCGGCGAGGGTGCAGCGCTACTTCCTGCGCGTCGCACGGCCCGGGGCGACGCTGCGCGTCACCGTGACGGTCCCCGATTCCGCGGGGCAGCGGGCCACCGTGCGCCTGTACGAACCGAACGGGCAACCGTTCCGGGACGCGGAGGAGACCGACGTGGGCCGGGGCGGCAGCGGCACCGCGCGCATCGTGGTGCGCGCCGAGGACCTCATCCCCGGCGTGTACGAGCTGGACGTCACCGCGCCGCCGCTCGGGGGAGCGACGGTCACCGCGCGAGCCGAGCTCGGCCCTGTGGACGTCGCGCCGGCGCTGGGGGGGCTCGAGTTATCCGATCCGGGCACGGCGAGCGCGACGGTGCGGCTGACGCAGGCCCTGATCGGGGCCGAACGCGGCTTCGAGGTCACGGGCCGCGGTGCCCCGGCCGAGTCGATCAGCGTCCGCGTCCCTGAGTGGGCCGCCCGGGCCGTGATCGACGTCCAGATGCCGCGAAAGCAGTGGGACGAGTTCACCGATTTTGGGGTCACCGACTTCGACTCGACGGGCCAGCAGGTCGGGCAGGGTGCGATGAACTACGCGTTCGCCCGCCACAGCTTCGGCGTGGCGCCCGGCTTGCGGAAGGCGCCGGTCACGATCGAGCTGTTCCCGGCCTTCGCCCGCGACGGCGGGGCCCAGCCCTGGCGCGCCACCGTCCGCGTGCGGTTCCTGTTCCGGGACCCGCAGCCGTTCGGCGGAGCGAGGGACGTAACGGTTGTGGCGGGCGGGCGCGCCGTGGCACCCCTCACGCAGCCGCCGTTGCTGGCATTGCCGGAGGGATTCACGCCACTCGTCGAGGTGTCCGCTCAGGCCCCCGGCGGGGGGACGGGGGCGGACGCTGTGCGGCGGGTGCCGTTGTCGGCCGCGCGACCGTGAGGGCAGCGGGTCGG
>Ga0209235_1000058_pt1 | contig 42110 bp, 45 predicted proteins | sample GraSoi013_1_20cm_4_FD_185817 | JGI IMG/M metagenome (GOLD analysis project Ga0209235, IMG submission 185817) | Grasslands soil microbial communities from the Angelo Coastal Reserve, California, USA - Sample 09_25_2013_1_20cm (SPAdes) (version 2) | ecosystem: Environmental > Terrestrial > Soil >... | reverse complement strand
ATCTTATTTTAATCGCGATCTAACTAGAAACAATACTGTACCGAGTCTTACAGGGCTCAGATCACACAGGGATTAGATAACAAAGCACCAGTAGAACAATTGGGAATCAAGCTAGATTTAGATCGGAATAAAATTGAGAATCTGATCAAACCTGCTTCAAAATTAAAATAGGTGTCATGATTTGTTACGTTTCTTTATTTTTTCAACATATTCTACTAGAAGTCTAATCATCTCATCCTCTCTTCGCTTAATTTTTTTTTGTTTAATAAGATTATACAGTATCAAAATATCCTGGTTAGTTGGATTGGATTCCTCCAACATTTCTCGCTTAATTCCGTATTGTTCGATGACTTTCCACATTTCCTCCAGCGATGGATCATTTCGCTTAGACAAGACAACTATAGGAAATAATTACACAACCTATTATTACTTCCTGCCCCATATTAATAGCGAATTTCATAATCTATTTTTTCCTTCTTTTCTGCCAAGCGACTTTGTTCAAATCACAACATAAGTAATATCTAATACGAGTCTTACAGGACTCGAACCTTTGGATTCAGACCTGTGAGGGTTTGAATAAATAGTAAAATACTGTGAAAAACTTGTATCTAAAAAATAGTTGTCACTCGTATATCATCAGTTTTTTTTCCTCAAGCATCGTGTGCAAGTGGTGTACTGCTCTGTACACGTCGGATTCCTTTTTTGCGCCCGTACATACTAATTTTCCTGTTGCAAAAATCAAAATCACTGTCTTTGGATCAAGCATCCTGTGTATCAGGCCAGGAAATTGTTCTGGTTCGTACATACTTCTTGGGAGACTTCTTGCCGCTCTCTCTAGGTGAACTTTTCCACCAAGGTTTACCGAAGCCACCATGTTTTGTATAACAATAACGGCATCTTTTTTGATTTTTATGCCACCTTTTCGAAGCTTTTGTACTACGGTTCTTACTGCTTGAATAGCTTGTTCTTCGGATTTTGCTCCGGTACAAACGAACTTGCCAGAACTAAAAACCAATGTTGCAGTCTTTGGCGATTTTATTCTAAATACTAATCCAGGAAACTGATCAGGGTGGTATTCTGCATCTACAAAATTTTTTGTTATTGCATTGAGATCAATTCTTTGATCAACAGATGCCGAAGCTACAACATTTACAATACTTACTATTGCCTTTGTTTGTGGCATGTCTGGTTCGATATGTCTCCATTATATATACCCAGTAATGTTTTGTCATACAATTGATCTAATTTTTGGATGCAAGGCCGACCCTTTTTGAAAAATTATTTTCACAAAATCGTCGGTGCTCGGACTGACTGTCAGTTCAAAAACCATCTGACTCGACCAAACATTTGAATTTCAGATAACTTCGTAGTTTTATACAAGACTGTGCAGAGGGAGATAGAAAATCTATTAAATCGTCATTTAATATCCATTTAAGATTGGCAAACCGTAATTTAATTTAGATTTCTTATTCAATTCATACTAAGGGATTTTCACTAGCAGTCCAGCTCTCTACTTTAGTACGAGCCTGAGAGTGAATTGTGATTATAAAATAATGGATTTGTTTTCTCTTAGTTTTGTAGCACACATACAACAGTAACGTGCATCATCTGGATTCTTGTAATCACAGTTTTCACAGTATGTGAGCAAGAAAGTATTAGCTTTTTCTTCTTTATCAAGTAATTCTCTGTCACTTTTTGGAACATAAGATCCACTGATTTGGATTTTACTTCCACGATATAATTGATGAATTTCTGATTCTGTTAGAATCCTACTAATTCGGAGGTGCTGTGCTCTAGAATTTCTTAATATCTTTGGATCTATTTTCTTTCCGAATCCAGATTGTTCCGCTATTCCAGTTACTAAAACCCAAATAGATTGTCTACTTATTCCTTTGTGTGTTTTACTATTTTCAAATACAAATTTTTTACTATCTGAAGTACGAAGATAATCCCTTATTTCTTCCCACAAATTTTTGGAGCTAAATATTGTTTTTTCCGGTTTTTGATATCTACCTTTACCATTACAGTTTTTGCAATTTTTGTCTTGACCATGACAATGGCATTTGGTCCATCCAGTTTTTGTCTCTCTTAGAATGATCTGATGATTATTAGGATCGACGTCATCTTTTTGAATATTTACTGCTTCTTTTACATTCAACATCCCATGATAAATTACTTTGAGAAGTAATTGTAGCACTTTGGGGTCATGAAAAATCCGATTTCCATGTTTCTGAACAAATGACTTTTCTACATTTTTTACAATCTTATCAATCTCACTTATCTTAAGATAATCATACCTAGTAGACATGACATTACGTTTGGAACTTGAGTAGTTAAAACATTATTGAATATGAATATTAATCTAGTAACTACAAGAATTTTAAATGATACCTACTAACGAACAGGAAGTTGTCTATCTTTTTTGTAGAAATCACGAAAAGTTGGGATTTGAAAAGATACTGAGATTAAGAACAGTAGATACTCCAGATTGTATTGCATTAAAAGATGGCAAAGAAGTAGGAATTGAATTTGAATTTCAATCAAAAAACTTTCTAAGTCATTATATTCTTAAGAAATTCTCATCAAGAAAACTGTATGATTATAGGGTTTCGGGCGGCAAGATACAAGTATTTCATAAAGAAAACCCAGATAACATAGTTGACGAGTTTGATGATCAATTATTTGAAGTATGGAATCCTCTGATGGACAAAACTTTTGGTAATGTAAAAGGTGATCCGTTTATAATTAAATTCAAATCGCTTTCAAAGAGCATACCGTATGTTGTTTGTTGGGAGAAGGATTGCGAACTAAATGATAAAATACAAATTATTGAATTAAGAAATCTAAACTTGTCCTAATTAATTAAACAAAATTCTACCAAATTCTAATAAATTGCGTACAAAGTGATTGCTAAATGTACGAAGTAAAAATTTTGCTTTACAAATTCTTAACAGTCTTTGTCTGTATAATCTACGAAATCATAATATTATTCTTTTTTACAATCTCATAAAATTCGGGGTTTGCAAGGGCAAAAAGAACGTGCTTGCAGGTGCTAGATTTGTCAAGTGTACAGTAGACTTGGTTCTTCCTCAAAACTACCTTAATGCTCTCCCCAAACTCAGAGTCGTATACAACCATTGAATCTGCGTTTATTTCCTCTACCTCAAGATTGACTAATCTAGTATCAAAAGGACCCCCATCTGGAAAGTGCGGATTTGATGGGTCAGATTCCCGATTCAACGTCTCTTTTACTCTAGAATTTATCATCCGAGTCTCTTTTCTCTCAGTTTCCAAGGCTTCAATTCGTTCCAGTAATTTTTTGGCAGTCTCCTCAAGTCCTGATATCTTGCTGTCCTTTTCAAATTGGAGCCTGTCTATTTTTTCGTCTTTTAACCTATTTTGTAACGCTAGCCTTTCTTCGTCAGATACGGTAAGGTCCAAAATTATCTTTCTAAATTCCCTGAAAATTTCTTCCCTGGTTCCTCGAAAATATGACGAATCTAGATTCTGCTTGTGGCCCAAAAGTCTCTCGGTAACTGAATAGCTGATATCATTTCTAAGTTTCAATATTGTTGCAAATCTCTTTCTAAAACCATGGTCTGCCTGAATTTCGTACCTGTTGCCTGCCTTGTTTCGATATAGCCCGGCTTTTCTGATTGCCCTAGATATAATTCCTATTGCCCCTACACGTGAAAGTGGTATTACTTTTTGAACTCCGATTCTGTATGTAGAGCGAAAAACTGGACTTTGTGGCAACAAAACTTCACCATCTCTTCTTCTTTCTTCAAGATATTCTGACAAGATACTGGAGGCTTCTGGTGTAAGAAACGCAGTATATTCTTCATTTGTCCCGTCGTAAAGTGTAACAGCTTGACACTTGTCTGGCATGTCTACCAAGTGACGTAATTGTAGACCTTCAATTGCACCAATTCTTGCGCCAGTTGAAGCAACAAAATGAATCAAGGCTCGGTTTCTTTTTGAACTAGCAAACTGGATAATCCTGGAAACATCTTGTGTGGTCCAAGCTTTGCTGCCAGTTATCTTTACTCTTGATGGATACATCTTGTGCAAGATCTTGGTTTGTATCGTCCTTCTATTCATGAGAAAGAAGAGCTCAATTCCAGCCATTATAGTAGGAATGGAATTTGGTGAGACTAGCTTTTTTAGATGAAAGAGATAATCTTCCAGCATTACCTGAATCTTCTCATCAGGAATGGTAAGAAGGCTGTCAAAGTCTTTTAACTTATAGTATTCCTTGAATTTTTCTAGTGCATGTCTGTATGTTTTTCTAGTACCTTCGGTTCTGATAGAATTTTCAAAGACTGCAATGCTGCGTTGTTGCATGCATTTCCATGGTTTCTACTCTTATTAAATATCGAAGTACGGTGGTTTAACATGATTTTTATAACGAAAAGTTATGAATTTTATTAACATGGGAGAAACACAGAAGTGCTCTTTATGTAATGCTGTTTTGGATCATGTATACCAGCCAATGCAAGATTGGAGTGTGAAAGGTCTTTTGTGTGGCAAGTGTTACTCGAAAAAACTTTTCGAATATTATCCTGGCACTCACGAAAGAGTCAATAAATCAAACTAAGAACCAGCCAGTTTTTATCTGATCTTTATTTTCTTTGTTACCAATCCCTGTGGCATATCTCCATATGTGTGTAGCATCGGTTCTCATTTTTCTTTGGATTTGGATTAAAGATTCTAGCTCAGAATTTATGTTTCCAGAAGGAGCACTACAGGTTTCACAAAATTTGCATTTCGGATCCAACATAACTGGAAAACGTTCAATTACAGGATACGCCTGGCAAGCAAGTGGTCTGTTTTCATATATCTTACATCTATAACCTCCGTGAGGAGACCTTTCATTACTTTCCGTGTCAAGAAACGGACATGTGTTTCCATTTGGTTCTACCCCCATAAGCTGATAGGCAAGGATCTGGTCAGGTTTATCCAATTCCTTGTATGACATACCTATCCTAGGTAGGATGATAATTTTGATACCATGTTTTTTTGCTAAAAGTTCGATTTTGTCTTTTTCATCTTGCAGTATTAGTACTCCCACTTTACCAAATTCAACTGATGGATAATACTCTCTATCAATGCAACATTTAGAACATCCTTCCACACATGAAAAATCCAACACTACCTAGATGCTAAAAAGCCATAAAATCTCTTCCGATATAGTTCAATTACCCTCTATATGTCCCAAAGCAATAATGAGTAATACCCTTATATCACCAGTCTCTAGAATTACCAAATATGGTCATGTATAGAACTAGCATGCAGATAGTGAGAGATTTACTTACTGTCACTGAGGAATGCGGTGTAAACGGAATTAACGTAACAGCCCTTCTGACAAGGGCCAATTTATCGCATTCAAGACTCTCGAAATTTATGGAGAATCTTACTGGTGCCGGTCTAATAAACAAGATTGAATATGATGGAAAGAATACTTTTGTTATCACTCCAAAGGGCAAGCAATATTTGGAATCATATGGAAAATTCCAGAGTCTTGCAGATTCTTTCGGATTAGAACTATAAGCAGCTGGATTTCTTTTTCTGTATTTTGAAATAGTTTTGCAAAATGTAAAAGTAAAAACATCTATAGATTTTTAATTTATATGATTTTATAATTTCAGTTAATAATTATCTTCCAAAATCTAATTTCCTAGTACTAATTTCATAACGAGTATGAAATAACCGACAGATCTATAAAGATGTAGATTGGTTTATGACAGATGGGAGCAGGCGTGACAGAAATCTCGGCGTGGTGGAAGGGACTGGCAAAAGAACTTGAATTTGATATAGAAACTCTTGACGAGGAAAATGATCAATACTAAAGTATTGTGAATATTAGCACATTTTATCATGATGTAGATCTGCTTTTACCGACAACTGTTTTGTAACTGTGTAACTTGTGAAAAGCCTCGAGCGGGATTCGATCCCGCGGCCTAACGCTTACGAGGCGTTCGCTCTACCAGGCTGAGCTATCGAGGCATTGGTTCGCATTGCCATCAGAGTTTATAAAAAGCCTTTGTGTTTTGGACTCGTTGAAAGTATCAATCTCTGGAGTTCGCGGAATTTTTGGAAATGATCTTAGTCTTAATGACATCATTTATTATTGCAGGAATTTTTCACGTCTCATTAAATTAAAAAAATGTGTCGTAGCTTGCGATACTAGGCCATCAAGTAATATCCTATCCAATGTAGCAATAGCTTCCTTGATGGAGAGAGGTGTTGCAGTTTACAATTTAGGAGTAGCTCCGACACCAGAGGTATTCAGAGAGTCTAGAAAGTATGGGGCAGGTCTAATTATAACATCATCTCACAATCCTTTGGAATGGAACGGACTAAAGTTCGTAGTGGATGGTAGAGGAATTAACGAATCAGAACTGGAATATATGATCAAGGAAAGACCTTTTCCAAAAGGGAAAATTGGTACCGAATTAGAAACCAAATCAGATTATTTGGAAGAGGTAGTAGGTTTAATTGGAAGTGTAAAAGCAAAACCTAGAATTGCGCTTGATGTTGGGGGCGGTGCTGCTTTCAAAGTAGCACCACAGCTGCTCAAAAGGCTAGGATGTAAGATTAGAACAATAAACGAAAAACCTGGCGAGTCCTCTCGAGGACCTGATCCGACATACGACAAATTGCTAGATCTGGTGCGAGCTTCAAAAAGATCTGACATTGGATTCGCTTTTGACTTAGATGGCGACAGACTTGTAGTAGTAAAGGACGGTAAAAAACAAGCGTCTGACGTAACTTTGGGTTTAGGAATTGCGAAAGTTCTTGAAATGCAATGCAAGAAATTTGTTCTCAGCATAGATACCAGTGTTGCAATTGAGAAATTTATTAATGATGAAGGAGGACATGTTGAAAGATCAAAAGTTGGAGAAGCTAACGTTGTGGATTTAATGATACGGACAAACTCTCAAGCTGGAGGAGAAGGAAGTAGTGCCGGATTCATTTTACCAAAATTTAACATGTGTAGGGACGGTTTGCTCACAAGCGGTCTTATAGCATCCATGGTCGGAACCAAGCAATTTAATGATATGGTGCGATTCATGGAAGGATATTATCAACTACGGTCCAAAATTAAAGTCGACTCGCGTTTCCATAAAAAAACAATGCAGATTTTATCGAAAAGAATGAGAGAGCAATTTAGCGAGATGATAACACTAGATGGCATCAAGTGCATAATAGATGACAACAGTTGGGCACTTGTCAGAGAATCAAATACAGAGCACGTCATGAGAGTCTCGGTAGAGTCCAACAATTCGAATAAAGCAAAGTCTATTCAGAAACAAGTTTCCAAATTGGTTAATCAAAGCTATGAACAAGCCAGACGAAGTAGAAATCATTAGGATTTTTCAGCAACGTTTCGGAAAGAAGTCAGGATTTGTAGCAGAAGATTTGGAGATGCTTAGACTAGCCAATACCAAGTTTGCCGTGAAATCTGACATGTTAACCCAAAGTACTGATGTTCCTCCAGGTATGAGATTACGAGAAATGGCCAGGAAAAGCCTAGCTGCGTGTGTAAGTGACTTTTCCTGCAAAGGAATCAAGCCTCGGTATGCTACAATCTCCTTAGCAATACCCCGAGGATTCAGTCTCCGTCAAGTAAATGAATTGGCTGAAGGTTTTGCACGATCTTCTGGCGAATTCGGTGTACAGATAGTAGGTGGCGACGTAAATGAGGGCAAAGAAATCATCATTGAGGTTTCCATGTTTGGAGCAGGAAAAAAGATACCAAGTAGGGGAGGCGCAAAGAGAGGGGATATCATTGTGACATCCGGCCCTTTTGGCTATTGTTCCGCAGGGCTGAAAATTATCTTAGGTAAGGTGCATACCAATTCCCAGTTCGCAAAGAAATGTAAAGAAAAGGTTTTCAGACCAACTCCCAAGTTAGAATTTGGTTTAAAAGCTGCAAAATATTTTTCATCCTCCATGGATTCAAGCGATGGGCTTTCTATAACACTCAACGACATGAGTAAACAAAGCCAGAATCGATTTGTTATAACGAATCTTCCTGTAGAAGATGACATAGTTGATTTTGCAAAAAAAAATAAAATGAATCTGGCAGACCTTATCTTTTGCGGCGGAGAGGAATATGAAATAGTTGCCACGATCTCTCCAAGAAACCTCCATAAAGTTAGAAATCTTGCTAAGGGCTCCAACATGTCGCTGTACGAAATAGGTTACGTTACCAGCGGCAAAAGGGTCGTGTACATAGAGGAAAAACGAGAGAGAGTTATCTCTAGATGTGGTTGGATTCATCTCAGATCCTAATGTTTTTTAAACCCGTCAAAGAGTTTGGAAATGTTGTCTGAACAAGAAACCAAGGAAAAATGGGGAATAGCTCACATTTACAGCAGTTATAACAACACTATTGTTCATATGACTGACTTGTCTGGAGCCGAAACTGTTGCAATCAGTTCCGGTGGAAGACATGTTAACGCTGACAGATATGAATCCTCGCCCTATGCAGCTATGAAGTCAACTGCCGCCGTGGTGGAAGCTGCTCGCGATAAGGGTTTCACCGCACTCCACATAAGAGTAAGAGCCGTCGGAGGAGTGGGTTCAAGAGTTCCTGGACCTGGTGCACAAGCCGCAATCAGAGCGCTAGCAAGGGGGGGTTTCAAGATAGGAAGAATTGATGATGTAACTCCAATTCCTCATGATACAACCCGAAAAAAAGGTGGCAAAAGAGGAAGAAGGGTTTAGTCTTCCAGCATCTTCACTTTTACTTTCGCATTTTTGTATTCGAAAAAGTTTGTCATGAAAGTTACAAATTTTTCTTCCTGTTTTTTTCCTTTGGAACGTGCGATCTGATCTCCAAGTTTTAGTTGAATTGCAGATAGCAACTCAGCTTTGATTAAAATCTTAAAAAATGCCCAACCAAACCTTTCCATTGGATTACTTATCAGAAAACCGTCTTTCACCCCGCAAAGAGCTTGCAGGCTATCCATTGCCAAGGAAACGAGTTCCCTATCAGTCTCATATTTTGTTGTGGCAATTTCAAGAATGGTCGATCTACCATTCATGAAAAAGAAATCCTTTACAAATTGTAATTAAACTTGTTTCTGTCTTGCGGTTAGCCAAGCACATCAAAAAAATTCTGTTTGTCCGCTTAATATAGTTGCTAGGGATTCTCGCCAGTATGAGTCTCTTGGGATTCTGCATTACGAGTTCCCTTTAATTTATCAGACCAAGATACCAACTTTCCATCTTGCTCAATATTTATACTGGTTTGTACACGTACTCTAATTCCTAAAGATCGAAAGAGCGTCAGTAATTTACCACCGTCAATTATTTCAGCAATCTCTCCGGCTTGAATAAGTTCAGCTAGCTTCGCTATTACAATTCTAGTTTCTTCAGGAAATTGCGCTTCTGCCTCTTCGAGTACCTCAAGGCCCCGGTACCCAAGTTGTTTAACCACGATTTCTCGAGGAGAGGGGGTTTTTACTGGTGAATCCTTCGGTTTTGACTCCTCAGATCTCTGTCTTTGAGAGATATTTTTTTTCATCTCTAGTAACCTTTTTGCCTTCAAAAGCTCTAGCTCTCTGTCTTCTTCGGTCATCCCTTGATTACCCCAATAGGAACAAGCTTAGCTACCTTGGTTGCTATCCCAAGTTCATGCGAAACGTTTGCAACAGCGTCCACGTCCTTGTATGCCTCTGGTGTTTCTTCTACTACTCCTTCCCTTGTAAGAGCTTTGATGAAAATTCCCTTATCGCTTAATGATTTTTGAACTTGATTTTCAGTAAAACTACGTCTTGCTGCAGATCTGGACATCATTCTACCTGCACCATGAGCTGTTGAACCGAAGCTTAGATCCATTGAACGTGGCTTTCCTAAAAGAATCCAGCTTCCAGTGCCCATTGAACCCGGTATGAAAACAGGTTGCCCTAGATCCCTATACTTTTGTGGTATTTCTTCTCTGCCTTTAGGAAAGGCTCTCGTTGCTCCTTTCCTGTGAACAACTACAGATTTGAGTTGGCCGTCTATCTTGTGCTTTTCTACCTTTGCTATATTATGAGCTACGTCGTAGATTAGTTGCATATCCAGATCAGATTCAGTTTGCTTGAAAACTCTTTCAAAGGCCTTTCTTGTCCAATGAGTAATCATCTGTCGGTTACTCCATGCAAAGTTCAATGCAGCAAACATTGCTTTTCGATATGATTCACCTTCTTCTGATGAATTTGGTACGCAGGCAAGTTCCCTGTCCATAAGACGAATCTTGTATTTTTGGAGCGCTTGTTCAGAGACCCTGAGATAATCGCTACAAACTTGGTGCCCAAAGCCTCTTGAACCACAATGGATCAATATTGTGATTTGTCCCTCTTTGTAAATGCCCATTCTCTTGGCTGCCTCATTATCATTAATTTGTTCTACTCGTTGTACCTCAAGAAAGTGATTACCTGAACCGAGGCTCCCCAATTGAGGTGATCCCCGTTTACGGGCTGTAGGCGATACCTTGCTTGGATCCGCGTTTTTTATCTGTCCATTCTCTTCACACACATCAGCATCATCTTTGTATCCATAACCGTGTTCTACTGCCCATTGTACTCCCTTTACAAGGACTTCATCAAGATCAGATGAGCTAAGTTTTATCGCGCCTCTTGACCCAACACCAGATGGAATTGATTTGAATAACTCTGTTACCAAATCTCTCAGTCTAGGCCTAACATCTTTTTCGTCAAGATTTGTTTTGATAAGTCTGACACCGCAGTTAATATCATAACCCACCCCACCAGGACTTATCATTCCTTCTTCTGCGTCCATGGCAGCTACACCTCCAACTGGAAATCCATATCCTTCATGACCATCGGGTAATACTACTACATGTTTTTGAACTCCTGGCAAGGTTGAAACATTTACAGCCTGTGTGATTGTTCTATCTGTAAGCATTTTTTGTAACAATCCTTCATCAGCGTATATGGTAACTGGAACCTTCATACCATGAGATGGATCCGCTTCTATGCGATATTCCATGTCTTTTACTTTTTTTGGAATCAGCGTACCCATTTCTTTCTGCGAAAAAAGGAATCTCTACACAATTTAAATCATGGGCAAGACAAGTTATTTTGGATTATTATTTTATCAGTTTTCTAACATGCCTGTACAAATCATGCAACTTCTTGCTATCTAAAGCGAAGGTTTCATATTTGAGTCGTTGTTACTACCATCTTTATTATAACTAAAATTGTTCCTCTCCTTCTTAATGTCTATATGCCCTGCTTAGACTGTTGGTATAAAAGACTAGTATTACTTGCTACTGTGTAATCCGTATCAAGTAGATTTATTTTCCTAGAATAATCCATCTCAGTTATGGCAATCCTACCTATCGATTCCGGACGATATGGAACCAAACAAATGAAGGAAATTTTTGATGTACGGAGGAAACTCACATATCAATTAGAGATAGAAGCCGCTGTAGCCCACGCACAGTCAGAAATTGGAATGATACCAAAGAATGCGGCGCGAAACATTTCGTTAATGACAAGATCTGGAAAAATTACTGTGAACAGAGTCAAACAATTAGAGACAAAAAGTGATCACGACACGGCCGCGTTAGTAGAATCATTAAGTGAAATATGCAAGCCATCGGCGAAACCGTGGATACATTATGGTTTAACGAGCACTGATTTGGTTGACACTAGCAATTCTCTACAAATTCATGATGCTATCAGTATAATCGAATCCAAAGTTGCAAAATTAGCTTTGATTTTGTCTCAACTTGCTATCAAATACAAGGATGTTCCCGCAGTGGGAAGGACCCATGGTCAGCATGCAAGCATAATATCATTTGGTTTAAAATTTGCAAATTGGGCACTTGAAATGTCAAAGCATGTTGAAAGAATCGAGGAATTCAAGAAACGAGTTCTGATATGTAAAACGCTGGGCGTAGTTGGAACCGGATCTTTGATGGGTTCAAAAGCTTTGGAAGTCCAAAGGAGAGTGGCAAAGAAGCTTTCTTTATTTCCAGCCGATGTGGCAACTCAGATAGTTCCCCGCGAGAGATACGCTGAATATGTTTTTGGTATGGCCTTGATAGGATCTACCCTTGAGAAAATAGCTGTAGAGATACGCAATCTGCAGAGAACTGAGATAGATGAAGTTTCGGAACCTTTTCGAAAGGGTCAGATGGGAAGTAGTGCAGTTCCAGTCAAGAGGAATCCAGTAAAGAGTGAACGTGTTACCTCACTTTCAAAGATATTACGCAGCCAAATTTCTGTAGCATTTGAGAACATCCCACTTTGGCATGAGCGAGATCTTTCCAATTCTGCAAATGAGAGATTCATACTTCCAACAAGCTCCATACTAATAGACGAAATGCTGGAGACGATGATAAAAATTCTAAATGGACTGCACGTTAATGAAGGAAGAATAAGACAAAATCTAGGGATCACTCGCGGCCAGATTTTCGCGGAATTTGTACTTGATGAACTCATAAAGAAAGGAGTGCCACGATTTGACGCGTACAGAGATATTCAAAGAGTTGCGTTTGCTTCTTCAGAAGATGGTACAGATTTCAGTGATGCTGTAAAGAATGACTCAGCGATTTCATCTTATCTTACGGAAGAAGAGATGGAGAAAATTTTCATTCCTGAAAATCATCTTGGCTCGTCAAGTCAAATAATAAAAAATGTCCACAATATAGTTAGGAAGTCCTGTTCCAAGTTTTCCTGATCTTCATAAGATTCTTGTGAATAAGAGATCCATATTGTAATGCTTTTTTCCTTTTGAGTGCAGATTCCTTTGGCACACCAGTCAATAATGCCAATTTACGAATTATGTGTTTTCTCATCAAATCATCTGGACCCCATATTTTTTCATCAAGGGATATTTCCTTTGCAAATTCTACGAATTCTCTTGAGAGAAATGGTTGGAGCAGATGGATCCCAAACTCCAATGTTATAGAATTCACAGCCTCCATCATCTTGATTTCATTATCTAGTTTCTTTTCCATCATTGCTGCAACAGCCTTCTCGCCTTGACTAATGACTTCCCTGTATGAGTTGTAGCCACAAAAAAGTTCATCTATTCCGTTTGCAGTGAGCACTTTTTTGATACGATGTTTTTTTGCAAGCTTAGATACATAGTGAAAGCCAATACAATTTTCGTTCCAAGAGAGGTTATCAGTCTCAATTATCCGCTTAATTCTTCTTACTACTAATGGAAACGTTTTTTCAGAAATTGTTTCTACCAAGTGCTTGCAACCCAGCAAAACCGCCATGCCCCGAGAGAATTTAATATCATGTGAATTATCAAATCCAATTGTCAGCAGTAATACCTCATAACCTAGATCTGCTGTGATTTTTGCAAGAAGACAGCTGTCAACTCCACCAGAAAAGGCTATTCCAATCTTTTTGGAGTCCACCGCATTTTGTATTGACCTAGTGATTTGTTCCTGCAATTTTTGTTCCAAGTTTGTCCCTTCACTTGGAATGTCATATCTTGCCAAAGCTTTCACTCCTTTGAGAGTTAAATACAAGGTTCATTAAAAAAAACTATGGCGACTGAAAAACTCTCTGATGAGCAAATCAAAAAAGAGTTGTCTAACCTGCCTGGATGGAATGTAACGGATGGTAAACTTCACAAAGATTTCATCTTCAAGGATTTTATAGAAGCGTTTGGATTCATAAGCAAGGCGGCAATCCACATAGAAAAAATGAATCATCATCCTGAATGGTTCAATGTATACAATAAGATAAAGGTGGATCTGGTGACTCATGATGCTGGCGGAATAACCCAAAACGATATCAACCTCGCGAAGATCCTAAATTCATTAGCGAGATAAAAGTAGACACGATACATCTGTATAGAATTTATATACGGATAGCCCAAATTTTTTTAAATGCCTAATGGTTCTGCAGTTCTTGATTCAGATTTTCGATATATAGACAGAAAAGGAAATCTCCTCAGAAGCAGGACAGAGCTATCAATAGCTGAAATGTTATCATTCCTAGAAATAGAATATCAATATGGGTATGATATCGCATTAAAAAATGGAAAGATAATCAATGTTGATTTTAAGACCGAGAAGGGATTCATAGAGGTCATAGATGAGGAAAAAGACATAGCTAAATACAAGGAACTCAAACATGAATTAGTAGATATTAAGATAATTGCTATTGGGCATCCAAAATATGTAGCTCAGCTTAGAGAGCTTGAAGACATAGTTTTGTACAAAACGAAAGAAGTTCAGACAGGATCAATATTCATAGAAGATCCTTCATTTGCATTCGATTATGCTCACATTTTGCCGTTAGTTGAAAAATGTTCAATCCTTCATGGGCATACATCATCTGTAATGGTTGAGCTTGTTGGTGAGATGAAGAATAACTTGCTTATAGATTTTGGAGAGGCCAAGAAGATCATAAAGGAAGTTATTTCAATTCTTGATCATAAATTCTTCATAAATAAAAGGTATGTTGTAAATGAAGATGATTTGCATTACAAAGTTGCATTTGATGGTCCAAAGGGTAGATTCGATCTTCAAGTTCCAAAAAATACAACCTATCTGTTGGAAGGAGAAGCGACTGTAGAAAAACTATCTACTGAGATAATAAAACTCCTAGTTCCCAAGATGCCAAAGAACATAGAGGCAGTTGGCATCTACATCTACGAGGGCTATAATAAAGGAGCCCACATAATCTCCCAAATTTCAAAGCCATAGTGATATGGAGCCAAAGATAAAGGAAACTGCTTGGAATCCTGAGATTGAAAAACAGATTCTAAAGCAATGGGAAGAATCACGAATCTATGATTTTCATCCTGAGGGAGATATCTTCGTAATTGACACACCACCACCCTATCCATCTGGAAGACCATGGCACATAGGAGCCGCAGCTCACTATGCTCAGATAGACATGATTGCCAGAACAGCAAGAATGCGTGGCAAAAAGGTACTATTTCCAATAGGCATTGACAGGAATGGCCTTCCAGTTGAGATGTACACGGAGAAAAAGTACAACATAAAGATGCATGAAACTGACCGTGGCGAATTTCTAAAGCTATGTGCAACTGCTCTTGATGACCTAGAGGTAGAAATGATACAAATAATGAAAAGTCTAGGTCTAAGTGGTAATTTCTCAGATTACTACAGAACAGATTCTGAACGATATCGTGCCCTAACGCAATCCACCTTTATCGAGCTTTGGAAAAAAGGGTTGATCTACATTGCCAATAGGCCAAACAACTACGATTGGGTAACTGGCACGACCATTGCTGACGCTGAAATTATCTATGAAGAAATTCCAACAAAACTAGTATACATGAAATTTAAAGTAAAAGATTCTGATCGAATTCTCACAATTGCAAGTACAAGACCTGAACTTCTTTGTTCATGTCAAGCAATAGTTGTCAATCCTGAAGATGAGAGGTACACTGATGTTCTGGGTAAGAAAGTATTGATCCCTCTGATAAATAGAGAGGTTGAGATAAAGACTCATCCATCTGCAGAGAAAGGATTTGGTTCTGGCGCAGTTATGGTTTGTAGTTATGGGGATCAAAATGATGTCTCGCTATTCAGAGAACTCAGGTTACAAGAGATAGTGGCAATTGGCAAGAATGGTCGTATGAGTGAAGTTGCGGGACCATATGCTGGACTAAAGATAAAACAAGCTCGAGAGAGAATAATTGAAGACTTGCAAAATCATGGGTTTGTAGAGAAGATCGAAAATATCAATCATAGAACTCCAATCTCAGAACGTAGTAAAACTCCAATTGAAATAATACCTATGGAGGAATATTACCTCAAACAAAAAGACTATGTTGAAAGGATACGGGATTTGGGTTCGAAAATTATCTTTCACCCTCCTATGCATAAGCAAATCCTGATGAATTGGCTGGAATCCATATCAATCGATTGGCCAATCTCAAGAAGGAGATATTACGGAACGGAGATCCCAATCTGGTATTGTAAGAATTGTAATGAGCCTCAGGTTCCTGAACCAGGAAAGTATTACAAACCTTGGAAGAACCAGAGCCCTATTACAAAATGCGTAAAATGCAGTGCAACTGAATTTGTGGGCGAGGAAAGAACCTTCGATACCTGGATGGATTCCAGTGTATCGCCTCTTTACGTGTCCAAGTACAAACAAGATGAAGAATTCTTCAGAAAGACGTATCCAGCGACAATAAGGCCCCAATCAAAGGACATTGTACGTACTTGGCTTTACTATACCATTTTGAGATGTGAACAGCTCACTGGCAAGTCACCATGGGATGAGGCATGGATAATGGGATACGGTTTGGACGAGCATGGCACTAAAATGAGCAAGAGTAAAGGAAATGTGATAGATCCTCTACCAATCATCCAAAAATTTGGCGCTGACACTTTCCGTTTCTGGAGTGCAAGCGAAATTAACCTCGGTTATGATTTCAGATGTTCAGAGCAAAAAATAGAAATAACAAAAAAGTTTCTAAACAAGCTCTGGAATATTTCCAGATTTCTGTCTAGTTTTCCTCTCATAAGATCTGGAAAAACTAGTCCTTCTGACAAATGGATACTTTCTGAGCTTGACAGACTTGTAATTGAATGCAAAAAGGGGTATAGTGAATACAACTTCTTTATTCCGGCAACTGCAATCAGAGAATTTACTTGGAATCTTTTTGCTGCCCATTACATAGAAATGGTAAAAGGTAGAACTTATGGTTCTGATTTTACAGAGGACGAACGCGACGGTGCCATATTCACACTTCACAAAATACTTTCTACGTTACTAATCCTACTAGCCCCAATAACACCGTTCATTACTGATTACTTGTGGCAGAATCTTTATTCCGAAAAGACTATTCATAATGAAAAATTTATTGAAGTAGAAAGTCAAGAAGACTGGACCAAGTTCACAAAGGAAATAACAACATTCAATTCTGATATTTGGAACAAAAAGAAAGATATGAGTCTATCATTAAAAGATTCGATCGAAATTGCAGTGCCCTCAAACCTTGAGCCTTTTGCAAAGGATCTAAAGGCAATGCACAACCTAAAATACTAATTTTGTAAATCAACTAACAGTTGAAGGCTACTGTAATTTGGAGGCATGGAGGGTCTGATGTCTTATCTTATGAGGAAGTAAAAGATCCCAAGCCGAAAAAAAATCATGCGATAGTTAGAGTAAATTGCTGTGCGGTAAATCATCTGGACATTTGGGTCCGAACCGGCCTACCTGGCATGACCCTCTCGTTTCCTCACATCTTGGGGTGCGATATCTGTGGCACTCTTGTCGATGGATTTGGAAGTTTTGGGAAGGGTGAAAAGGTAGTTGTCTATCCCGCGGTAGAAAGTGATGCTCCTAGAGTTTCATTTTCTATCATTGGAGGATTCAGCACGTATCAAGGTGGATATGCAGAATTGATGCAAGTTCCTCAGAGAAACATTGTAAGAAAACCTGGTTGGTTAACAGATGCCGAAGCCTCATCTCTTAATGTATCGTACCTTACCGTGTGGAATATGTTAGAACGATCAAGGTGTAAGAAAGGTAATATTATTCTTATCTGGGGTGCAAACAGCGGAATCGGTTCTGCTGCAATTTTACTTGCCAAGGCAAAAGGGCTTAAAGTCATTGCAGTTGCTTCAGATAAGATGAAAGTAGATTTTGCAAAGAAATTAGGGGCAGATTTTGTAGTAGATAGAACCAGGTCAGAAGTTGCCAATGAAGTCATAAATCAAACCGATGGTAAAGGAGTGGACGCGGTAATAGACCATGTGGGCCTAAAAACATGGCCCATAAGTATCGAAGTCTTGAAAATAGGCGGAAGAATGATTGCCTGTGGAACCACAACTGGTGGAGATGCTACAGTAAACATTAGATCTTTTTACAGTAAGGAGGCTCAGATCATAGGTGCATATTTAGGTTCAAAATCACAGCTTGTTGCACTCCATAGATTCATGAAATTAAAAAGGATACGGCCAGTAATTGACGACATGTTTGATTTAAAAGATGCGTCACTTGCTCACCAGAAGATGGAACAAAGCAGTCAATTTGGCAAAATAGTTCTAAAAATTCCTAGTTAACAAATTGTCTACAGTCACAATCAAGAACTAGACATGTCTCTTTGGTTCTAATATGATCATCCATTGAATGGCCACAGTTAATGTTCTTGCAAGTACGCCTGGATTTTTCTCTTTCTACTACTTTTTGAGCTATCCCGTTTGCCTTTTCTTTTGAATACCCTTTTTTGTCTATGTAATAATGAACTACTCGATTGTAAAGTTCATTTGGATCAAATTTGTGGTTCATCATTGTTATCACAAAAATAAAGTAGTGCCATAGAGTTGTTTTGGCATTAGTCAGTGGAACAGCTTCTCGTTCTCACGTAATATGTTAAGAGCTGAACCAGCCTGGAACCATTGTATCTGAAAATCGTTGTACGAATGTCTTAGCGAGATCTCTTCTTTAGAGCCATCTTTGTGACGAATAATACAATTCACAGGCTTTCCAGGTTTGAGATCTTTTAGACCAACTAAGCTTATCCTATCTGTTTCCATAATCTTGTCATAATCTGAGGAATTCGCAAAAGTGAGTGCAAGCACTCCCTGTTTTTTCAGGTTAGTTTCATGAATACGCGCAAAGCTTCGTGTAATGACAGCGACGCAGCCCAAGTATCTTGGTGACATTGCTGCATGTTCCCTACTACTACCTTCGCCGTAATTGTTGTCCCCAATGACCAACCACTTCAGTCCTTTTTCTTTATACTTTCTTGCAATAACAGGAAATGATTCTGTGTTTCCAGTTAACTGATTTCTTCCTTTTCCTACCTCATTTGTGAATGCATTAATAGCACCAAGAAATATGTTATCACTTATCTTATCTAGATGCCCTCTATACATCAACCACGGACCAGCTGGAGAAATATGATCTGTGGTACACTTTCCCTTAGCCTTTAGGAGGATCTGTAATTCAAGGAAATCTTCACCGTCCCATTTTGGAAATGGTTCCAGCTTTTGTAACCTACTGCTTTCTGGATTTATTATCACTTCTATCTCTTCTGGGTTTTCAGAAGGAAGAATGCAGGCATCTTTGATACTCTTGAATCCTTTGGACGGCACTTCTGGTGCTCTGTTTGGCGGATTGAGTTTGAATTCTCTGCCCTCAGGAGTTTTCAAAGTATCTTTAAGTGGATTAAATGATAGCTTGCCGCCAAGTGCTATGGCAACTACAAGTTCGGGACTGCCCATGAAACTCATTGTTTCTCGTCTTCCATCATTTCGTCCAGGGAAGTTTCTATTATATGATGTGACGATGGTGTTTGGCTCTCCTGGTTTGAGCTCAGGTCTTTTCCACTGTCCTATGCAGGGCCCACAAGCATTTGCTAACACCGTAGCGCCTATGTTGGTCAGAATTTCCATCTGGCCGTCACGTTCTATTGTAGCCCTTATTTGCTCTGATCCTGGCGTAACAAGAAGTGGAATCTTTACCTTTATTCCCTTAGACTTGGCTTGGTCTGCAACATTTGCTGCTCTTGTCATGTCCTCATAGGATGAATTTGTACAGCTTCCGATGAGCGCCACAGATATGCTGTCGAGATAATTATTCTTCTTCACCTCTTCTCCAAGTTGTGATATTGGTCTTGCAAGGTCTGGAGTATGCGGCCCTACAATGTAAGGTTCAAGTGTGGATAGATCTATCTCAATTATCTTATCAAAATACTTTTCTGGATTTTCTTCAACTTCCTCATCTGCGGTAAGTAGCTCTCTGTTTGCATTGGCAAGATCTGCTATCTTTCCTCTACCAGTCGTCCTGAGGTAAGTTTCCATTTTTTCGTCATATGGGAAGACTGAACATGTGGCTCCAACTTCAGCTCCCATGTTTGTTATTGTGGCCTTACCAGTACAGCTAATTGATCTTGCGCCAGGTCCAAAATACTCTATAACTGCATTTGTTCCGCCTGAAACTGTCAGCTTCCAGGTAACGTACAGTATAACGTCTTTTGGAGCAGTCCATCCACTTAGCTCTCCTTTCAGATAAACGCCAATTCTCTTTGGATACAAAAGCTCCCACGGAAATCCCGCCATAACTTCTGCTGCATCTAGTCCTCCTACTCCCACAGCTAACATTCCAAGACCACCTGCGTTTGGAGTGTGGGAGTCAGTTCCTATCATTAGTCCTCCCGGAAAGGCATAGTTCTCAAGTACGACTTGATGAATTATTCCTGCTCCTGGTTTCCAGAAACCAATTCCATATTTTCTTGAAGCTGATTCAAGAAATTTGTATACCTCACTGTTTTCGTCTAGAGCAGTCTTTGTATCTACGTCTCCCCGAACTCTTGCTTGAATGAGATGATCACAATGTACGGTAGTAAGAAGTTTCGTTAGTTTAAGGCCAGACTGCATGAATTGGAGGATTACCATTTGTCCTGTTACATCTTGTAGTGCTACTCGATCAGGGCGCAGGAACACATAGCTTTCACCTGGTTCTAGATTCTTTGTTGTTTGAATGTTATCAAGATGACCGATCAAAAGTTTTTCTGTCAGTGTAAGAGGCCTATTTACCATCTTCCTATATTTTGTAATATTTTCTTCTAGTCCTTTGTAAACTTCCGATACAAGTTCGGGAGTAGTTTCTATGGCCATTACAATGCTACGGATACTCCGAATTTAATATAAATGGTGTTTTAACATTATGATATTTCAAAATCACCGGAATCAATTTTTCTTTCGTATTAGGTTTACAAAGTATTTGTGAAGAGAAATATCTGCAGTAAGTTCTGGGTGAAAAGATGTGCCGATGATATTTCCTTGTTTTACAGCTATTGTTTTTTCGTTGAATTTTGAAAGGATTTCTACATCCTTTCCTGCTTCCATTATAGAAGGTGCGCGAATAAAGACTCCATGAAACTTTGGTATTCCTATTTTTTCCATGGAAATTTCTGATTCAAAGGAATCTCGTTGTCTTCCAAATGCATTTCTCTCTATTTTCACGTCAAGAAAATCAAGCAAAGGTTGGTCCATCTCCCCAACTACTCTATCTTTTGCCTTTTTTGAAAGGAGAATTAGTCCAGCACATATGCCAAAAACGGGCATCCCATTAGCAATTTTTTCCTTAATTTTCTTCAATGAGCCGTTGACTAAGGAAAGTGTGCCTATAACAGTGCTTTCTCCGCCTGGAATTATCAGTCCGTCAAGGTCAGCAATCTGCTCTGGTGTCTTCACTTCATTCACGATCCCATCTATACCGAGTTCTTCTAGCGACATTTTTGTTGCCATAACGTTTTCCGCTACGTCTCCTTGGACTGCCAATATTCCTATGTTAAGACCGGTCATGCAGTACTTCCACGCTCTTGCATTCTAAGCTCTAGATTTTTTGTATCTAGTCCAAGCATCGACTGTCTTTCATCAATCATCTTTTGGGCTTCTTTTACCTTATCTGGATCTTCCCAGAAGGTTGTGGCTAGAACTATAGCTTGTGCCCTTTCCTTTGCATCTTCTGATTTGAATATACCAGAGCCTACAAAAATTCCGTCACAACCTAAGGTCATAAGATACGCGGCGTCTGCTGGTGTGGAAATTCCACCGGCGGCAAAGTTAACTACTGGTAACCTACCTAGACTTGCGGCTTCTCCCACGATGGAATATGAAACTTTTAACTCTCTGGCTACGCTTATCAAGTCTTGATCATCGCCAGCCTCATAGATTGACTTTATTCTTCTTAATTCACTGTTGACATTTTTAATGTGAATCACAGCTTCTGCAACATTACCTGTTCCAGGTTCTCCCTTTGTCCTAATCATCGCTGCACCTTCTTCAATTCTTCTAAGAGCCTCGCCGAGGTTTCTGGCGCCGTTTACAAATGGAGTTGTGAAACCCCACTTCCATATGTGGTGTGTCTCATCTGCCGGAGTTAGAACTTCTGACTCGTCTATCATATCCACATTTGCTGCCTGCAAAACCAATGCTTCGTAGACATGCCCTATTCTACATTTTGCCATAACAGGAATTGTAATAGAATCCATAATTTCTTGAATAATTCTAACACTTGCGGTTCGAGCAACTCCACCTGCTTTTCTTACATCTACTGGCAGTTTATCTAATACCATCACAGCGACCGCTCCTGCGTCCTCTGCTATCTGAGCTTGTTCAACTGTAGTGACGTCCATTACAACACCATTTTTTAACATGTGCGCAAAACCACGTTTCAGAATAGACGTTCCTCGCCTGGTATTGAACGAACCTATCTTCTCCTCTACTATTCCTTTAGTATCGCCTGAATCGCCAGAAAGAGGGATCATGAGTTCTGATCGGTTCTTAGGCTATTTATTTTATTATTTCTGTGATTATTCCGTCTAAGTTGCTTTGTACTTGATTCATTATAGGAGGAATGAAGTCTTGGGAAGCGTTCTGCTCTGGCCATTGTAGGTTTACTGATTTGCCATCAAGGATAACCTGTAATCCAAATTTATCGTACTCACTAAGATCGTTTTTGACTTGATAAGATGTTTGGGGTATTTCTACAAAACCAGTCTCTTTTATCAGTGCAATCAATCTCTTTAGTTCCTCTTTTGAAAGTTGGTATTTTCTTTCTGGTTCTGTATACCCGTTTTTGGTCAGACTATATCTAGCCTGTCCGTTGGCATCGATTGTTAGCACCTCAGCCTTTTCCGCACCAGTACTCTGCGTGGGCCCAAACGATATTTTCTTGAGATGCATCTTGTCATATTCTATCGAAATAACATCGTCCGAATTGACAGCAGTAATCGGAATTTCTGGCCTGAGAAGCTGCGGGACAACGATAAATATTGCAGCCAAGACTGGAATTGCTCCCAATATTAGAACTATCGGACGTACCAAAAAACTCGCCTGTTATTATCTGATAACTGTGTTAAGATGAACACGTGGTTGATCCTGACGTATCTAGTGAGAGAGCGGATAACGTCATTATTGCAAGGAAGTAACAACAAATGATAGAATCAGGGTCGCATCAATAAATCTTCAGAAACCAAGTAAATTAAAATTCAAGTGTATTTATGTCCATTACGTGGGGTCGTAGCCTAGCCAGGTATGGCGACAGGATACATCACATGATCACCGCTAAGGGCTCCAGTGGTTCAACAAGCTTCACTGACGCAAGGATGATGTAACAGTTTGGAGCTGTAGTGACCCGTGTGTCGCCGGTTCAACTCCGGTCGGCCCCACCATGTTTAGATCTACGATTTAGCGAACAGTTATAAGGAAAAAGTGACCAAGTAAGACTTGAACAAGATGGGGGCTAATTACATTCATATTTTCATACACGGGGTATGTTCGATTTGAGTCGAGGCAACTTCCCTACTTTTGGTGCTTCCAAAACGGGAACGTATGTATCAACTCTGAAAAACTATAACCTGCCTCCTTTTATCCTGGAAAAAGTCGCGGCTGATTGTAAATCCGACTTGATCAAAAAAGGCAGGATAGAAGAACGGCTGCAAAGCATGAATGACGCTGCTCTAGAACTTCTTCACAAGGTTTTTGTTGATTGCGCGGAAGATGCTGATGGTGTTTTCGCTAATTATCGCTTTTTTGCATATATTTCAAGCATGTTCCACAAATGTGAGATTTTGCTGAACGAGAAGATCCCTGGTTCATCGACCAAGGTCCACAAGGTCCCCATTGCTGTGAAAAATAATGGCATGTACGTTGCTGTTGGTTATAACAAATCAAGTGGCGGTCCAATATCAAAAAGGGAGGCTATCAAGTTCTATGAAATGGTTGATGACATCAAAAAGGGCGACCATGGGAATCAGCTTTCTGAGGGAATTTTAGGTTCTTCCGTAGGCTTTGATGGCGAGGCTCTTGTTAATTTAGAAAAGCTAAGCAAGTCTCGCAAGAAAGATCCCCAAAATAAAATAGATTTCAAGACTGCAAGTTTTGAAAATAGGATATATTCTGTCACAAAGTGCTAGTGCTTCTTCTTAGCCGGACAGAATTTTGTATGCACTTGTTTTTCTGCACTTAATGTTGTTTCATTTTCATGAAATAATTTTTTTCCACAGTCTGGGCAAATGAATTCAGGCATGAAAAAAATCTGAAGCACTCACTTATAGTCTTTTAGAGCCATGTAACAAAATACTGCTTTCCCAAGAGAGTCTAAAAACCTCGTCTTGCTTAGTCTCTCGAACTTTATTGGATTCGATCTATAAATTCACAGTTAAAGCAACAGGTGATTTGGCTATAACTGCAGACTTGAGGTGTCAATAGTTGCAAAAAAACGATCTTTTTCGGATTTTTTGTGGTTGGAGTCATAATATTCAAAAGATAAGGATGCAAAGAGGTGCTTATCCCAGATCTCATGAACGAGCTCTTTGTAGTTCTTGTATCCAGATTGTCTCAAAAATTCATGTGCAAGCTCATGAGAAACCTTTGGGCAATTTCGTTCCATAAGAAAAATAATATCATCTTTCTGCTTACTTTTTTCCCACCAAACCATACCAAAGTTTTCAGCGAAATATCCTTCACAGGTACAATCAGTCCAAAGAGGCCTAAAGTAAGTAAGATAAAAGTGGAAGATGGCTTCACCTCTACTTTTGTGATCTTCAAGTATTGTGGGAACATCCATTAGACTGAATCTGTGGCCCGATCTTACTACCATCTCATCTGCCTGCACATCTACCTTTTGCGAGAAAGTGTTTTCTACCCACGTCTTATAGAAACGTGCCATCTTTGTTACGTAATCAAATTCCCACTTTCTTTGTTCCAATTCTTCTTCCTTTACAAGAAATATGAAGTGAAGAAGCACATTTGCAAAAATTGCAAAACAATTAAAAGGTCTTTGCATTCAAATTAAAATGAAAAAAGTATACTTCCTTCTAATTCTTATCTTGAAAATATAGGTGAATGGTTTATCCAGAGAAAACTAGCTCTGGCCCTCTATACCCATTAAGGTTAGAGTAGAACGAATCTTCTCTATCTTTCGAATCTTCCAGGTTATTATCTCTCTTAAGGCTTCCACTGTTGGAGATTCGATTTTTGCTAGAATATCGTAGGCTCCGAAGGTTCCGTGAACTTCTTTGACTCCGCTGATTGCTTTGAGTTGTGATATTATTGTTTCTTCTGAGCCAAGTTCGCAATTTATTAATACATATGCGGTTGCCATCCTATACCTATACAATGCAAATATATCAATAGATCTGTCAGTTGTCCTATAATTCTAGAATAATATCATATTTGAAAATAATCGGATTTGTGCGCAAAATAGCAAAAATTCTAGTCGTTATAGATGCATTTCAAAAAATTAAATGAAATAATGTCCCCCGGTTCTGACCCACAGAGAATCATTGGTGATATTAGCCTAATCCTCATCTTGTTCTTGTACCGGGGTGCCCATGTCGCACGGCTGGGTGGACCAAAAATCATTTTTTTGTCATTCCAGTCCGTCTGCGTGCTTTTGGGGCGTAAAGAAGTAGATTCTAGTCAAATATTAATCCAGTGAGCTTTATTTCAAATCCGGCTACAGGAATTCTCAGCCTAAAGTTATCAATTATCGCGGGAGCAACCTCTCCTATCAGACCAATCTCCTCCTCATTGACAAGCACATTTGCCGTTCTGCCCTCAACAAATACTGGATTAACATCTGCAGTTGTTTTACAAGGCAAATTAAATCCCGTCTTGAGAAAAGAGTGAAGAATTGATTTGATCTCAGAGTAGCTGACATCTCCATGAGCACTTACACATCCAAGATGAATTGCCTCTTTAATCGGATTATCCTTATCGAATATAGTACCAATCTCGAAAATCTTCTGAGGATATGGTTCATGGATATTCTTTGATAAAACATCGATCAGTCCAGGAAGAAGCGCATCTCGTAAAATGTGGTGTTCTTGGCTCTTAGAATCAGCAACAGATATCATCCTAGATGCATCTCTGCTCGTCAAGTCGTATTGTGTATGCTTTCCAACTAACCCAAAATTCATTACTTCCGAGTAACCAAGCCCTATCATTGTTGATCTAGCCGCATCTAGAAGAACTGTAATACGGTTTTTTTGTCCAGCAGAACTGGATTCTGGTATAGTTGGGTCAAGGTTTTGAACGCAATGACCTAGCGCTACTTCTTCTACCAGATCGATGGGGCCAAAGATATCTGCTCTGTATCTTGGAATGGTACAAATGATTCGTTGTCCCTTTATTTTACCATCAAGCCTGCTCTTTCTTATCGACTTGATGATAACTGATGGACTAACATCAAGTCCTAACGTTTCAGTCACAAGTGTAGGATCTAACAACATATTTCTAGCATCTAACGAAGGCGTTGAATTGTTTGCACCGGATATTCGAACTGAATATAGTTGGAAGCCGGCACTTTGTAAGATGTACGCAACCACCGCAAGTGTATCTTCTGCAGCGTTTTTGTCAGTAGCAGTAACTTCTACGAGAAGGTTCTGGCTTTTCGTGGTCACTTCAGTAAGCTTTGAATTTATGATTGGTGGAAAAGATATCGTGTTACCCACTGAGTCTATGATAGCAGGTACCATTTCGCTACCTTCGAGTAGATTCATGTACATTGTACCAGTTTCTGTTTTCTGAAGTACCTCCGAAATTGTCATTTCATCCTCTGAGCCTATGGGAACAAATCTGTGAGTTCTTGACACTGCATTGTACATGAGAGGAAATTGGATTTTATCAAGATCGTGAATGCCTATAGAGACCTTTTTTCTTCGTCTGCCAATCCCGTTATGCAAGTCCTCTTGCATAGCAATGAACTGCCTTATCGTTTCGTCATCAAGTATCCCATTTCTGGCTTCAATTGCAGTGATATACGGTCGAACTTTAGTAATAGACGAATCCGCTTTTATAGCATCTTTTCCTTTCTTGATTTTAAGTTTAATCATTCCTAGTTTGATCCCAAGCAGACCTTGTAGGCCATTAGCAATGCCATAATCTGTGGAAAAATCTGGCCTGTTTGGGCTATATTCTACATTAACATGATCCTTTGTTTCCTCTTCAATATCGAGTCCCAAGAGCGGTAAAGCGGAAACAATTTTTTCAATAGAGACTTTACGTTCCAGAATCTTTTGTAGCCTGTTAAAGTATAATGTAACTACTGGCATTTTGGTACGCTCCTCAACCAGCTGAATTTGTTATTATAAAGTTCACGAACATCGTCAAGACCAAATCTCAGCATAGCTATTCTCTCTATCCCACCACCCCACGCAAGTACTGGAGTCTTTATTCGCAATGGTTTTGTAACCTCAGGTCTGAAAATTCCCATACCAAATAGCTCTACCCATTTTCCGAGCCTCTCATTGTAAATCATAGATTGAAGAGAAGGTTCCGTATATGGGAAAAAGGTAGGCCAGAATTTTGCTTTTTTAATTCCTATCTTGCGATAAAACTCCATTTGTAAACCCATCAGGTCTCGTAGTGTGACTTTCTTTCCTACCACTACTCCTTCCACTTGGTTGAATTCTACTAGATGTTTGTAGCTGACTTTCTCATTTCTAAAGACTCTTCCTATAGAAAATAATCTAGCCTCATCGTATTTGTTATCTGCAAGCGCTTTAACAGTTACACATGTCGTATGCGTCCGCAAAACCATTCTTTTTGCTTCGTTGAGCTGCCAATCATAGTGCCATACTTTTTCGTGAGCGGCTGAAATCCTCTTAATCTGATTAGGTGTTGCAACTTTTTTTGCGCTCATGTTTTTCAGGTAGAATGTATCTTGCATTTCTCTTGCAGGGTGATCCTGAGGAATAAAAAGAGCATCAAAATTCCAAAAACTTGACTGAGTGCTGTTACCAATTAGCTCAGTAAAACCTAGGCTAACAAATATTTCTCGGACTTCATCGATTATATCCTGAAGAGGGTGAGTTCTTGCTGCGAAAATTGTAGGAGTTGGAGCTTCCACATCGATGGCTCTTGTCAGATAAGCATCTGTTGTCTGGCTCGATGATTGAGAGGCTGTTTCAACTCCCTTTTCAGTGAGAACTACCGTTACATATTTTGTGGAATTAACTGTGAGAAAATCGGGCCTTTTTTTCAATGAATCAAGTGCGTTCTTGTCTTCTATTTCGTCGAGTGATATTACTGCGGGGCTTCTCGATGCGATTGTCTTGATTAGTCTTTCATCTGAAGTAACATCGTGGTAGCCCTTGAGCAAAATTCTATTTTCATGTATTTCTATCCAACCATTTTTCTTTGCGTTTGCAATAGCTGCACTAAATTCATTTTTTAGCTGATTCTTCGCTTCATCCATTTCACAGCTATAACCGAATAGCGACTTGAGGTGATTAACAAGTTGTCGTTCTGGCAATCCCTTCTCAGACGCTTCAATACCTCTTGTGCCAAGCGAGACAAAATGTTTCTCTGATTCACTTATTTTGATAAGATCCTTGAATCTTAGCCATTCGATGCCACGTCGCACTTGGTCTATTGATAGCTCTGTTTTCTGAGAAAGCTCTTCTGGTGTTAAATTTTGCTTTTCAAGTAATGCCCTGAGAATCTTCTGTTCTATTGGATGAAGAACTTGCGACATTATCACAAACAACCAAAAAGACTTTTTAAACCTTAACCTAACTGAAACATGAATGTCATCTGAGGAATTCACAGTAACTCCTTGGAGTGTAGAGGGAGCTATTGACTATGACAAGCTTGTGCACAAATTTGGAACTGAGAAAATTTCCCCTGAATTACAGGCTCGCATAGAAAAGATTACTGGAGAAGTTCATCCGATGTTAAAATTAGGATATTTTTTCAGTCACAGGGATTTGGATAAAATTTTGTCAGAATATGAAAAAGGAAATAAATTCTATCTCTATACAGGAAGAGGACCATCCGGGCAAATTCACATGGGCCATTTGCTTCCCTGGATTTTTACAAAGTACTTACAAGAGAAATTTAATGCCAGTTTGATTTTTCAAGTTACTGACGATGAAAAGTTTCTATACAGTGATGAAAAATCATTCGACGAAATATCAATGCATACAACTGAAAACATCTTAGACATCATCGCAGTAGGATTTGATCCCAAAAAGACAAAGATTTTGGTAGACACAAGAGACATCAAACGAATTTATCCTATAGCACTTGAGATAGCCAAACGAATTACGTTTTCCACTGTCAGAGCTGTTTTTGGATTTCAAAATTCTACGAACATAGGTATGATTGGGTTTCCGCCCATACAAGCAGCACCATGTTTTCTTCCATCAGTGATTGAAGGCAGGCCTACTTCCGTTCTCATACCGGCGGCAATTGACCAAGACCCTTACTGGCGTGTAACAAGAGACATAGCAGAAAAGATAGGATACCCCAAGCCTGCGCAAATTCACTCTAAATTTTTACCTGGCCTTGGGATGCATGGAAAGATGTCTTCGTCGATTCCTGAAACCGCCATTTTTACTACTGATAGCGAAGAAGTAATAGACAAGAAGATCTCTAACGCATTTACTGGGGGTCAGCCCACGGTTGATCTTCAGCGAAAATTGGGTGCCAATTTTAACATATGTCCTGTCTTTTGGTATCTGAGATACTTTTTTGATACAGAACAAGAATCAGATGAGCGGGCAAGAAAATGCAAAAGTGGGCAGTTACTTTGTGGAGAATGCAAGTGCAATCTCAAGGATGCTACAAAACCCTTTATTGCCGAATTCAAAAAGAGAAGAGAAAAAGCGAAAAACCAGATAGACGAATTTGTATTTGATTAGAGACAAATGAAGAAAAGAATAATCTGCGAGGATAACTATGAAGCACAAAAACTTGCTAGTCTAATCTATGTTAAGGACAAAGAAGAGAACTTTATCATCGGAATTTTGGCAATAATTGAGAATGAGTTGATAATAACACTAAAGGACAAGTCTGCACATAGCATTCTCCTAAGGGATAAATCGGAGGCAGAGTCGTTTGCAGATTTTATTCAATCTGTACTCGAAAAGAGTAACAGGATCACAAAGACCGAAGTTCATGAAAATATTGTAGAAATAACCAAGGAATGATCTTATACAAGTGACTTGTCCATTTCTTGACTGATTATCTCCTGCACCTTCAAGAAATACAATCTGGTTGTGTATGACATATCATCTAGATTATTTTCAATCGAAACCATAAGATATCTAACTGCTCGCTTTGAGATGTCTAGATTAAATTTAAGATAGAGAATAGAATCTTGCTTTACACTTATCTTATCCGCAAGCCACGGGGGTGCCATTTCTTTTGCCTCTCCAATCACCTTCTTGTACCAAAGCGCAATGTTTTCAGGGTCTAAGCCTTCCTTAAGGCTACTGATATCTGCAGACATCTTATGCAGCATCCTGTTTGTAATTTCCTTCAATGCTTTACCAGTTATTCCTGAGTTTTAGGTAAATTACTCAAAGATAGGGAAGTTATTTGTCAACTTGAAGCATATTTCCATCCTTGTCAATCTCAGAGTTTTTAATTCGAGTCGTAGATATACGCCTACCATCTTTTGCAAGGACCATGGGAACTACCATAACTTCAACGAGTGGGGCACTTCTTTGGTTTCTGAGTTGGTTTAACTCTTGGCCTTGGAACGCTGTCTCTTCACTTACAACCAGCACTTCAACATTTTTTTCGAAGACTGCAGGTCCGAAATCACTTTCGAGTTTACTTATCTCGTAATCTGCATTAGGAAAATTCTTTCTTATCGCATCTTCCAAAACTGTGTAACGTCTAGAATAGTTATGCAAAAGTTCTTTCCCTTTCTTTTTCGCCAATTCATCGCTAGTAAGACCTATTATGACCTTGGATGAAATCGAAAATCCTTTTCTTAACAGCTCTATGTGTCCCCTATGAAGAAGATCAAATGTACCTCCAACTGCAGCCAGTTTGAATTTTGGCATATGTATAAATCATTAATCAATGTATGATATTATGATTTTACCAATACGACATTGATTCTTGTACCTGAGGATGATAGAGGAATGTTATCCGAATTCCAAACGTATGTTTCTATATAGTATGAACCACTTGTATCAGGAGTCCATGTCACAGAGATACTTTGATCCCCCGCTCCTAGGAATATTCCTTCGTGCTTTCCAATAAATGTCACCTGACCATCAAACTGTTTTACCTGCACATAATAGACAAATGATTGTTGGGCCTTGTTAACAATGTATTTCAATTCACTTGATATCTTGACTGGAGCACCAGTTGGAATAGTTGAATACTTGTTTCCTTGAGGATCCGTTACTAGTATGTTGCTTATAGCTACCGGTAAGGTTACTTGTACATTAGGTACATCTACAAGTTTTGATTGATAAGTGTCAGACTCTGCAATGACCATGTATGATTTAGCACGAGAGTTTGACGTTGCGGTTATACTGAATTTTACATCTTGCCCGGAATCAACATCTAATGAATCTGAAGTGCCAATTCCTACAACTCTTTGAAAAGCATCGTATGATACAAGATAAATCTTGGTATTTGGAGACTTTATGACTCCGTTGTTTTTTATAGTTCCTGAGAAGATTAGTTTGTCAGAAACTTGCAACAAACCTGGAGAGACGTCCAGCGCCTGCTCTCTTGCTGATGATGAAATAAAGCCCGCCATTTTAGCTGACACCTGGGTTATGGATGGATCAGATTTTGAAGAGGATATTGAAAACGGAGCTTTACCACCAGCCGGTACTACATGAAGAAGTGTGGTTCCTGTTTTGTATTCTATTGTATTGTCATTATCATTTAAAAATGAAATTCCCACCTTAACATCCGTGATTGGGAAGTTATTGTTGTTCTGTACCTCTCCTAACACTACAGTTGTACCATCGTCAGCCTTGTAACTATAATAGGACGGGAGTACCTCTACCGTGAGGCTTGTGTTGGATGGGAGGTTTTGACCCCAAGCCAAGTTAGATGTAACTATAACGATAATCAATAGGCCTAGAAGAAATAGTGATCTCATACATAATAGATTTCTACGCGGTAATTAATCATATACTGCATATCATAATCTATACAACGTAGTTTAGAAGCTTCTACAAAACTTCGATTGATAACAACAAGACAAAAAGAAGATAAAAGATGTGTAGTAATTTACTTGTGCTTTCTTATTGCAGTGATTACACACCAGTACACAAATCCTGGGATTAATCCAACCATCAATGGTATGTACACGCCTGCTTGACTCCAATCTTGCATATTTTAATTACCTAGCTATGAAAAAACCGACATAGTATTTAAATCCATCTTTCTGTGGCAGCTTTCTTATCACATAAGATAATGGATCAACAGGTTGTTGTTCTTTATATAAAACTAAATTCCGCCTTTTAGTAGGTTTGGAAATAATTATCGAGCCATGGAAGGAACTTGTCATACATGAAGTGCTAGAGTTAAAGTTTGATGATTGGATTACACAAATAATCGCAAGCGCTCGATCGGCCGGAGGTGGAATACCTACAATTTTTTGGGCTGGGGGGTTAGCATTTCATTTTGCTACATTCCCAGATACCGAGACGATAGTACACGAAAAACTGAAAGGCAGGATACATTATTCGTCGGTCACGTTTGCGATCAAAGAAAAATTTGAGAAGCAGGTTATAAGAGAAGGAGGTGCCGTTAATTTTACAGATGTAACCCATAATGAAATATTTAGTAAATTAGCAGAGAAGCTCAGAATTCAATCAAAATTTAGATAGCTGATCTGTTACTTCTTTACCTTACGATACACAAGAACACATCCTATTCCTATAAGAGCAATCCCTCCCATAAGATAGAATGGCGGGTCTGACTGAAATGGAATAATGAAGATTCCTACAGTTATGATAGCCAGATAGAAGAGCATTTTCATGTCAAAATCTAGTGCCATCAACAAATGCGACATTTCTTCTATATTATAAAGAATACTATGATTGCCAAATAGAAAATCCTAAAGTGGACTAGTGGGTGTCTCACCCATATGTGGAGAGAGACAGATCGCTTTCTGAACCTGCAGTCCGAACCCAACAACGGCAAAGCTATTAGGGGTGGCTTCAAAACTCCCTTCCTTAATTTTTTGTTTTGATTTTCTTATTTAGGAGACTTTAATTGATGGTACTGGCAAGTTTTTGGGTTTTATTTACTAAAATCACTTGACTATAATCTGTAGAAAACTCTCAGTTTTTTTATCAAGAGTAAACTCTTTTAGTTTTTGTTCAATAGAATAGATAATCACTTTGTGTGATGTTCCATATAGTTCCTTTAACGCCTCCCTTAGATATTCTGGATTTTCAAAGCAGTCAGGTATGTAGCAGTGATATTTTTCGTATAGCCTATACGTAACTGCGTCATATACTGGTGTTCCCATATCAAAAAGTGTCTTTGCAATGACAACTGTTGTCAGTGCTTTCATATCATAAGGGGAATCAAGCATTTTGACGATATACTCCTTTAGATGCATTCATCGCTATATTTATTGAAAGAGATGGGATCTAATTAGAGGCGGGATGTCTTACATGATACATACAACTAATCTTGCATTTTGAATGGTAATTTAATCAGACTTTTAATTTTGTTTTCTCTAAAATTACACTCTCACAGGTCTGAACCCAATTCGTATCTAAATGAACTTCAAAAGAGTTTATCGACAGAGTAAAAAAGGAACGCCCACTTTTTACGAATTAAAAATCCCGCTGTCTACGTAATATGGAACGTTATGATTTGTTGGAGAATCTTTAAGATCAATACGAAAGTTATGATGTTGTGAGACGCAGTTATAAAATTCTGGTTATTGGAGGTAGTATGGAACTTTTCGTTTTGTCTTCTTTGTTAATTTATCATATTCTTTATTTTCACGCTCCGTATAACTTGTTGCTTGATGTTTGGGGCAATCTGATACACCCCATACTATTTGGTGGAGTGATTGTTTCGCTGGCAGGAACTATAATCTACTTTAGAGATAGAAAAAAGACTCAGAAAGTGTAATGATTCTAGCATGCCACAAAAACCATTACAGCATAAAATTTCTCCCAGACTCTGTACGGCCCGAACCCAAAAGTTCCAGGTTCTGTACGATCTGCCACCATAATGGCAACATGTTTCACGGAAATCAATAATACTTAATATTATTTCACAACCATCTTTCATATGAATAGAGATTCAAAGAAATTATGTTATTGCATAATAATTGCATTAATCATAATGATTTTATCATTAAAAGAGTCAGATGCTCATCCAAATCCTGCTAATACTCAGAGCATCGCTAATGTGAAGGGATCCCCAATTCTCATTTACAGAGACTCGTTTTCGCCAACTTCTGAAGTTCACATTGTTATCGATACCCCTGATTTTAATTCAAATCCATATGCAATAGATACAATAGGAGACGATCTTGAAAACAAAATAATCATCTCTACAAGAGAAGGTAGCATACCATACAGACTAGTTGAAACAGGAACTAACACATATTCCGGAAGTACATGATGACATAATTCAGGCTGGGCTTAGATAAAGTTACAATGCTAGTAGAAGGCATGGTCTGAAGATAGGAAAAACAAAGGAAGAAACACTATCACTTTGTATAGAATGGTCGAAGAAAGATAATCCAAATTGGAAACCAACTTATGATGCTAGTTTCTTTAAATTAACTACATAAGTTCGGTTGGCTACCTTTGATTAGTGAAATAGTTTGAAAGTCTTCATTAGTTATTCGTCTGCTGATTACAGAAGAGAGATGACAAAAACTTCGAGCGTTTCATATCAATCTGATGAAATTCCAAAAAAGCTACACCTTCTAGGTTATAAGAGAAGAAACGACATGAGGAAACATTATGAAGATAAATGCAAAAATTATCATAGTATTTTCTATCACAATAATTATATTAGTTGAGTCGGTGGGATTAATTAGTTTTCAATCGCTTCAATCAGCTGTAATTGATTCAGAAGTTAATCACATGAAGGCAGATATCGCATCAAAAGCTGATCAGATAAATCAACTTCACTTGAAAGCCTCAAAAGAGATGACGCTTGCCGTACACCAATTTGAATTATTTCCTTCTTTGCAAACTGGTGGGTCAATGAATATGGCTATGAATATGGATAATAATGATAACAGCAGTACCACGCGAGCTGACTCCGCTCCCTCTAATGCTAGTGAATGGATAAAAGATTTTCAAGCTCTTTTCGATGTTCCCGCCACTTGTTATCTTCACTCAAAAGATGACTCTATGTACCAGAAAATTGTTTCAGAGGAGAAATCTGCCCTACCTACTGGATATGGCGATGTGTATATTCAACCTCCGTATATCTCACCACATATAGGGGTTCACGTGATTGCCTACGTTGCTAAAATAAAACAGAATGATACGGGCTCTGCAATTTTTCACTGTGAAATACCTTTTGTTATATTTGATGAAATAGTTAAAACAAAGAGTGGTACTATGAGTATCGTTGACCAGACCGGAAAGACAATAGCTAGTTCTTCTGGAAACATGAAATCAAAAGATGCTGATGCAAATATCTCTATCCTTAATATTATAAATACATCTCAAAATGGCTTTGGAACTTATGCTAAGAATGGAGAGTCAAATTATGTTGTATTCGAAAAATTGCCTACATTTGGATGGTCAATAGTTTACGAAAAACCATATTCATCGTTGTTGTCTGGCAACACCAGCCTCAACCAGCTAGAATTACAAATATCGATAGTGGCCGTCAGTGTAGGAGTGGCGGGATTTGCGATAGTATTTCTAATCTCTTCTAAGATATACCGCCCAATCATGCAATTGGCCAGCGCCTGTAGAGCAGAGGATGTATCAAATCTTAGGAAAATAGAGATTTTAACGAACCAAGAGGAAGTAGCAGATGTTGCTAACGCCGTTAATGAAATGATTTCTAAGATAAATATGTTAGAGAAACAAAGGGAAGAATTTGGATCAATGATTACACATGAGTTAAGGACGCCTCTCGCACCTATTATCGGCTGGTGTGGTAATCTTAGGAATTCAAAAATAATGGGTGTTGGTTTGACTGAAAGACAGCTTCCAGGAATAAATGCCATTGAACGAAACGCAAAGAGACTAGACCAGTTAATTGGTGATGTCATGGAGATTCATAAACTTGACTTGCACAAAATGAAATTTGACCATCATGATATCAACATAGCAGAGTTTATGAGTTTGATTCATTCTAACCTTCAAGAAATAATGAAGCCAAAAAGAATTCAATTCACGAATTCCACAATTGATGGCAATATGGTTATTAACGCTGACAAGAGCAGATTGGAACAAGTGCTCACAAATCTGATTCTAAATGCTGTGGACTTTGTTTCTGCCAGTGGTATGATTGAAATTGGCGCGAAAGATAATAATGATGGGTCTATACTTTTCTACGTGAAAGACAATGGTGCAGGAATAAAGAAAGAAATGCAAGAAGATCTTTTTAAAAAGTTTTATCAAGTCGATACAAGTCTGACGCGAACCCATGGCGGTACAGGCTTGGGCTTGGCAATATCTAAAGCAATAGTTGAAGCTTTTGGAGGTAAGATATGGTTTAAAAGTGAAGAAGGCAACGGAGCTAGTTTTTATTTCACCATTACAAAGAGTATACAGTCAGGTGAGAATAGTTGAAGATACTTGGAATTGATGACAACCCGGATATCAATGAACTATTATCCGTAGCTCTTAACGGAAATGGACATGAATTTTCTTCTGTACAAAACGGTAAAGAAGGAATAGAAAAAATTAGGCAGACCAGCTACGACGTTGTGCTTCTTGATTTGGCAATGCCTGGATTCAGCGGCATGGACGTGATCGAATCCTTGAAACATGAGGGACTCATGGGCAAACAGAAGCTAGTGTTATTCACGGCATCATCCATTACGGATGAGGAAATAGCCGATCTTTTGGAAGAAGGTGTAACAGCATTCATCAAGAAGCCTATAGACATAGAAGTTCTTTTAGAAAAGATCTATGCATTAAGTTAAGTGTAAGATCTAACCCATATCTAAGTCATTGTTGATACAGTTGCTAGATTATTTATCAAATTGTTTTGCAAAGTGAGATAGAGTTTCTATCATTTCTTTAGAATTATGATTTTCTATTCTGGTCTAGACGCTCAGAGGTCTGAACTCAAAGGTTTGAGTCCTGTAAGACTTGATTACATTATGATTTGCTGGAAAGGGTTTAAGATCAATATGCAAGTAATGATGATGTGAAAGCTATCACGCAAGCTACAATAATTTTTCTTTCAATAGGAACAGTGAGTGGGCTGCTGATTCTGTATGATTATCTTGAAACTCCTCATTTAATATCAAAAGATCAAGCGTTTGCTATAGCAACCAGAACAGATCATTGTGAAAATGGATGAAGTCGAGGAAATGATCGTACAACGTTGGAAATTTCTGTCGAATTTACCAGACGAGAAAGCAATTTTAGAGAAGATCGGGTTCGAAAAGCAACCTGTCTGAATCATCAGTCGGAGTGGACTGGTGGGGATTTGAACCCCAGACCCCCCGCGTGCAAGGCGGGTATTCTACCGCTGAACTACCAGCCCGTCGTATGGACTGGAAAGTGTGTAGATTTTAATTGTTGTCTTTAGATGACACAAAGATTTTATGGATATTGGTACTCAAGATGTTCATGGTACTACTAAAATCAGAAGTTCTTCTGAAAGCAGGTGATGGAGCTCCAGACTTTAGTTTGTTGGGAATAGACGATAATAGACATTCTCTTTATGAGTTCAAAGATTATCCAGCATTATTGGTAATTTTCATGTGTAATCATTGTCCTTATGTGCAAGCTAAAGTTACCGCCATGAACGAAATCTATGAAAAATTCAAGGACAAAGTAGCCATGATAGGAATAAACAGTAACGATCCTGCAAACTATCCAGACGATAGTTTTGAAAATATGAAGAAGTTTGCTACAGATAAGGGCATCAAGTTTTCATATCTCGTGGACGAGACACAAGAAGTTTCAAAGAAGTATGGGGCTGTTTGTACTCCTGACCCGTTCCTCTTTGACACAAAGCGAAGATTGGTTTTCCATGGCAGAATAGATAATGCTATGAAACCAGAGGACAGGGCAACAGAAAATACAATGATTCTCAATATAGAAAGACTTCTTGCCGGAAAAATGATAGAAAAAGATTTTGATCCTTCTATGGGTTGCTCCATCAAGTGGAAAAGCCAGCAGACTTAAATGACAGTTGAATAGGAAAATTTTTGGGCCGATAGCTCAGCTTGGCTGGAGCGTTCGACTGATAATATTATTCAGATATCGAAAGGTCGTGGGTTCGAATCCCATTCGGCCCATTTTTGTTTTTGACTTTGTTTTTCAGTAACAACTACAATGGATCTCAATAAATAGATGATAATGTTACAATCTCTGTTGTCAAGGTCCAATCTGATAACATACAATGTAGACAAATGGATAGAACAACATGGATTTTGACAAGGTATGCAAGAAAGTCATGGATTTGGATCCGAAGATAAGATTTGCTGGCATAATAAATGAAAAAGGAAGATTATTTGCTGGCGGAATGAAAGAAGGTGTGAAATCATTGGAAGAGACTCGAGACGATGAAATGTTGTATATGCAATTGGTTCTAAGAGCAAAGATGAGGCGCGAGTTTGACAGAGTGTTAGGGCCTGTTGAATTTGCTTTATCATATAGAGAGAAGGTTATCATAATGAGTTTCCCTATGAAGGATCACGTGCTTTTATTATCAACAGAAAAGGGAATTGATATTTCAGAGATTCCTTTCAAAGTGCTGAAGATTCTACATCATTGATTTGCGGAGCTTTCGAATACGGTCTGGCACCATTGCAGCAGGGTTTCAACATTATCCGAAACGAAGTCAGCCGTTATCTTTGTCTTTCTTGAAACTCTGGCACATATCGCAAGATGAAGATTCTTACCAAACTTTGTCTTACTTGCGTCAATAGCCTGGGAAAAGAATTTGATCGCGCCTTCAGTAGAGGAAAATATCGTAATAATCATAACTCCATCACGTTTAGGCCAGACCCTGTTAAGAAACCTTTGAAGATCTATATCAAATAAGACATCTATTGCAGAGGACATATCTCCTAGAAGAAATGCTTTCCATTTTTCTGCTTGAAAAGCGGCAGAAGCTGCTCTGGCTAGAAGTGAATTTTGGTAATCAGTGGCAAGAATTATGATGTTCTTTTTGGGATCAATCTCTTCCGCAGAGAACGTAATCAAGGAAACTGATGTTGAAATTATGCCATCAAGATAATTTTTTTCAGATTTTCCTATTTTGCCGTTATCGTAGGCATTCTCGATTGCATCAATAGCTGGGATAATTACCTCACTCACCAATTTTGCAGGGTTTGCTCCTGAATGTAGCGCAGTTCGAATGAGATTGTTAGCTTCATGACTTGAAGTTGAGAGAACATATTCCGTATACTTGCTTTTCACTTGGAAGAAATCCGCAGGAAAATTGAGTTGGCCAACTCCTTCTTCAATGAACCAGAGATTAACACTTCCTATGTTTTTCTGTTTAATTAGTCCCTCCACCGCAAAAATTTTCAGGTATTTTGACATTGTTACACGATTCACTTGAAGTTTTTTCGCAATCTCGATACCAGTTAGACCAGTTTTTGATTGGCTTAGAGCATCAATCAACTTTTCCCTTATTTTTTCTGTGTCATAGCCGCGTGTCACAAGTACCGGATTAATTTTCTACTATATAGTGTTACTAAAAATCAGTGAGGACCTGAACTAGCCGGCCCTCACTGACTGGTACTTTGGTATGGTCTGGTGGCCCCATTACGTTTTGTGTGGTATGAAGTAATTACGAGCGCACTATCTGATAAGATTATGAAAAAGTAAATAAAAACCGCGCATAATTGCTACTAAAAACTTAAAAGATTGATCCGACTCTGTGTTCCTTTCTGTTCCTGATTACCTCTTCGATAATCAGATCCGTAGAAATTCTCATCATTGTGTTAGATTCACGGGTATTGAATAAATTTGCATTTTTTGTTAGTCATTTTATTTCATTGAAGTCAAGAGATTTAATTTGAGATCAATCTTGATTCTAGACATAATTAGTCTGTTGGCTAATTGAGTTTATAGACAATTTCTGTTCCTGATTCACCTCAGACATCATTATTTGTACCCAGAAACGTTAAATATATGTACTTTAAAGTACGGTATAGGTAGGTAACTTGCCAAAAGCTGGTTTCAAATCAATTACAGTGTCGGAGGAAGTCTATAATAGATTCCACGATATCTACAGGAAAAACAAGCACGAACTTGCTATGAAGGGTATCAATAGTTTCGCAGGTTACATAACCTTCATGATGGAGGATCTGATGGAAAAGGACGAAACCTTTGCAAGATTTGCGCCCAAGTTGGAGAAAGTTTCTGCTGATGATAACCGAGTTGTTATCAAAGACAACATCAAGAATAGAATAGCTGAGGTGGCTGTACAAAATGGTGAACTTTACTGTTTGCTTTGTGAAGAAAAAGATTGTGTTCATATAGGATTTGTGTTTTCGCTTCCTGAGATTTACGAAGTTCTAAATGCTAGGGGAATAAAGCATCAGCGATAAAAAGTGCAGGAGGTGGGATTTGAACCCACGAACCCCTAAGAGACGGGATCACCCATGTTTATGATCTTAAGTCCCGCGCGTCCAAAGGCCATTAAACCTTCTTTGGCCAGGCTCGGCGACTCCTGCGTTTTATTAGCATAAGGTTCGAGAAATTAAACGTTTTATGAAAAAATTTTCTGAAACCAAGTAAGATTAATAAGGATTCATAAGAGCGAGCTTGTCATGCTTCGATAGCTCAGCCTGGTAGAGCGTTACCTTGGTAAGGTAAAGGTCGCGGGATCGAATCCCGTTCGAAGCTTACAGTGTTTTTGTAAGAGATTCAAATCATTTTGGAATGGTAAAATGAAATGTAGTGCCTCCTCCTTCTTTGCTCTGAAACCAAATTTTTCCACCTAGGTTTTCCACAATTCCCTTACAAATTACTAGCCCAAATCCAGTTCCTCCGTACTTTCTCTTGAATGAAAGGTCAACTTGATAAAATTTCTTAAAGATGGATTCTTTTCTCTTTTCAGAGATCCCTATTCCGTTATCTCTAGCATAAAATAAAACTGAATCTCCTTCTTCACTAGCTCCAATCTCAATTTTACCCCCCTGCTGAGGCACAAAATCTATTGCATTTTGTACAAGATTATAAAACACCTGCTTCAATCTAGATTTGTCACTTGTAATCCTTGATTTGATCGAAGTTGTGTTAACAAATTCAATGTTCTTGTCACTCATCATGGCAGAACAGGTATCAATCATGCTCTGCATAAATTCATCGACTTGGAATTCTTCTTTTTTGAATTCCATTCTATTGCTGTTGAGCTTTTGTACGTCAACTATGTCATGTGTTAGCTGTTCTAATCTAGCAGTATTATAGTAAATCTCATCTATTGCTTCACGTTGTTTGGCATTTAGTTTTCCAGCAAAAGATTCCTTGAGGATGTCACAATATCTTTTTATGGGTTCTATGGGAGTTTGGAATTCCTTTGAAACTATCAGGTAAAACGCCTCCTTTATTGCATCCAATTTCTTTAGTTCTTCCAGCTGAATCTTTTGCCTCTCATGTTCATCCAACACTCTACGTGCCTGATATATTTCAGAAATATCCCTTATTACGGTATTACTTCCAATCAAGCGACCTTTATCATCATATATGTTGTTAGCACTAATCAAACCTGGAAATACACTTCCATCCTTTCTTTTGAACCAAACTTCTACATTATCGACTTTACCAGTTTGTTTCCAAGTTTCAAATGTTTTTCGCATATTTTCGATACTTTGATCAGCAGTGTGATCAAAGAGTGACTTTCCAATAATGTCGTCTTTTGTATGCCCAAAATTTTTTACGTATGCTTGGTTACATTCGATTATGATTCCGTCAGTGTTGACAGTCCTTTGCATTACAGGAGAACCTTCGTAAAGATTCTTGTATTTTGTAAGTTCGTGACCAGAATCACTCGTTGGATATTTAGCTTCATACTGCTGTGTTAGAATGGTTTTCTTGGGCTTCCTGCTACTTACCAAAACTACTATACCGCCAGCTGCCATTCCTACAACACCCAGTGTGAAGATTTGACTTGAATAGTGATTAGTAGGATCAAGTCCAACTGCTGCCACCGCCAATCCAAGGATTCCAATCAACAAGCCTCCAACATTGCCAAAGCTGTCCATTTCTCTAGCCTTTAACCTCCT
>Ga0209235_1000057_pt1 | contig 42345 bp, 37 predicted proteins | sample GraSoi013_1_20cm_4_FD_185817 | JGI IMG/M metagenome (GOLD analysis project Ga0209235, IMG submission 185817) | Grasslands soil microbial communities from the Angelo Coastal Reserve, California, USA - Sample 09_25_2013_1_20cm (SPAdes) (version 2) | ecosystem: Environmental > Terrestrial > Soil >... | reverse complement strand
GCCGCCCGTGCCGATCGACGCTACTGTCAACCGATCGACTCGGCCCTTGATTGCGCCGAGGGCGAGCTGCAGCGCCGGGAACTCCGCGATCTGCCCCTTCTCGAGGAGTTCGCGGAAACTCACGCTACGCCTCCGCGAGGAGCCGGTCGACCATCCACTTCGCATCGAAGCGGCGGATGTCTTTGTACGTCTGTCCAAGGTTGACGAACACGACCGGCTTCCCGATCGTCTTCGCCATCGAGAGCGCCGCGCCGCCCTTCGCGTCCGCGTCGATCTTCGTGAGGACGATCCCGTCGAGGCCGACGGCCTCGTGAAATTGTTTCGCCTGTTCGATCGCGTCGTTGCCCGCGAGGGCGTCGCCGATGTAAAGGATCAGGTTCGGTTTCGCGACGCGCTTGATCTTCTTCATCTGGTCCATCAGGTTCTGGTTCGTCTGCATCCGGCCCGCAGTGTCGATCAGGACGACGTCCCGGCCGCGCGCCCGCGCATGCTCGACCGCGTCGAAGGCGACCGCGGCGGGATCCGCTCCGGCGTTGTGCTTGATCAGTTTGAAGCCGACCGCCTCGGCGTGTTTCTCGAGCTGCTCGATTGCTCCCGCCCGGAACGTGTCCGCCGCGGCGACGACACACGTGTAGCCTTTCTTCATGATGTGGTACGCGAGCTTCGCGATCGTCGTCGTCTTGCCGGTCCCATTCACGCCGACGAACATCACGACGAAGGGACGCGGGCTCTTCTCAATCAGGCCGAAGAAGTCGAGGGGCGGCACCGACAGCGCCTTCGTGATCGCATCCCGCAGGGCCACCTCGACGCCCTGTTCGAGGCTCACCTCCCGCGAGATTCGCTTCCCTCGGAGGTCCTCCGCAAGGCGGTCCACGATCTCCTTGGCGACCGGGAACGCCACGTCGGACTCGAGGAGGGCGATCTCGAGGTCGTACAGGATCTCCTCGAGCTTGTCTTCCTTGATCTTGCGGCCGGAGTCGCCGATCGACTCGGACGTCACCTCGGCTTCGGCCTTCTGTTTCCAGCCGGCGAGCCGCTCTCGGAGAGACTTGAACATCTAGCTCCGCTCGCCCGGTGTGCCCGGTCCTTGCAGCCGGTCGTACAGGTCCTGAACCGCGGCGCCGTGGGCCTCCGCTCGCCGCTGGAGGTCCCCGAGGCGCTGTCCGATCGCATTTGCCGCCTCGGTGATCGACTTGATCCGGGCGTCGAGCCGTTCGACTTGTCGGTCCACGTCATCGTACACCAGGAGGTCGGAGCCGATCGAGACGAACGCCCTGTCGATGTCTTTCGACTGCGCGACCAGGAACGAATTCGCGCCGATGGGCACGAGGACTTCCGCGGCTTTCCCGGCTTCCCGATACCGAACGAGGGTCTCGCGGGCTCGCATGTGCTCCTCGAGGGAGATGCGGATGATCTCTTGCTGTTGCGCCAGCGTCTCGATCTGCGCCCGGTACTGATCGAGGACCGCGATTCCCCGCCGGAGTTCGGTCTCGCCGGCGCTCACGAGCGGGCCTCCAACGCGTATCGGACGGCGTGATCCGTGACCTGGTCCGGAGGCACCTCTGCGACTTGGGCGATGGCGACGTACTTCCGGGGCACGCCGTGCTGGCTCCCGAGGACCGAGAGGAGCTTCTCGCGAGCCGCCGCCTCGTCAGATGCCGCCAGCTCCTTCGAGAACGACTGCCATCGGCGGCCCATGCGGAATCGGCCTGCGATTCGAAACGCTTTCATGAACTCAGTTGGCAAGAAAGCTCGCTACTTAAAGACTTGGCCGCTCTCACCAGACGGGCGCGATTTCCGACGCGCCCGTCTCCGAAGGCCCAGCACAAACAAGCCTGCGATCGCGGCCGCGATCGCGATGACCAAGCTCCCAGGCCTCGGCGGCGAATTAGGCTCCTAATCCCCCCACGACGACATGATTCGCGGGCGCGAGAATAAACCTTCTCGTATGATGTCCGCGTCCGCCCGGACTCACCGAACCTGCGCCATCGTCTCGCGGAAATGTTCCAGCAATTCTTCGGCAACCTTGCGTGTGACGCCCTTCACCGCCATGAGGGATTTGGGCGTCGCCTTCGCGAAGTCCTCCGGATCCTTGAAGCCCGCATCGATCAGCGCCTTCGCTCGCGCTCGGCCGACTCCTTTGACTTCGATGAGCTCCTGGAGGATCTCCGAGCTGTCTACCTTCGCCGCCTTCACGTCGAGGAGACGCCGCTGTATCCCTTCGTCTCCCGGGCTCAGTCGGAGCGCCTCCGTGAACGCCTGATGCGCGTCGTCGTCGCGGCCGATCCTCAGGAGGACGTCCCCCTGCGCGGTCCACGCCTCCTCGTCGTTGGGGTAGAGCTGCGTGAGCCGTTCGAACGATTCGAGGGCGGCCTCCGCGTTGCCCTGCTCGAGCAGGATGTTCCCACGGTTCAGGAGCGCGGATGCATTTCCCGGTTGCACGCCGAGGACGAGATCGAGGCAGTTTAGGGCCTCCTGCGCCTTCCCCCTCCGTCGATAGGCCACGGCCTTGCCGATCAGCGCATTCACGTTGCTCGGGTCGACCTCCAGGATGTCGTCAAAGAGGCTCAACGCTTGCGCGTAGTTCCCGCTCGCGCTCGCGATCAATGCGCGGCTCAGGAGGCTGGGGACGTCCACGCGGACCTCCTCGATTTTCTGCCGCAGGTTTTCGTCGGTCGGGTCGACCGCTGCCGCGGCCTCGTACGCCGCCAAGGCCTCGGGCCTCCGGCCGAGGTTCGAGAGGGCGTCTCCCTCTATCTCCAGGGCTGCGGCGTCGTTCGGTCGGACGCGGAGCAGGTCCTCGACGGCCTCGAGACATTCCCGCCAGCGGCGGTCCGCCATCTGGAGCCGGGCGATCGCGCGGAGTGAGTCGACATTCCTCCGGTCGTTCGCGAGGATTCGCCGGTGCGTCTCCACGGCCTCCGACCGTTGATTGAGTTTCTCCTCGCACGTGGCCCTGCCTCGGAGTGCGGGAACATAGGCCGGGTCCAATCGCAGCGCTTCCTCGAACCCGGTCAGGGCGGCCTCGTATGTACCCGTCGCGACGAGGGCCTCCGCTTTCCGAACCAAACTGTCGGCGGTCTCGGGTTCGCGCACGGGCGCGCGAGGAGCCGGCCTCGGCGGCTCCGGTTTCGGGGTCCGCATCACCGGAACGGGCCTCGGGGGCGGAGGAGGCGCCGACGGGCTCGGTGGAGGCGGATCGACAAAGCTCGAAGTCATCCGGTCCTCGCGAACGAGAGTCGGCGCATCCGGGATCGGGGCCGACGGATCGTACAACCGCTCGCCGGAATCGATCTCGGCCGCGGATCGAAGGCTCGTCTCCTTCGTGCGCTCGCGGATCGGCCGGAGGACGACCCACCAGCCGATCTGGACCGCGCCGTAAAGGAACACGAGGAATGGGACGGTGGAGAAGAGAGTCGGGACGATGCCCTTCTGCAGGACGAACGTCAGGAACGTCGGCGCGTTCTGGGTGTTCCGAAACACGAGGGACCACGTCGCACGGTCGGCCCACATCGAAGGCTCGATCTCCAGGACGGCCCGCTGGGCCGACGTCAAGACCTTCGGTGCCGCCACGGTGACGTTGTCTCGCATCACGGTGACCGACACGGAGCCGTTCGTCACGCCGACCGCGGCGTAGGTGACGAAGGTCAGGCCGAGTGGATCGGGACTCGTGAACGTGACCACCTCGCGGGCGTTCGGCAGGAGGGAGACGACTTGAGGCGGGTCGGAGAGCAACGTCGCCGCGAGAGAGGGCGTGATTGCGAGGAGAAGCGCGACCGCGAGGCCGATCGCGAACGCCGCGGTGCGGATCGCTCGCGTCATCGAGGACTTCGCCATCAGGAAGCGCTGGTTGTCTCGCAAGACGTTGCGGAGCTCGAGGTTCCGGAGGAACAGGCCGACGATCGAAGTCGTCAGACCCATGATGAGCGCGACCTCGAGGATGCCGTTGACCGGGAGGAAGAGCGGTTTCAAGCTCGCGCCTTCCCCCTGCAAGCGCGCGAAGATCAGGACGATCGTCAGCGCGAGGAGGCCTGCGAAGACGGCCTTGCGGATGCGGCGGATTCGCAGGAGACGGTCCGTTCCCTGGAGTCGATCGTGGTACCCCGACATGGGCGACTAGGCCTCTGGCACGACAGTTGCGAGTCCCCTAGCCGCGAGGAAGATGGCCAGGTACTGCGGAACGTCGTTTACTCCAGGAGCCAAATTAAACACTTCGCCTCGAATCTCCATATTGATTTTATTCTTGAGATTCATGCGCACCGAATCGTCCGTCCACGCTTGCGGGACCGCGTCGCGCAGAGGTCGGAAGTCGTCGATTTCGTCACGTGACATTGGGACGACTTGGAGTCCCGTCTTGCCGTGCAACGAGGAGGGCATGCGGATGAGGCGTTTTATGTCGGACGTCACCGGCTCGTCGGTCTCGGCGCGTTGCACGATTCCCTCGAGAGAAACGCCTCCGAGTTCCTCGAAGCGGACCGGCTGGAGTTCTTGGACAAGGCGGATCAACAGGTCGCGACTCCGATCGGAAAGGGACTCGAGCTGGCCCTCTCGAAGGCGGTCCACGCCGCGGATCACGCGCTTCGTGCCGCGCGGTTTGAACAGGTTCTCGTACAGCTCCTGCGCGTCGGCGTCGCTCACCTGCTCGAACGAAGTCAAGAACTTGATCGCCTCACCCGGTTGCATGGACTCCAGCTTGCCGGCGAAGGCGTTGATTCCGCGCATGATCTTGCCTCGCCATCCGGGTTCATTCTGGGCCGGGGCGACGAATCGCTTCTTGACGCGGGTGTGTCCCTGGAACTCCTTCTTGTCGAATGCCGATTCGCGAAAGACTGCGCCGACGTCGAGGCCTTTTCCCGTGATCCAGTCCACGATCTCGCGGCGCTCGTGGGACCCGAGGGGCCAAACGCGTTCGTCGAAGACGTGAATGTGGTAGCCGCGGCCGCCGGAGAACACGATCCGCATCGCCCTTTCCTCGAAGCCGAAATCGGCCCCGAGGAAGTCGTCGTACAAATGCAGGATCTTGAGGCGGATCGCCTCGAGCATCTCCTGATAGGACATCTTTGCGGCGTTCGGGAGGTGGTCCGCATCGAGGTCAAAGATCAGGTCTGCGCCCAGCCAACCCTTCTCCTCCATCGTCGGCGCGTTCGGAGTCTCGTAATACGCGCTCGAATAGTACGCGTGCGCCGGGACCCGGCTCGACAGGAACGATCGGAGGTCCTCCTCCCGCGAGAATCCAAGATGCCGTTGAACGATCCCCGCGGTCCAGAACATGAAGCCGAACTCGCGCCGCCCGAAACGGTCTGGAAGGGTCGGCTTGGATCCATCGTAATAGCGGTGGAACTGGGCCTTGAGGAACTGCGTCGTCGCCTCCTTCGCACGATCCGGTACCGCCACAGTTCCTGCCATCCGAGTCCCGCCCTTAAGGATTCGCGGCGGGTCCGCGGCGCCGGGGTCGACACATAGCAAGCCCAAATCCGAAATACGAGAATGCCCGTGCGCGGACCGATGGACCGTCGGATTGTGGCCTGGGCGGAGATCTCGATCGTGTTTCTCACGATCTACCTCGGCGTGCCTCTCGCGGGTCTGACGATCGACCGCGGACTCGGCCTCCCAACATTTCCGGTTGCCCTGCGTTTTGCGGGTTTTGCGTTTCTCCTCGTTGGATTAGGTGGCCTCGCCTGGTGCTTCTCGCTCTTCGTGCGAGCCCGAGGCACCCCGAACCCGAGGCTGCCGCCGAGCCGACTCGTCACCTCAGGGCCCTACGCGTGGACCCGAAACCCGATCGCGGGTTCTCACTTCCTCGCGGTGCTGGGAGTTGCCTTGGTCGTCGGCTCGCCAGGCGCGGTCTTGATCGTGTTCCTCCTCGGGATTCCCGCGAACCTCCTGATACGATTCGAAGAACGCTCCCTCGAGAGGCGGTTCGGGGAGGAGTACCGGGCCTACCGCGAATCCGTCCCTCGGTGGATCCCGCGGCCGCCGCGGCGTCAGAGGTGAACGGACACGTTCACACTCGCGTTCGGTCCCACTGGCGCAGACCGAAGTTGCTCCAGGTGGACGATCTCGAGGGGCACGCCGGCCAGGTGATGCAGCAGCCCTTCGACGTGGCCTTCCCCGACGACCGCGACGACATCGCCGCGAGACTCCGCGACCTGGCGCAGCGTCCGGGCCATCGCCGCGTCCCGCTCGTCGATCAGGATGCGCTTCGCGGTCGGGAGCTCCGCCGCAAACTCACTTAGGAAGCTCTGCTCGTCCCGGTAGAAGCGCTGGAGTTCCGCTTCGACCTTCTCCTTGCGGGTGAAAAACGCTCCCAGCGCGGACGTAAGGAGGCGGATACGCTCTCGGAGGGACATCTCTCCCCACACCCGTCGGAGGACCACCCGCGAGTCTTCGTCGATGAGCACGACCTCGCTCCCGATCTCCTGCGCGGCTCGAGCGGCGGCGGCCATTTCGTCGCCGACTTGGACCCCATACTGGTCCGCGATTCGCACTTGGAATTGCGCCAGCAACCCGAGGACGGACCAACCTCGCCGCCGCGGCTCGCGGCTCATGATCGCCTGGTACCGGATCGGATCGAGCTCGAGGGCGACGACCTTCGGTCGGCGGGCCAAGACCTCCGCTCGGATCGCCGCCCCGATGTCGAAGACATGGCCCACGCCGAGAAGCGTGATCATTGCAGGAGTGACCATCCCTCGGGCGACGATAACGCTTTGCCCCGACGAGGCGACCTCGTTCCGGGAATCACCGAGAAAACCGCTCCCGCACGATGCGCCCGTACATGCGCACGATGTCGTCCGCGCGGACCCGGCCCTGCCGGACGGTCCGCTGTCGGGTGCGGATATGGTGGACCACCGCGCGGTCCCTCCCGAGATCCACGATCTCTCCGATCTCGAATTCCTCGTCCGGCGCGGCGAGGACTTCGTGCGGCACGGTCCGGTTCCCCTTGTTGACGGAGAACTTGACCCGGACCCGGTCGACCCGTTTCGCCCAGACGGTGGCCACTTCCTTCGCCCGCGCGGCCGCGACGCGGCGTCCTTGGGCCTCCACCGCGGTGACCTCGATCCGCGAGTCTCCGAGGTCGAGCGCCTCTCCCACCGCGACGTTCTCCTCCGGCGAGAACTCGAGGGACGTGCGCTCCGACTTGTCGAGCCAGGACACGATGAGCGGGATCTGGATCGGTTTCGGTTCACGGGTGACGACCGTGGACACACGGCCGCAATTCGGACATTTCACGGTCCCTTCGAAAACGATCTCATCCTTGCCTCCGATCTTGCCCCGGAGGACGCGGTGAGGAGCCTCCGCCCCGCACGCTTCGCACTTGAGGACGAGGGCGCTCGGGGCGGCCATCGTCGTGTCGAACGCAGGGACGGGGAAAAGGATTTGCGGTCCTAGAGACGTCGCCGCCATCCGCAGTCGCTGACGATGCGCCCGAACCGCCGTCGCAGAGGGCCGGCGCATCGAGGGCAGCGAGCCGCTCGGACGAACGACTCGATCCAGGCTTCCCTCGTCTCCGGTAGGTCGGCCCGCTCCGCCTCCATCAGGATGCGCTGGAGTTCGGGAGTCGTGGCGAGATCCTGGATGGCTTTCAGGGGGATGAGGCGGCCCCGTCCGCCGCGCAAGGGAAGGCGCATGAACAGGGGTGAGGCCGCGAACCCGAAGATGAGCGCGCCCACGTGGGCCTCCCAGGCGATTCCGAGCGGCCCCAGGAGTCCGAGGAGGGTTTCGAGGACCAGGAAGATCACGACCACCTCGACCACCGGCAACGTGGGGATCCCTCGGATCGGCAAGAACAGGGCGACCCGGTCTCGGGGGTAGAGCCGCCCGTACGCGCCGAAGACCGCGAAGATTCCGGCGGAGGCTCCGACGAGCAGGACCACGTCACCGAAATGGACCAGTAGGAAGGCGAGGGCTCCCGCAGCCCCTCCGACGAAGAACAAGAGGGCCCATCGCGCGCTCCCGATTCGCTCTTCGAGGGTGGGCGAGATCAAGATGAGTCCGAGGAGGTTCAGGAAGATGTGCGTCTCCGACGCGTGCACGAACTCGAACGTGATCCAGGCCCACGGCGCGGGCGGCGATCCGGGAGCGGCGAACAGTCCGAGTTCGAAGGTGACGGGCGAGAGGCGGACGAACCCCAACGCGGACGACGAGACCTGGAGGGCAAACACCGCGAGAATGGCGACGGCGTAGATCAGGGAGAGAGGCGCCTTCCGGACGAACCCGTATGCGGTCGCAAGGACGATGACCGCGATCGCCGCAAGGGAGACCGGCTGCACGGCCCTCTCATCTCGGGGACCGGCTTAACAGATGCGCCCGGTCACACGAACTTGTCGAGGATCAGGGCGATCTTCTCCGCGGCATGGCCGTCCCCGAACGACTTCGACTTCGTGCCGGACGGATTGAACTTCTCGATCGCGTCGAGGATGTCCGCCGTGTCGGTCCCCACGAGGGCGTTCCAACCGTCCTCGACGGTCTCGATCCACTCCGTCTCGTCGCGAAGGGTGATGCACGGGACGCCGAAGAAATACGCCTCCTTCTGCACGCCGCCGCTGTCCGTAACGACCTTCGACGCGCCCATCAGGAGCGCGATGAAATCCAGGTAGTCGACGGGCTCGATCGCCTTCACCTTCGCCCGCAACGGCTCCCACAGGCCGAACGCCTCCAGGTTCTTCCGCGTGCGCGGGTGGATCGGGAACACGACGGTCCGGCCGGATCGGACCAACGCCTCGACGATGCCCGCTAGGGTCTCGCGGTCGTCCACGCTGGCGGGCCGATGCAGCGTGACGAGGATGTACTCGCCTTTCCGCACCCCGAAGCGCTGGAGGATGTCGCGCGAGCGCGCCGCCTGGGCACTCTGCAGGGCGACATCGTACATCACGTCCCCGACGAGGTGCACCCCGCGGCTGATGCCCTCCTTGACGAGGTTGTCGACCGCGGTCTGCGTGGGACAGAACAGGAGCGCAGAGAGGTGGTCCGCGACGACCCGATTGATCTCCTCGGGCATCGAGCGATTGAAGGACCGGAGACCGGCCTCGACGTGTCCGAGAGGGCGGCCCATCTTCGACGCGACGAGCGCGCCCGCGAGCGTCGAGTTCGTGTCCCCGTACACGAGGACGAGATCGGGCTTCTCCCGCTCGAAGACGTCCTCGAGACCGTGCATCATCTCCGCCGTCTGGCGGGAGTGACTGGCGCTTCCGACTCCGAGGTTGTAGTCCGGTCGCGGCATGTCGAGGACCTCGAAGAACACGTCGGACATGTTCTCGTCATAGTGCTGGCCCGTGTGGACCAGAATCTCCTCGTGGTGCTGGCGGATCTCCCGGCTCACCGGCGCGGCTTTAATGAACTGCGGGCGTGCGCCGACGACGCTCGCGATTTTCACGGACGTCAAAGCGGACGCACCGCATATAATGATATTGTGCCAAACGACCTGCTCGCCTCCTGGAGAAGATGAGCGAGGGCGAGCACGTTGTTGCGGACGGTCCCGCGCGCCCCAACGATCGTCGCGTTCGACTTCACGCCGATAACAGCGCCCGGTCCCGGTTCTCTAACTTGCGCTTCGGATTGAAACCTTTATGCGCGGCGGTCCCTTCCGAGCGCTCCGTGAGAGTCGCGGTCATTGGCCTGGGCTACGTAGGCCTTCCTTTGGCGGCGACCGTCGCCGCGACGGGAGCGAACGTCATTGGGGTCGACATTGACCTAGAGAAGGTAAAGGCCGTCAATGCGGGAGAAAGCCCGCTTCAGGGGCAGGAGCCCGGACTCGCGGAGCTCCTAAAAGAGCAGGTGTCGAAGGGTCATTTGCGGGCCAGCCTCGAGGCCTCCGCGGTATCGGGCGCGGACGTCGTGGCGGTGTGTGTGGAGACCCCAATCGATCCGACGACGCACGATCCATCCTACAAGGCGTTGAAAGCGGCCCTCGCCGAAATCGCTCCGGTGCTGAAGCGAGGGGCGCTCGTCTCAATCGAGTCGACGCTCGCACCGGGGACCATGGAGGGCGTCGTGCGACCTGCGCTCGAGCGAGGCTCGAAGCGGACGGTGGGACGGGATCTGTATCTCGTGCATTGCCCGGAGCGACTCACGACGGGGAAGCTCCTCCATCATCTCACGGAATTGCCGCGGGTCCTCGGCGCGAACGACGCGGTCTCGACGCGGAAGGCCCTCGCGTTCTACGCGCGCTTCGTGAAGGCCGAGATCCACCCGACGGACTGGACGACGGCGGAGGTCGTGAAGACCGCGGAGAACGCATACTGGGACGTGCAGATCGCCTTTGCGAACGAGGTGGCCTTGATCAGCGAGGAGCTCGGTGTGGACGCCTATCGGGTGCGCGAGCTCGTCAATACGTGCCCCTATCGAATGATGCTCATCCCGGGCGCGGGCGTCGGCGGCCACTGCATCCCGAAGGACTCGTGGCTCCTCGTGTCTCCCGCGGTCCAGTCGAAACCGGAACTCATCCCGACCGCTCGCGAAGTGAATGACTTCATGCCGCGGCGGATGGCGCGCCTCGTCGAGGAGGCCCTCGCGGCCGCGGGTCGGAAGATCAAGGGGGCTCGCGTCGCCGTCCTCGGCTTCTCGTATCGCGAGAACACGGACGATACGCGAAACTCGCCCGCGAAAACGATGATCCAGGAGCTCCGACGTCGCGGCGCCGACATCTCGATCCACGATCCGTTCGCGCGCTCGGAACGAGGGTACGCCGTCTTGCGGGACGTGAAAGCCGCGACGAAGGGCGCGGACTGCGTCGCGCTCGTCACCGCCCACGACGCGTATCGCAAACTCGATCTCAAGGCCCTCGGCCGTCGGATGCGGCATCTCGCGCTCGTGGACGGTCGCAACCTCTACGCCGGTCCCGACGTCGTCAAGATGGGCTTCGTGTACCGAGGCATCGGGAAAGGACAGTTCTGACGTGGCTCACCCGAGCGGGACGAGCTTCCCGGTTCGGTGGGAGTCCGTCGCGGCGATGGCCACCTTGAGCGTCTCGAGAGCGTCTTCTCCGGAGACGAGCGGCGGCCGTTTGTGCTTGACCGCGTCGAGGAAATCCTCGAGCTCTCTCCTCAACGGCTCTTCCTTTCGGACGTGGATTTTCTGCGTGTGGTGTTCCAGCGGGATCTGATAGAGATTGAACGGATCCAACGGGCCCAGGGTGCTCGAGCTCACCGTGACCGATTGCTCCGTGTAGTCGACCTCCACGAAGTTCTTGAGGCACGTCAGGGCGAGCCTGCGGACTTTCATTGGCGTGAGCCAGTTCACCTCGACGAAACCGTGGACGCCGTTTTGGAACCGCAGCAGGATGTTCGCGTGGTCCTCGAAGGCCGCGTGGATCTTCCGGCCTCCGAGGGCGAAGACACTCTCCACCGGTGCGCCGACGAGGTAGCGAAGGATGTCGATCTCGTGGACGCCAAGATCCATCACGACGCCGATGTCGCGGACACGCCCGGGGAACGAACTCACGCGCCGCGCTGTGGCGGTCACCAGATCGCCGTATTGCCCTTCCTGGAGGTGCCGCTTCACGACCGCGATCGCCGGATTGTGCCGTTCGATGTGTCCCACGGCCAGGGTCACGCCTGCGCCCTTGGCCGTGTCGACAATGCGGGACGCGTCGGCCCCCGTCGCGGCGAGAGGCTTCTCGACGAGGAGCGAGACGCCGGCCTTGATCACGGCGAGGGCCACCTTCGCGTGGTGCTCGGTCGGCACACACACGCTGACCGCGTCGAGCTCCTCTTTCAACAGATGCGCGGCGTCCGTGTAGTACGAGACATTGAAGCGGTTCGATGCGGCGCCTCCCGCCTTCACGTCCGGGTCCGCGATTCCGACCAGGTCCGCGATCTCGGAGTACACCCGGGCGTGGTTCTGGCCCATCGAGCCGACCCCGATGACTCCGACGCGCATCGGCGCCGTCACGCTCCCGCGAAGGAGGCCTCCGGATATAAACGCGTGGCGGGTGCAGCCCTTGTCGAAGCCTTCATATCCGTTCGCGTCTTCGGTCGGATGTCCGGTGCTACAATGGCAGTCGATCCGGTGTGCGGGAAGCCCGTCAATCCGCACAACGCGTACTGGATGATCTGGTACAAGGGCACGCCCTACTACTTCTGCGGTGAGGATTGCCAGCTCAAGTTCGACCACAAGCCCGAGCACTATCGGCTACTCGCCCTGGACCGACGCCAGAAGGAAGCCATCTACTGATCCGTCCCGCGAGACGCCTCACTCGAAACTTCGCAACGCCTCGGCCGGAGGGATGCGAGAGGCGCGGATGGCGGGGCTCGCGGTCGCGAGGACCGCCCCAATGAACGCGATCCCCCCGAGGAGCAACAGCCGGTCCCACGGGATCACGAACGCGGCCTGGTTCGCGAAGAACCGCAGATAGAGGTCATACGACAGCGCGACGCCGAGGGCGACGCCCATCGCGATTCCCGTCAGCGCGATGAACGAGAGTTCGAACAGGAACGATTTCAGCACCATCGACTTTCGGAAGCCGAGGGCGCGAAGGGCACCCGTCTCTTGTCGCCGCTCGACGACATTGCGCATCGTGATGACGCCGAGACCCGCGATCCCGACGATCAACCCGAGGGCGAGGTACGCCTGGAGGAGATTGAACACGCCCATCGTCGTTTCGAGGATGGAGTTGATCACGGCTTGGATGTCCACAGTGATGAGTTGGTAGGCGATGAAATACCGCTCCAGGTCATGGCCCGCTTGGGTCACGTCGACGCCCGCGCGGAGGTTGAAGTAGAACAGACTCGCGGCGTCAATCCCGAAGTCGGCCTTCACCGTGGAAGAGGACACCCAAAGGCCCTGTGCGAACTGCTCGTAGAGGATTCCGATGATCCGCACGCTTCGGGTCGCGCCGGTCATGTTGCGGAAGTGGAAGACGTCGCCGAGCTGCGCGGTGAAGCTCCCGAAATTCGGACCGAAGTTGTTCGGCACCACGGTGCCATCGATGATCGCGAGGCCGGGATCTTGGATGGCCGCCCACGCGGCCGCATCGTCGCGGTACGCCGGGTCCCGGGCTTGGAGCGGGAATCGCGGCGTCCAATTGGTGGGCACGCCGATCAACGAGCTGTTGTGCTGGATTCCGGAAAGGTTCGCGTTACTCGCGATTCGAACCCGAGCCTGGGCGATCCCGTGGTTCTCGGTGACGTTTGTGGACGTGGCGTTGTAGGCAGCGAAGGCCGCGTCCCAGTTCGGGATCGGGACGCCGGATGCCCCGAGCAGTTCGAAGCCGCCGCTCTCGCGATCGCTCGTCGTCGTGATCGAGGAGCTGACTTCGGCTTGGATCCCGGACATCGTGGCGATCGTGAACATGACGAGCGCGATGCTCGCAAGCGTCGCGCCGGTCCGGAACTTCTTGTTCATCGGATAGGCGATGGCCGTCCGGACGACGGGTCGCCACGTGCGCCGGCGCACCAGGCGGGTAGCGACCGCCAAGATTGAGTCGCTGTTGAACAGCACGACGAGCAGACCGCCAAACACGAGCATGAGGCCCGCGGCGATGAAGAGCGTGATGTCCGCGTTCGCGATGCTGAAGAACTTCCACGGACTGAGCACCCACCCCACGATGAACGCGCCCGCGGCCGTGAAGACGGCCCGCGCCGGGACCGCCCGCATCGTCAGGACGGCGATCCCGAACGCCAGGCCGACGGGTCCGAGATCCTGGAGCAACAGATTCTCCCGGAGAAGGGCGACGACGAACCCGACGGCACCGAGGACCGCGATCGTCGCCCCGGTGGCCACCTGTCGCCTCGTCGAACGATGCGGAACCGGCTCGGGGATGTCCCGAATGGCGCGGACGATGTTCAGCTTCGACACGCGCCACGAGGCGATGACGATCGTCGCCATCGTGATCAGGAAGCCGATCGCGAATCCGTTGATGAGATCGGAATCCGTCCACGTGAGGATGAATCCGGTGCCGCCGAAGGCCGAGGCGCCGAAGACCTGCGAGAAACCCCACAGGATGACGCCCGCGACGAGCAGGCCGGTGAACGTGCCGACGACGGAGGACAGCAGGGCGTACAGCAAGCCTTCCGACACGAAACTCTGGACGAGATTCGTACGCCGCATCCCGAGGGCCCGCGCCACCCCCATCTCCCCTTTCCGCTCCTCGGCGAGCATGACGAAGATGTTGATGATGAGCAAGACGCCCGCGATGACCGTGAAGAACCCGAGGAGGACGAAGACCTGGCTCAACTGGTCGATGTTCCGGGTCGCGCCGTCGATCGAGTCGGCCTTCGCCTTCGAGATCGTGAACGTCGGGGATGGCGGCAGGAAGGGAGCGACCTCCCGCACCGCCTCGTCCGAGCGGAGGTAGCCCTGTGTCACCCCACCGACGTTCGCCACCGTGATCGTGTTGATCTGACCGGCCTCGTCGAGGGCGGTCTGGATGGTGCTCAACGGCACGAACAGATTCTCGTTATCATTCCAAGCCCCCCGCCCCTCGTCGCGGACGATTTCCTTGACGGTCACGGACATCTGGGCGTTCCCGCGCGGGGTGCCCATGCTCACGACGAGGCCTTGCCCGACTTTCGCCTCGACGGCCGTCGCGAGCTTGTCGTTGATGATCGCCTCCGTCAGACCCAGACCGGCGCCGTTCCATCTCGAACCATCGGCCCGGAGGAAATCGCCGAGGTCCCGTCCCGAGTCGAAGCCGATCACCGTCGCGGTCGGTTCGAAGAGCTGGGACGTGGTGTCGACCACGGCTCCGGGAAGCTGGTACCGAGGCGCGGCTCCGGCCACGTCCGGCATGTCGCCGAGGTGCGTCGAGAGGTTGTCGTAGACCTGCGCGGAGAACGGGAGTCGCCCTCCCTCGGGTGATGCGACGAACACGACCTCGTCGACCGCGTCGAGGGCGCGGAAGACGGCGACCTTGACCGTGTAATCGAAGGTGCTCTGGATCACATACGACGAGGTGATGATCGCCGTCCCGATGAGCAGGCCTGCGACGACGATCGCAACTTGCGTCTTCCGGCGGAAGAAATTCCCCGCGCCGATCCGAAGCGGGAAGCGTTTGCGACCCGCCCAGGCGAGGATGACGAGGCAGATCGCCCCGACCACCAGCAGGGGCGTGATCGCGCCGTCCATGCGATCGCCTCAGGCGGGCGTCGGGCGGAAGGATTTCAGGATGACGCCGTTCCGCATGACGATGACGCGCTGCATCTGATTGCCGACCGCGCTGTCGTGGGTGACGACGATGAACGTGAGCCCTTTCTTTGCATGAAGGCGCTTCATCAACTCCACGACCTCCCGGGAGGTCTCCGAATCGAGGTTCCCCGTCGGCTCGTCCGCGAAGACGATGTCCGGTTCGTTGACGAGGGCTCGTGCGATGGCGACCCGCTGCTGTTGGCCTCCAGAGAGCTCCGCGGGTTTCTTCATCGCCACCTGATCCAGGCCGACCGCGGCGAGGGCGTCGAGCGCCTTCTGACGCGCTTCCTTCGGGTCGTCCCCTCGGACGAGGAGCGGCAGCTCGACGTTTTCCACGCTCTTGAGGACGGGCAAGAGGTTGTAGTTCTGGAAGATGAACCCCATCTTCATCGCGCGGAAATCGGTTTTCCCGTTGTCGCTCAGGGTCGAGAGGCGCTGGCCTGCGATCCAGACTTCGCCGGACGTGAAGTCGTCGATCCCGGACAGGCAGTTCAGGAGGGTCGTCTTGCCGCACCCGGACGGGCCCATCACGGCGACCATCTCTCCCTTGCGGACGTCGAGGTCGAGGCCGCGGAGCGCCTGGACGGCCCCGCCGCCACTGTCGTACGTCTTGACGAGGCGACGCGCGACGACGATGCGGTCCTCGGTCCGCGGGGCCTTGGCCGGCGTCGCGGCGGCCGTGGGTACGGTGATGGATTCGGAAGACATCGGGGGCCGTGCTCCTGGGCCGACCGTCCGAGGAACCCGCGCTACATGAACGTTTTGGCGGATTCCTCCGAAGACCTCAGAGGCGGAAGGTGGCCGCGAGGCGCGTTACGGTCCAGAGTCCGAGCGCCGAGAACGCCAGCAGGAACCCAAGCAAGATCGTGGCCTGGGCTTCCGCCGCGAGCACGCCGATGGCCCGGGCGGCGAGGAGGACGCCTTCCGCCGCGAGCCCTCCGAGGATGCCGCCGAGGGAGACGAAGAAAAAGATGCCGAGCGCCGCGAACGACAGCGCGGACGGCTTCAGCTTGATCCGCGTGAGGAGCGCCGCGGCGACGAATCCGCCGGCGATCGGGGACGCGATCCAGACGGCGAGGCTTTCGATTGGGACGCGGAGGGATTGCGTCGCCGTCAGGAGGATGAAGAAGGGCGCGCTCGCCGCGAGGCCGATGGCGGCGAAGCTGAGCATGAGCCCCCGGAAATAAGCCGCGGGACCCTTCGCCGACGTCAGGACGATCCAGAGGTTGTCCCTCTCATAGAAGGCCCAATTGATCGCGAGGATTCCGAGGGCGAGCGTCAGCGTCTGCGTCACCGCGGCGACCCCGGCCAGACCCGCTCCGTTCCGGCCGGCACCCGACGACAGGATCCCGATAATCGCGAACAGGGCCACGAAGAGGATGCTCCCGTCCCGCCAGATCCGGACGAGATGGAGGCGGGTCATGAGGCTCGTGTCCCCGCCCCGGTCGGGCCGGAAGCGCACGCGAGTCGTGACCCCGCCGAGCCGAGCCGTGATATGCCGCTGGATTTCCATCCGCGAGCCCATGTCGACCTGGCCGAACCCCGCGGACATCGTCGGCCGCAAGCCATGGACGATGTACGTGTCGCTCAGGGCGTACCAGCCGAGGGCGATTCCGCCCGCGTAGACGAGCGCGAGGAGGACGTCGAAGATCGGCGCCGGCGCGCCGCGCAGAACGGCGAGACCGAGCGCAGCGAACGCGGTCGAGGGGAGCGGAAGATCGGCGAAGCGGACGGGGAACGCGGGGTCCGCGAGGGATGCGGCCGGGAAGATCGAGACGACGAGGAGCGCCGCGCTGACGAGTCGGACTGGGATCCTGTGGAACCGGACCCGCAGGATGACGAGGACCTGGGACGTCATCAACACGAAGAACGCATAGACGATGAGGAGGCTGAACAGCGGCAAGGCTGCCACGGCCGGTCGTCCCATCGTGAGGACCATACCGAGGGCGGCGACTCCCGCGGCGAGGCCACCGGCTCCGAGCAGGCTGACGAGCTGGAAGAGGAGGTCCGCGGCGAGGTACTCCCTCGGGCGCACATCGGCGGTCAGGAAGAAGTCGAACTCCGACGCGTGGGCCGTGACCCCCGCGCCGAGGGCGTACAACAGTCCGAACGACAGAAGGCCGGCGAGCGGGGATGCGAGCACGCCGATGGCAGTGGTCGTGTCGGCTCCGCGGACCGTGGTCCCGAGGGTGATGCCGAACGCGAAGCCGGACGGCAGGAAGATCAGGATCAAGCCAACGTACGCGAGCGGTCCGAAGCGTCCGCGGAGGGCCGGCCCGAAGAAAAATCGCAATTTGTACGTGAAGAGCGTGAGGGTCCGAGACAACGGCCTATCCCCTCCGGAACCAGCCTCGCCGCCGGGGTCTCTCGACGACGGGCACGTCGGCCTCCTCCGTGAGCCTCAGGAAGACGTCCTCGAGGCTCCCTTCCTCGCCCGTGTGGGCTTGGGTCCGCAGCGCCGCGAGGTCGCCGGTCGCGATGTTCCTTCCGTGATTCACGATCGCGACGCGCCGGCACAGGCGCTCCGCCGTGTCGAGTTGGTGCGTCGAAACGAGCACGGTGGCTCCCGCTCCGGCCATCGCCATGAGGCGTTCTTTGAGGAGATGCTGTCCGGCCGGGTCGATTCCGATGAGCGGCTCGTCGAGGACCAGGATCGAAGGCTCGTGGATGATCGCCGCCGCGAAGGCGACCTTCGCCTTCATGCCCTTCGACAACGAGGCGATCGTTTCGTCGGCCTTCGGCGCGAGATCGAGGACCTTCAAGAGCTCGGACGTTCGAGCGGCGATCCGGTCTTTCGGGAGGTTCCGAATCCGTCCGACATATCCGAGGAATTCCGTCGGGGTCAGGTATTCGGGCAACGTCGGTGCCTCGGGCATGTAGCCCAGCTCCGCCTTGTACGCGACGGGATCCACGAGTACGTCATGGCCCTGGACGCGCACGATGCCGTAGTCCGGCCGCAACAACCCGACGAGGATCTTCAGCGTCGTCGTCTTGCCGGCGCCGTTCGGGCCGATGAGGCCGAGGATTTCGCTCGGGTACGCCTCGAGGGAGAGGCCTTGGAGGGCCGGCTGGCCGTCGTACGACTTCCAGAGCTGCTGCAACTCGATCGCGGGTAAGGGCATGCAAATCGTCGACGAGACACGTCCGCGACATTTGAAGGGTTGGATGGAGTTCCGTAACTAGGGCCGCGGCTGAGCCGGAACCGCGGCGACTCGAGGTTGGTGGGCCTCACACGACTTTCTTTCCTAAGAGAGCCCGGAGCCGCCCTGCCTTCGCGGCCATCCCTTCGCGATCGTAGAACACGACGGCCTCCGCGAGGTCCTCCCGCCAGCGGTCCTCATCGTGAATCGCTCGTCGGAGCTGGGCTTGCGCCTCCCAGGCGGCCGCGACGCCGCCCCAGTCCTCCGCCGCGCCGAGGACGTCCTGGGCCTTCGTGAACGTGACGAACGCGAGGTCGAGCCGCCCCGTCTTCCCGTAGAGGCTGGCCAGGTTCAGGAACGCCCAGCCCCGGCCCTGGAGGTGCGCCCGGTCGTCCTTCCGATGGAACCGCTCGAGGGCGTCGAGCAGGAACGCCTCCGCGCGCTTCGGATCGTCCCGGTTCGCCGCGAACACGCCGGCCGCGAGGAGTGCTTGGCCGAGGAGACCTGGCTCGCCGGACGCCTTCGCCTCGTGCAATGCCCCATCGAGGGCCAGGCGCGCGTCGTCCCACCGGCGGAGTTCCATCAGTGCGTTCCCCTGTCGCAGGAGGGCCAGCGCGCGCATTGCGGGATCGGAGGATGCCCGGGCGAGGTCCGCATATATGTCCGCCGCCTCGGCCCATCGGAGGGCTCGCTCTTTCTCGACGCCGTCATGGAGCGCGGCCTGAAACGCCTGGATGTCCATCGGAGGCCAGAGAACTGGACCGACGCTTTTTGCCCTTTGCGTCCCTAGTCCGTCCGCGCGAGTTCCTCGACCGCCGCGACGATGCGCTCGATTTCGGCCGGGCCGACCCCCGGGTGGACGGGGAGCTCGAAGAGACCCGGGATGACGTCCTCGGCGACGGGACATCGACCGCGGATCTTCAGGTCCCGTAGGGCCTTCTGTTTGTACAGCGCCATCGGATACGACGGCCGGCAGCCGATCCCGTCTTCCGTCAGGTCCTGGACGATCTCCTCCCGGGACCGCGGGAACGGCTCCTCCCGCCGCACGATGTATTGGTAGTACGAATGGACCATCCAATTGCCTTCGGACGGCGGGACGAGGCCCTCGATGTCGTCGAGGCCTTTGGAGAGGGCGCGCGCGTTCGCTCGCCGCTGCTTCACCCATCCGTCCAGCTTCGCAAGCTGCGCGAGGCCGATGGCCGCCGCGATTTCCGTCATCCGATAGTTGAAACCGACGAGGACGTGCTCGTACTTCGCCGGCTGGCCGTGGTGCCGGAGGAGGCGGGCTCTCTCCGCGATGCGGTCGTCGTCGGTGACGATCATGCCGCCTTCGCCCGTCGTCATGTTCTTCGTCGCGTAGAAGGAGAAGCAGGCGGTGTCGCCGAGGTTGCCCGCCTTCTTGCCGTGATACTCCGCGCCGGCGGCTTGGGCCGCGTCCTCGATTACCGGGATGCCGCGATCCCGGGCGGCTGCGAGAATCGGGTCCATCTCGGCGGACTGGCCGTACAGATGGACGGGCATGACAGCCGCGGTCTTGCGCGTGATTACGGAAGCAAGCTTCGCAGGGTCCATGTTGTAGGACGAACGATCGATGTCGACGAAGACGGGCCTCGCCCCGCACAGGATGACCGTCGACGCGGTCGCGAAGAACGTCAGGGGCGGGATGACAACCTCCTGGCCCGGACCGATGCCGTGCGCCAGCAAGGCGACATGAAGGGCCGCGGTGCCGTTGGTCACGGCGATCGCATGCTTCCGGCCGAGGTCCTTGGCGAAGGCTTTCTCGAACGCCTCCACCTTCGGGCCCTGGGCGAGCATCCCGGACGCGAGGACCTCTCGGACCGCCGCGAGTTCCTCATCGCCGAGGAGCGGGCGCGCGATCGGGATCATCGATGCGCGGAACCGGCGCCGGCCTATGAAGGTTCGCCGCTCACTTGCGGCGCGGGGAACGAGGGCGGCGCCTCTTTGGTTTCAGCTCTGGGAATTCTTTGCCGTCGTGGGCGCATCGCATGTTTCGGTCGAGGGGACGCCCGCATTCGCACACCCAGCCGATGAGTTCCGCCGGGATGCCCGCGACCAGGCCGTGAGGAGGGACATCTTTCGTGACGACGGCGCCGGCGGCAACCATCGCATTCCGTCCGATGATTACGCCGCAGACGATTGTGGCGTTCGCGCCGAGCGAAGCGCCGTTCTGAACCTTGGTCTCCACGCGGCGCCAATCGGGACTGACCGCTCGCGGGTAGAGGTCATTCGTGAAGCAGACGTGTGGCCCGACGAAGACGCGATCGCCGAGGGTGACCCCCTTGTAGATCGTCGCGAAATTCTCCACCTTGCAGTCGTTGCCAATCACGACGTCGGAGTCGATGTACACATCTTTCCCGATGACGCAATTGTCGCCGACGCGGGCTCCCTCTCGAATCTGCGCCCAATGCCAGACGCGGCTTCCTTCCCCAACGAATGCGTCCCGCGAGACCTCCGCAGTGGGATGAATCTGAGGGCCCATGGCGCACCCCGACCCAGATACCGGCACAAGTACGTTTCCGGTCTCGAGCACGCACCGGCGCATGACACGTCGATTCTCTGGTTGGTGGCTCAGACGGCAAGGCCGACGATGAAACCAATGACGTACGCGGCGATTCCGATCAAGGAGACGACGATGACCGCGTCGCGGGGCTCGAGGCGGAAGCTCGGGAGATCCGCCGTCCGAATCTTCTCCGCGTGCATCGGCCTGAAGGTTTCCTGCGGCCCTTAAGAACGTTTCCGGCCGTTTATCGAAGATGATAGGCCCAGGTGCGTGGCTCTGTTCTCACGTTTCAGAATCTCGGGAGAATGCCCATATATCGGAATTAGAGGTGCACGAGAAAGGGCGAGTTCTGCGATGGATCTCCTGGTCCCGGTAGCGGCAGCCATGGTTTCCTTCGTCGCCGCGTACCTATTCCTTCCGTGGCTGATTCGGTCCCTGCGAGGCACCACCCTCGTGGGTAGGGACCTGAACAAGCCGCACAGCCCGCTCGTGCCGGAAATGGGTGGAATTGCCGTTATTCTTGGGTTTTACGTGGGGGTGGCGATCCTCGTTGCTTTTGCCATCCCGGTGAGTTCGGGAAGCCTATTCTTTGCGGCGCTGAGTGCATGCCTCGGCGCGGGGGTTGTGGGCTTGATGGACGACATGTTCCGTCTGAGGAAGCGGTACAAGGCCATCCTTCCCTTCGCGCTTGCTCTCCCCCTCGGGGCCGTCCTGTACGCGGACAAGAACACATCTCTCCTGGGAATCGATATCGGGGTCTTCATGGCAATAGTGGTCCCCCTGGGCGTCACAAGTGCGAGTAATGCCGCGAACATGCTCGAAGGGTTCAATGGGCTCGGAGCCGGGCTCGGACTAATCATGACGTCATCTCTGATTGCTCTCTCTCTCCTAACCGGGGCCCAGGAAGGGCTGTTCCTTCTCTTCCCTCTGCTCGGTGCGCTCGTCGCGTTCCTTCTGTTCAACCGCTTTCCTGCACGCGTGTTTCCGGGCGATTCGATGACTCTTTTCACAGGCGCCACGATCGCCTGCGCGGCGATTATTTCCTCGCCCCCGCTCAAGACATACGGCGCAATTCTCTTCATCCCAATGGTCTTGGAGTTCATTCTGAAATCTCGCGGTCATTTCCAGGCCGAGAACTTCGGCGAACTAGCTTCGGACGGAAGACTCGAGTGGCACGGCCGAGTGGAGTCCGTAGTACATCTCGTAATGCGATGCGCGCGATTGCGCGAATGGGAAATCGTGTTAGTTGTTTGGGCGATTGAGGCAGCGGTGTGCGTAGCTGTTGTTCTTGCGGTTGCGGCTGCGTTATGAGAGCATGTCACATCGTGTATGGGTATTTCCCGTTCGATCCCCGTGTGCGGAGGGAGGCCGAGACGCTCCGTCGGCACGGACACCAAGTCGACGTAATCGCCCTACAAGAACCCGGAGACGCCCGTCAGGAATCCATTTTCGGTTTCCAAGTCCATCGAGTTCCGCTGCCAATTGTCCGTGGTGGGTTCGCCCGGTACGCATATCAATACGTTACATTCCTGCTTGCGTCAACAGCCATCCTCCTTCTCCTCCATGCCCGCCATCACTATCGAGTCGTCCACATCCATTCCCTGCCCGATTTTCAGGTATTCTGCGCGGCGCCGCTTCGTCTGATGGGCACTCGCGTCATTCTGGATCTTCACGAGGCGATGCCGGAGATTCTCGCAGCACGTTTCAACCTGAGCCTACGCAGTCTCGCAGTCCGCCTTGCTCGCGTTTTGGAGTGGCTCAGCTGTGCCTTCGCGGATGCAGTGGTTGCACAGAACGAAACGATCCGGGACCTGCTCGCTGCGCGTGGCGTCAAAGCTTCGAAGCTCGTTGTTGTAATGAACTCCCCTGATCCATCGAAACTGCTTCCGGAAAGGGCCGATCGTCTTCGTGCCGAATTGGGGATCAGCAAGAATCCCGCAATCGTTTATGTCGGCGGAATCAACCCAGAACGTGACCTTGGTTTGCTTGTTCAGGCTGTGGCTCGGTTACGCGCCAGGTATCCGATCAAACTTCTAGTGTTCGGATACGGAGACGATAGTTATCGTCACCAACTCAACGAACTAGCGGATCGAGAAGGGCTCAACACGGCGTTTGTTCTTGGTCCACGTCTGCCTCAGGAACAAGTATTCGCGCACTTGTCCCTCAGTGAGATTGGCCCAATTACCTACGAAAGGAACGCTCTGACGGAGTTGACCGTTCCAAACAAGGTCTTTGAATATGCCGCAGCAAGGAAGCCGTTGGTGATCGCTGACCTTAAGACCCTCAGGAATCTTTTCGACGGGGCAGCGCTGTTCTACCGACCTGGTGACGTCGAGGACCTGGTAAGACAAGCCGAGAGTTTGCTCAATGACCCCAAACTGGGGCAGACGCTGGTTTCGCGCGCGGAACGCGTCCTCGAAAATTGCAGCTGGAACATCATGGCCGACCGGCTTCGCCGTCTGTACGAACGGTTGTCTTCCCCAGGGGTGTAGATTTGCAGGTCGCGTTGGTCGCAGGTGTCAATCCAACGCTAGCCAAAGCCAGCGGGATTCGAAGTCATGTACTAGGCCTTGGCGGTGCGCTCTCTCGGCTGGGTCATGAAGTGACAATCCTGGGATCCGGCCTCACGACGCCGACGAAGCTCGATGGAGGGATCCGGTTTCTCCCAGTGTGCCGGGCTTCCAAGCCGTCGAGCTATCAATTCTTGGCTTCCCTCTTCCGCCGCGCCCGGACCGTGCCCATTGGGGACCACGTGCTGCACGTCCATCGCCCGGACGACCTAGTTCCATTCTTGATTCGACGCGATCTCGCGACTCGCGTCATGACCGTCCACGGGGATCCCCGGCCCGGGATCCGGGAGCGGCACGGCGTGGCGGTCTCATCGGTCTATTCTCTCATGGAGGAAGTCGCTGTGAGGGCCGCACATCGAACGATTGTGCTCGACGCAAGGACACAGCATGACCTGCGGGGCAGGTACCCGCGCGAGGCGAGAAGGGTGGTCCGTGGGACAGGTGGCGTGGATCTAGGCAGATTTCAGGTTCGTTCGAGGAGCGAATCCCGTGCAGCGTTGGGTCTTCTCGAAGCGCCCACGATAGCCTACGTGGGGCGACTGACCTTCGAAAAGAACTTGGCACTTCTCCTTACGGCTTTTCGTCGCATCCCACGCGCACAACTCGTCGTGGCAGGCGACGGAACAGGCGTTCCCGACCTCCTGAAGGCGATCGCCTCCCGGTCCAACACCTTTTTTCTGGGCCCAGTTGGCCACGACGTCGTCCCGACTTTACTCAACGCGGCGGACGTTGTCGCGCTCCCGTCGCTCAGGGAGTCCATGCCTGAGGTGTGTCTTGAGGCCTTGGCCTGCGGGACGCCCGTTGTCGCAACCCGCGTCGGGGCCCTTCCCGATTTAATCCGTACCGGAGAGAACGGGTTCCTCTGCGACGCCGAAGAGGAGGCCCTTTCTACCAATCTCGTCCTAGCGCTGGATCGGTCGTCATCGATGCGAGACGCTTGCCGGACCTCTGTCCTCGCTTTCGGATGGGATGAAGTTGCCAAAGCGGTGGTCCGCATCTATGGCGACGCTGTGCAAGATGGTTGCTGAATACGAAGTCCACGAGGAAACGTATAAATCGAGACGCCTCGTGGCATCTGGCGGGATGTCGACCCTCCCTATCGTCATCGCAGTCGATGTAGATCCCGACTGGCGAATTCCGGACGCCTCCGGAACTCCCTACCGAGGGGAGGTGCAGTGGCTGGGGCTTCTCAAGGGCGTCCCTCGAATGCTCGACTCATCTCGTAGGTTAACGGACAGCCAGGGTCGTCACCTCAGATTCACGTGGTTGCTGCGTTCAGACGACCAAATGGCTTCGCTGATGGGAGATCCCGCGTTCCTCGCGGACAAGTTCGCTGAATTCTGGCGGGAGAGGGTTGCCCAGGGAGACGAAATCGGTTGGCATCCCCATACTTGGCGCCTTTCCGAGCGGGACCACGTTTGGTATCAGGAACAGAACGATATCGACTGGGTGCGGGAGTGCTTCCTGGACGGCCATCGAGCCTTGTCTCGGTACTTCAAGATTCGCAGCGCGAAACCTGGATGGATGTATCATGACAACGTGACCATGGGGATCTTCGACGGCCTGGGGGTAGAAGTCGACCTTGCAGCTGTACCAGGTGCAGCCTTCTCGGGGAAAGTCCCGGGCACGAACCTCCCGTTGTGGGTTTACGACTGGTTCGATGCACCCCAGGAGCCTTACCATCCCAGCCGTTCCTTCTATCAGAGGCCAGGCGGTGATTCCCTCCGTTTGCTGGAGGTGCCCAATTGGACGTTTCCTCTCGGTTGGCCTCGACGCTTCTATCACAGAATTCGTGCCCGATCGGAGCGGGACTTTGCAAATCCTGCCAAGTTGCCGTATCTCGTGCGGCAGGCCTTCAAGAAACCTCCCTCCACGGTTCCATTCGTCTGCTCCTTCCATCCCGAGGAACTCCTCGGTCGCACGGCCCTCTTTGCCGGTCGCAATTTTGTTGACAACCTGTCTGCGCTTCTTTCCGTATGTGAGCGGCGTGGGGTACCAACGCGAATGACCGTCGCCAGCGAAATTCGCTCGGAAGGCCCGCGGTGATTCCATGCGGCTCCCAAAGAGGGTCTGCCTCGCGTTTCTGCTCTTCCTGGTCTCCCTCAACCTGATTTTGCGTTACCCTCGGACTCCTCACGAACTCGACTACGACGGTTTCGTATTTCATGGAATGATCCGATTCCTTGTCGCCGACGGCTACGCGACTTGGATCATTCACCCGCTGAGCTATTTCGGGCTATATCCCTTGAGTCATCCAGGAGGCGGCCTGTTTCTGGTAGGCAGCTTGACCCAGGTGTCTGGGATTCCGATCGAGGGGTCGATTCTGCTCCTCGACTTTGTTGTTGTTGTCGTCGGACTTCTCGGGGCTTTCGCTCTATCTATGGAATTGCGCAAGAATGAGCTCCTTGCCCTGCTAGTCAGCGCCGCGTTCAGCCTTGCGCCTACATTCGTGACGAGTTTGATGTGGTCGGTCCCCGCAAGGACGCTCTTCACAGCGCTCATCCCGAGTTTCATTTGGTCCGTCCTTCGTTGGCAACGTACGAAAGAAGTTCGATGGCTATCGCTCGTGGGGGCAATCCTGGTCTTAATGATGGCCGCCCATCGATTGACAGTCCTCATGGGCGTCGTTCTGATTGCGTTTGTGTTGACGATGATCCTGTTCGTCATCGCGAGGACCCTTAGGATTAAGTTCGCTTCGCTCGTTCTAACTGCGTCTTTTCGGCGCTTCTCGAACGCCGCCATATTCGGTTCGTTCGTCGTTGCATTGGCGGCTATCCTCCTTGTCGGCGGTGTTCTTGCGAGTTATCGTACTGGACAGGTCGGTGTAGGCTCGGGGATCATTTCCGAAGCGACAAACTTCGCCGTCAGCTTGACTCGGAGCATCGGGTTCCTTTCACCGCTCGTACCAATTGGAATCGTTGCAGCCTACCGTCGCCGACCCAAAGACTTCAAGGAACCGTTCTTGCTGATGGTCCTCCTAGTCATTTGCCCGACTCTTACGCTGCGGCAGTATACCGGGTACTACGTAATTCCTTTCGCAGCGGTCTTCATCGGTTTGGGCCTAATCTGGGTCATCGAGAAGCTCAAGGCTCGACTTCTGCAGGGTGCGGCCGTCGTGGGAGCGCTCATCGTTCTCGTGGCATCCTCGGGCTACATAGTGAACTACAATCTTCAAACCTCCCCGTTCGTTGACGACTGGAGCTACACCCACGGCTTGTATGTTCTTCAGTCGACGAGAGGCACTGTAATTGCGAACGACGGCGTTCTCGGGAGCGAGATCTTCTTGGCCTCTGGTCATCCGTACCTCCCGGTCGGGGGAGCCACGACAGCATTCCAGAGTCCCGAACTCCTCATTTTCGGCTTCGTCGACAAGAACAATCTCCGTGTCTATCCGGTACCGGTCACGGATCTGACCGTCGATTCGGATACTCCGTTCACGCTTGTCGGCGTTCAGGCGGAGGCGGACTGGGTTCAAATCTTAGACGGAACGCCTGGATCCATTCCTTCGCGCCTGTACGCGACCTATTCACCGACATATCTGGCAGAGAATTGGGACACCTGGGGCGGCTACACTGCTTATGGCCACGTCTACGGGTCGCCATTCATCAACGCGGTCCATCAGCAGAGCTACAAAGCTTTCGAGATCCAGGGTCAAACGCTTTGGTACCTCGGTGAACCAACTTGAGTCGAATCGCAGTTCTCACCCCCTACGCGGACCCTATCCCAGGAGGGATTTCGACAGTTGTCTTAGGCCTGCGAAATCTCCTCCGAGCACACGGCCATGAGACCTATATCCTCGCAGGAGCCGGCGAAGGGGACAGTCCCGAACACTCGAACTTGGGCACCGGCCTCCGTTACGTTCGCCGTGCGCTCTCAGCCTTGAGAGGGCTTTCCGTCGATGTAATCCATTGCCACGCACACTGGTACACACTCTTAGCTGGAATTTGGTATCGACGCGCGAGACCTTCGACGCGCCTCGTTTTCTCGTTTCACACAAGTGATGTCTCACACTGGGGCCCTATCTTCTCGTGGCTCCTGAGCAAGGCAGATGTCCTCACTTTCGTGAGCGCCTCCCAGCTTTCTCAGCTCCGGAGTATTCTTCGACTTGGAGGCGACCTTCGAATCCTATATCCAGGGGTCATACCTCGCGTGGCAAACGAAGCCGCTCGAAGGGAGTGGTTAGCACGGTATGGTCTGTCCGATTCGTTCCCCGTGATCGGCTTCGTGGGTCCTCTCGACTATCCGAGCAAGGTTAGAGGTGTCATTGATCTCGTTGGAATAGTCAAGCAGTTAAGAATCACCTATCCAACCGCGAAACTGGTAGTGGTCGGGGACGGCAAACTAAGCCGTCGAATCTTGGAAGCGGCTCTGGGGGCGGAGGACGCTGTCGTCGTCACGGGGTTCGTTCAGGATCCTTCTGCTGGCTTCGCCTCTTCCGACATTTATTGCCACCTCTCGTACAGGGAAAGCTTCGGCATTGCTGTTCTTGAGGCGATGTCGATGGGCTCCTGCGTTGTTGCACTAAGCAGCTCGGGGGTTACCGAGATCGTCGACGATTCGGGAGTGATCATCGTGGACTCCGACTCACGGCACGTGGCCGACGCGATGCGAAGACTGGCCGCCGATCCAGTCGCGCGCCGAGAGCTTGGCTTGAAGGCGCGTGACACGGCACTCCGCTTGCACACATGGGAGGCGAGGTGGCCGCAGCTCGCATCTATCTACGGCCTCGAATAACTCTGCGCTGCCGGATCTCGGACGCCTTAGGGAAGGCGTCTGGAGCCTCGTGTTTCATGTTTCACTTTAGGCCAGAAGTTGCTCGTATAGAGCGAAATAGCGTCGAGCCTCTTCGTCGAGATTGTATGATTGGAGGATCACCTCTCGGGCTCTTTTCGAGAAGTTCTCGGGGACCCCATCAACCACGATCTTGTGCATCGCTTGTGCGAGATCCTCAGACTCGCCGCTTCTAAAAGTCCAACCGCATCCTGTCTGTTCGACGATCATTCTGTTGACAGGGATGTCGCTGACCAACGCCGGGAGGCCGGATGACAGCGCCTCCAACAGCCCCAGAGACATGCCCTCGTAAAGAGAGGGAAGGACAAAGACGTCGGCAGCGCTGAGGTAGCCTGGGAGGGACGCCGCTGCGGATCCAACGACCCGCAGTATGGAGGGGAATCGAGAACGGCGAAGCATGCTGTCGGCCGGCAACGGTTCTCGAGGATCTGCCTCTCCAAGCAGCAGAACTACGAATCGCTGGCTCTCCAGCCACTTTGAAGTGGCCGCTTTGAGCAGCAAGTGGATGCCCTTCGAGGCCACCCATCGACCGGCGAACAAGAACGCGAGTTCTGTTCCGATTCCGAGTTCGTTGCGAATCTCCTCACGCTTGCTTTCATTGCGCTTGAAAACTTCAGTGTCCACTCCGTTTTCGATTAGCTTGATATCGGGTCGGTACCGCGAAAACGCCTCGGCTACGTATGCACTCACCGCCACAACTTCGGTTGATAACTTGAGGGTCAGAATCTCCGAGAGGCGATGAACGGTCCGCCGGGCCAGTCCACGGGGAGTCGGGACCCGACCGTGGAGCGTCAGGACGGAAGGCTTGCCGAACACGCGCGCAGCAAGACAAGCTGCAAGAGATTGCGGATGGGTGTGTTGCGCATGGAGAACATGATACTGGCGACGAAGTCGTGTCATCGCGACTAGGGTCCGAATGCCCAATTGAAAATTGAGGAAAAGATTCCCGATCAACCGAAGTGACGATTCCTCGTCGGGTTCATCTTGGGCGGCAGGTCCTAGAACGATTGCCCCGACATCGAAACCCTGGAGCTTGAGAGAGAGGTCTGAAACAAATCTTCCAATGCCCGTAATTTTGGTTCGCGGGTATGGGAGCGTGAAGCAGACGTCAAACTCTGCGCCCTGACGCCGATCATGCGGTTCTTGTTGGTGGGTCACGTCTCCGCTTCTGTTTAGAGGTCGCCTGATGGACTGAATATGTCCGGACACTCGAACGCCTCTGAATCCTCTGTAAGTCTTAGGAGACTTCTTTCGTCATGGTCGTCGACTGGTTGAGTGGCCGGGCCGGCACCCCCACGACAACCGTTGAGTCAGGCACATCCCGGGTTACCACCGATCCTGCGCCCACGATTGCCCGCCTTCCGACTCGGACACCTGGCATGATCACACAATGAACGCCCACAAACGCGCCAGGGCCGACTTGGGTCTGTGCGACCAACTCGCTTCCACTGCCCGTATAAGCCTTCGATTCATCGTGAGCCAAGATCGTTGACCGAGCCGAGATCGTTGCACCGTCTTCGATCAAGACCTTCTCGGGATATAGATTGTCAATTATCACGAAATATCCTATCTCGACCCTGTGACCGATCCTGACTCCGCGTAGACGGTGAAACGCCGCTCGCAATGAGCTGGCCGGAGCGAACCAGGCTGGAATAAGGAAGAGTGTGGAGCGGGCTCGAGTTCGCATGGGCCGCCAGGCTTTTCCCACCATGGATTCGTCCCCAAATCCGGGGGCCTTATTAAACCAGCCATCGCGGTTGTCAGCCTTGAAACCCTGGTACCGTACTGTGACTCTGAGTCGCCCATAAGATCCAGTTCAGCTGAGCTTCTGCCTCAGCGCCTTTCTACCTACGATAAGAAGCAACAGGCCAGAACCTCCGAACCAAACAAGGGCAGCGATCAAGGGACTTCTCGAATCTGTTTCGGCCGCGGCGAACGGGACAGCAGCTAGACAGAAGACAACGACTCCGAGTGCCACCGGCAAGGCCCTCCGAAAAGTGGACCCCCGAGCTTCCGCCCGAACGACGAACTTTTGAGTTGCCCAAATCAGAGCCAGGCTCACGAAAACGAACGAGGCAGAGACACCGATTGCCGTACCCACGGCCCCTACGGCCGCGGTGAGCAGCAGGCAAAGGAGTAACGTGAGGGCAGCGCCAGCCCCGGATATCCACGCGGCCACATCTGGCCGTCCGGCACCGGGAATTGCCGGCGCAATGGACCGAACGCTCCCGAGAGCAGCTGCCCCTGGTAGCAGAGCGAGACAGAGCGCGTAGGACGGGACGGCATCGGATCCGAAGGCGATCCTCAGGGCGGGTCTTCCGAGAAGAATAATCCCAGCGGCAAGGACTCCGGTAATTGCTATGGACCCAACAAGCACCGTGCGGATATAGGCGGAGAGTCGTCGATTGTCTCGCCCTGCCGAGTACTGCGAGACTACCGGATAGGTCGTGAGGCTGATCCCTCCGGGGATGATCCACAAAAGTCTCGTGACGAAAACCCCAAGTGCATACATTCCGACAACGTGCGGGTCCCGAAGCCACAACGAAAGAAGTACCAAGTCGATTTGATACATGATCTGACTCAGGATAATCGACAGCGTCAATTGGACACCGAATGGTACCAGCAGCGCAATGTCTCTCCTGAACGCGGAGAGACCCTGGAACGGAACGCTCTTCCGATAAACGAAGATCATCAGGGCAAACACGCCAACTGTCGCTAAGAGAGATGCTGCGATCACTCCGGGGAGGCCGGTGCCCAAGAGAAGGAAGACCGCCATCAGGGTCAGGTTCGCGACAGCGAGTGTCGTCGCCGCAAGCGAGTAGGCTCGGAAATTTCTCCCGCCTTGAAGGAGGGCAAGAAGGGATCCCAACGCGAAGTTGAAGGGCATCTGGAGCGACTGGATTCGAAGGAGGAGCGTGAGGTTGGGAAAATTTACGAAGCCGGCCACGAGCGGGGCACACAGGGCCAACGCCCCCGCGGCAATGCTGCCTGTAAACAAGGCAAAAAGAAGGGCGCTGCCCGCGAGTGTCCCCTCGTCTTGTCCCCCTCCTCTCCGCTCCGCAATGAGCTTCGGCAGCGCACTCGACACACCAAGGTCGCCGCCAAGGCTGAACAGCGATGCGATGGCGATTGTCGACGCCCACACTCCATAACCATCGACGCCAACAAACGCCACGAGGATAGGTTGCGAGACCACCGCGATGACTACCCCCACAACCGTTGAGACGAGTGTCCAGGAAGTCCCGCGAATCAACCTATGCCGTTCAGAAGGAGCAAGGGGGCGTGCTTCCGGCTGAGCCTCTATCCGCGCTGCGATTCTGATCCCGCGCCGCGTATCAATTCTCCTATTAAAGTCACTCACCCGATGGAATCAACCGGCACAGCCTGGCAGTGATAGTCGTGAGCGCGAAATTGAGGGCGGATTTAAGTCGCTCGCCTTCATGTCCCGGTAATGACCGCGGTGCTTTCCCGAGGGAGCGAACGGCCTTCGGTCCTCTTCGTTTACCCAATCGACGCGACGTTCATCCAGCGGGATCAAGAGTTACTCGAGAGGTTTTGTTCCGTCACGCCATTCCACTTTACCGACAGGGTCCAATATCGGTCGTTCCTCTTCCGAGTTGCCGACTGTGACATCGTTTTCTCTTGGTTCGCGCTAGGATTTGCCGCGGTCGCAAACGTCGCAGCGAGCCTTCTCCGTCGAGCTTCCATTGTCGTTTCGGGAGGCTGGGATGTCACTGGGCTGCCAGAGATAGGTTATGGCCGCCTCCTGACGCCGCGAGGGACGCTGGTCGCGAAACTGGCGGTTTCTTCTGCCGATCGGGTCCTCGCGTTTTCAACTTGGAGTGAACGCGCGATCCGAGCTCTAGCGCCCAACTGCACAGTGGATACGGTTCCGCTCGGAGTGGATATTGACAAGTTCCGTCCGAATGTGAAGGAGAAGGCCGTGGTCTGCATAGCAAATGTCAATCGCGAGAACGTCGTACGAAAGGGATTGGCGATCTTCGCCAAGGCGTCTCGATTTATGCCTGAGGTTCGGTTCCACTTGGTTGGACACCATCTTGATGACGCCAGTGAAGAACTCAAGTCGCTGGCGGGCCCTAACATGAGCCTCACTGGGTGGATGCCTGAGAGGGAGCTAGTCGACCTACTGGCCCGGGCGAAGGTCTATGCCCAGCCCTCCTACGTCGAGGGTTTCGGCCTCGCGCTGGCAGAGGCAATGGCGAGTGGGTGTGTTCCGGTGGTCACAAAATCGGGTGCCATGCCGGAAGTAGTGGGAGAAACGGGGTTCTTTGCTCCATATGGCGACCCGGAAGGGCTCGCTCAGGCGATCCGCGAAGCGCTCGTGTCTGAGAATGGCAAAGCGGCCCGGGCGCGCATTGTCGACAACTTCAGCATGACTCGCCGTTTCCATGCACTCCGCAAGACGGTCGAACAGGTGTGGCCACGAAGCTGAGTATTTGCACAACGAACTACAACTGCGCCCATTCGCTGGCGAAGCATCTTGAGTCCGTTTATCGCCGACTAGAAGGATTCGACTTCGAGTATATCATCGTGGACAACAAGTCAACCGACGATAGTTGGGGAATTCTCCAGAACTGGGCTCGCAAGTTCCCGAACATGAAGATTGCATCCAGGCGGTGCACTATGGGTGCGGGCCGCCAATTTGCCTTCAAGGAATCCGAAGGAAGCCACATCATGGTCCTTGACACGGATGTGGTCTACTCGGAATTGCTCCGAAGACTCGTGGACCAGTATCTTGACCATCACTCGATGTTCTCTCTTCAGGCCATATTTTGTGGTCTCTTCCCGCGCCAGCAGTGGATAAACGTCGGCGGACGTCGCAACCTCAATACCAATGAGGACGTCGACATGTGGATTCGCCTCTGGAGACTGGGCACAATGCGTTGGTATCCTGTCTCCATGGGTGACCACCAGAAGGAGCCATGGGCGGAAGGTAGCTCCGACTACCGTTCGTTGCGCTATCCGAAGAGAGAAAGGGTTCGCCGACTGCTCCGCAGAGAGTGGGACTTCTTTGTGACACGAAATTTGGAGAGTCTCGACCTCGCCGCGATCATAGCCGCAAACACGATCGATATCGGAATCGGACCCCCTCCCGGAGTGTGGCCCTCCACCCGAACGCGTCGTGCGCGGGCTCAGCACATGGTGGAATTTGGAAGAGAGTTGAAGACTCTGACACGGAGGCCTTGACGAACAGGTTACCGTCTCGTGGAGGCCGGCAAGAGCTTGGACAGGTGTAGGTCAGTCGGGGGCCGCGCAACATGAAGCGTCGACACACGGTAACGATTGCCCGCCGGCTGCTGGACTGGGAGGGAACTGGGTGCGGAGGTCCAGGAAGTTATTTGCGCTGGATCGCCAGACGATACCTAGCTTGGAATCGTAGCCTCCTGCTCGATCCTTGGCTGCGCTACTCGGCCGCAATAAGAATCATACACACGATATTCAAAGGAAGCCAGCCCAGTATCTTGGACGTTGGAAGTGGAAACGCCGGGGCCGCCTACTTCTTAAGAAGCCAGGTTGTCGGAATCGATTGCCAGTTCTCGGGTGAAGAGCTTTCGAGGCTACGAGCGCCGCTTCACCCAGTAAAGGCCTCCGCAGCCAGTCTACCGTTTCGAGATAAATCGTTTGACGTCGTTGTTTCCATGGATCTCCTCGAACACCTTCCAACCAGCATTCGGTCATCGGCTATAGGCGAAATCATCCGGGTGACCCGATGCCTCGTCATCCTCGGGTTCCCCTTTGGTCCTCGGACCCAAAAGTTTGATGAGCTAGCGCTGAAAGTCGAAAGTCGACGCGGAATCCCACCCGATTGGCGCGAAGAGCACGTGTCTCGCGGAATTCCGGGTGATGAGATTCATCGAGAAATTCTTGACCGAGCTAGCCGCCGAAATGCCACCGAGATCTCCTGGTTTCCTCACGAAGGGCTCACCGGGCTCCGGCTGCGATGGAAGTTGCAATTCCTCGTGCCGCGGTCCTCTCGAGTCTATGGGCTGATTAACTACCCGTTGTACCGAATCCACAGTCGAGGTCGGCCACGGGTTGCGTATCGAAGAGTTTATGTTATCCGTGTGGCCAATTCCTAACGCCTCGAGCCCCGGTTCAGGAGGAAGACGAGACAACTACTGCCTCCACAGCGCGCTTTCGGGACAGGAACACATTGGCATTCCCAAGGACATGCACCTCAAAACTTGCTTCCGCCCATTTGATGTGATCGACCGCATTTCGGGTGTCAAAAAGGAACCTGCGTCGGACCTTTCGAGCGATCATTTCCGGGTCGATGTAGGCAAACTCCCTATGCTCCGCCAAAACTATCAAGAGATCCGCCCCTTCGATTGCCTCTTCAAGAGGCACCGTTGAGAACAAGTCGTGAGGTACCATTGGATCGTAAGCGGCAATCCGGACGCCCTCTTCTTGGAGTTGATCAATCACGGCGATGGCGGGACTTTCCCTAATGTCATCGGCATTGCCCTTGAATGCCACACCCATTGCAGCGACCTTTGGATTCCTCACTCCCCGGAGCAACGATCGCGCTATGCGAACGACTTGAGGCGGGCGGCAATCGTTTGTGTCCCGAGCTGCAGGAATCATTCGTGCCCGAACCTTGGAAGAGAGCAGGAATAACGGATCCACCGGGATGCAGTGGCCGCCCACCCCGGGACCTGGCCGGAGAATGTTCACGCGCGGATGGCGATTCGCCAAATCGATTGCTCGCCAGACGTCGACGCCGTGCGCTTCGGCCAGGTCGGCCAATTCATTTGCGAAGGCGATATTTACGTCGCGGTAGGCGTTCTCTGCGAGCTTTACGAACTCAGCGGTCGCAAGATCCGTGAGGTGGATAGTTCCACGGACAAAGGTTGCGTAGAGTGAAGCAGCGCGCTTGGCAGATGTCGAATCGATTCCACCGACAATCCGCTCGTTTTCGACGATTTCTCGCAGGATGTTCCCAGGCATGACCCTTTCTGGGCAATATGCGAGATGAAAGTCAGGCCCTGCCATCAGCCCCGAGCTCTCGAGGATCGGCCTGACCAGATTCATTGATGTCCCCGGAGGAACCGTTGATTCAAGGATGGCAGTGCTCCCTTTGCGAATGAACGAGGCGATGGAACGGGAGGCGGCCTCCACCGCTGCGAGATCCGCTTTCTGCCCGATTTTCGGTGTGGGCACGCAGATAACAAAGTAATCAGCAATCTCTGGGCAATCGGCCACCTGGAGCCGACCCGACCGCGTGGCCTCGCGGACTATCGCCGTGAGGTCCTTCTCTCGCACTGGAATGTTGCCGGATCGTAGAGCTTCCAATACTTTCGGCTGGATGTCAACCCCGACTACGTCGTTGCCAGAGAGCGCGAGCATCGCCGCCGTGGGAAGACCGATGTACCCTAACCCGACGACGACAACCTTCGCCATAACGTAGTCTCGGAGACCTGTTCAGTCCTTTGCAAATCGAAGTAACGCCGGCCGCTTTGCCAAGCCCGGCTGGGTGCATATCAACTCTGCGGGCCCAGTATCAGCGTTGCCACAATTCCAGAAGCCCTTGAGTGAGACCGTCACGCGAAGAGTTATAATGCCTCTACCGCGGTGGCTCGAAGGCTTGTCACGTGCGGAGTAGACTCCGGTCTTTGCGATGTATCCGATGACTCGGTACCCGAAGTCTGAGTGACCGCAAGGCGCTATGAGATTTCTTGTCCTCGGATTGGATGTCGACATCGGCCGCCTATCTGGCGATTCGGTTCACCTGAAGGAGTTGGCGGCGAACCTGACGAAAATCGGCCATGAGGTTAGCGTCATACTCGGTGGGTCGCCCGAAACCGAGGCATTGCCGGCGGGCTTTTACTATCTCAAGGGAAAACGAGTGTGGTCCGTCATACGTGAAGCGCACCGTATCGCGCGTGCGGTGAAACCTGATGTGATATACGAGCGAAGACTCTCGCCGAAGGTCGGATACTCCGTTTCGAGACTTTTGGGTGTCCCCTATTTTGTTGAGGTGAATGGCATTCCGGAAGCTGAGCGATCGATACTCGCCGGACGGAGGTACGAGCCATCGTGGTTCCAGATCCAAGCCCGTCGCAATCTTCTCAGCCGAGCAAAAGCGGTCGTAGCGGTTTCCGGTTCCCTTCGAGACGTACTCGTTACGTCGTACCGGCTCGATCGATCTAAGGTTCATGTTGTGCCGAACGGGGTTGACACGGAGTTGTTCAGGCCCATGGAACGGGCTGCGTGCCGACACGAGCTTGGCCTGGAAAGAGATGAGCTGATTCTGGGGTTCGTTGGCAGCTTAGTTCCGTGGCAGGGCGTCGATATCATGATTCGCACGGTTTCGGAGCTCCGGAAAGCTCGGAGAAGCATCCGCGGTGTAATTGTCGGAGATGGGCCGGACCGCCAGCGACTTGAAGCTCTTGTTGAAGCCGAGGCATTGCGCGGTCAGGTCACATTCACCGGCTCGGTCCCCTACCGCGAAGTGCCCAGGTACATCGGCTCGTTCGACGTAGCGGTCTCTCTCAAGCCGCCTATGCTCCCAGGCTCGCCGTTGAAGGTGCGCGAATACATGTCGTGCGCCAGGCCGGTTATCGCGTCCCGTGGGACCCAGTACGATTTTGCCATCGTGGAAGAGGCAGGCGGGGGAGTCTTGGTCGACTCGACGAACATCCGCGAGGTGGCAACGGCCGTCGGTGAGTTGCTGAGTGACGGAGCGCGGAGGACAGAGATGGGGGTTCGCGGGCGCGACTACGCCGTTAAACACTGCTCTTGGCGACTGACTGCCGAAAGGGTCGCCGCTGCCTGTCGGGGATGAATCACGTGCCCGATTACGTTTCGGTTTTCGTGCGCACTCCCGAAATCCTCAAGGACCTTCCAAAGGGCTGGGTGGAGATTGACCGGGATGGAGTCCGGGTGCTATACACTCGCACACATCCGGGGTTCTCGGGGACAATTTTGTCCTCGACACTTCAGCGTCCGGTAGAAGTACCCATCTTCATGAGTCGAGGAAATTCCAACGACTCGCGGGTTGTGCCTTGGACTTGGTTCTTCCGAGACTATTACGGACAGGACCCGCAGCCGATCGATTCTAACCACGACTGGCGAACCGGAGCGACGACGATAGCGCTCGTAGGAGGGGCAAATCACATAAACCCGAACGCTACGCTCACTGCGGTAGATGCCGGGGACGAGGCGCGACACGTTTTTCGAGTCCTGGAGCGACATCCGGCTATGGGTCAGCTGGCCGAAGGCATCAAGATCCCATTCTGTGGCCGCTTCGAGCCGTTTCAGATCGATGGGTTTCGGCCCTTGCTTGAAGATCAGGATGGTCACGGCGGTGTATTCGTCCGTTCCTCACCAACCAAATCGGTTGTGTATGGTTTTGATCCAATCCAATCCTTGTGGTGGGATAGCAGGAATGATCGGGAAGCCGCATCGTCTTCGCAAAACGCAAACTGGATCTCGTTGCTCATCCGTTCCATCACGTGGGCAGCTCCCTTCATTTCTTGGAAGGGATTCTGGCCAAGCGATATTCCTCCTTTGATCTACTCCATCGATACGGAAGCAGGTTCTGGGTATTATGACCCAGGGTCTCGAAGCTGCGTCTGGGCTGTCGGCAGGAGGTTTGCTTCTCGTCGCCTCGACATGAAGACTCAGTTCAGTGTTCGGACGGCTGCAAGACGCCTGGAACGCCGCGGGCTAATTGGATCCTTCTTTGTCGATCTTAACGCTGTTCGCGACCAGGAAGATTGGCTGGCGCTTGCGGAAATAGGGAGGGACCATGACATCTCCCTGCATATGCCACGAATTGGGAACCACGAGGCCTGGAAGCAGCTCGTGACCAATCGGGACGCAACGCGTAAAGCTCTCAAAGAAGCCATCGACGTGCTTACCCACCGTACGGGACCGCCAGTTGGATTTCGCTACCCCTCTTGGCACCGAGAGTCCAACACGCACGACTCTCTCGCGATCATGAATCTCGGTTACGATTCCTCCTCGCTTGCTCATCCCCCTTTCCTGGTGGTCCCGTATCGAATGTTCTCGTCGACAAGCGGAGAGCCGCTTGACCTTTGGGAATTCCCGTGTGTAGAGGCCATCGGCGCAGTGAAGGCAGGTCCAAGTCCGTTGAAGGGGGCGAGAACTAGACGTCGGCTGGCTGTCGAGATTCAACGGTACATTGAGACGTGCGCGGACTTCGGAGGCCTTGCGGTTTTGTGCGATCATGACATGGCTTTGGGTGCCGCCAGGGGACACGTTCACGGAACCTGGCGACTTGACCCACATGGCTTGCGGTCGATCCTTCGGACTGCCCAACAGATGACCAAGTCCAGTCGGCTCCGGCCGATGCGTGGGTCAGAGTTTTTGCGCTGGTGGACTGGCACCCGTCAAATCCGCTTGGAGCCTCGCTGTGAGCGTGGGGATGGAGAGTGGAAGCTCACGATTGCGATCCGACCGGGAGGGAATTGATTCGTCATAACTGCGGATCCTGAGCATCCGCAATTCTTCTCGCGAGAAGGATTGGAGAGCTCGTGTCGCTCATTAAGACTGTTGTCCGGAATCCCACCCTCGCGATCGAGCCCTTGACGACTCGGGTGCCATCGAAGCGTCTGTCCCTCGACGCCAACATGCGACGTGGGTGTACGAGCCAGGCGAGAACGTACTTTCGCCATCCGGGCGAAAACCTACGAAGATAGTTGACGATTAGTACGCCGCTCGACCCGAGGACTCGTTTGCATTCATTCAAGAATCGGTCGCGGTCCCAGATATGCATCAGCACATCGTATGCCACAACCGCATCGAATGAGGCTCGCCGGAACGGCAAGCATGTCCCGCTGGCGAGCACGACCCTGTTGACCGCGCCGTGCCGTGCGAGCTGGAGAAGGGATCGGTTGACTTCAACTCCAACGTAATCCCACGAATCACGCAACCACGAGGTTGCCCGCCCACGCCCAACCCCGATTTCGAGAACTCTCTTTGGCAGCGTGTCAGCAAGCATTTTCCTGATCGAATCCAACTGCGACTTCTGGAACTCTCCCGGGGTGGGAGGGTCCCACCAGTCTGGAGCCTTTTCGGCGAAGTGCTGCCACCCGAATCTGCCCGTCCCAGCTGACGTACTGTTCTTCGACGCTGTTTCAGAGCGCAGGCCCTGCCAACTGTGGTACCTCTCTTGAGTGAGTGTCGCTCGCCCATTCCGCGTTGCAAGATACACAGCGTGGAGCGGGCTTACAGCACGTCCGATAAGGCCGGCAATCAAGTATACAAGGCTCCTGGGATCGGCATGCAACGCACCGCGCGCGAAGCCGCCGACTCGCCAAAGATCTCCGCGCACAGCTTGTGCGCGAAACGGAGTTCGAAAGAGGAAGACGACCACCGTCACGCCGTACCAGAAGGAATTCCTTGCGCGACTGATAGGGTCTTCTCGAGGTTGCTCCGGCGAGACTTGGCGCTGGTGCCACGCACCAACAAGCCCACCCCTGCCGTGTTCTCGGCACCGATTCGACATGACAATGTCCTCCGCGGCGACCATGTCCTCCGGATATCCGCCAAAGTTCAGGAATGACAAGCGCCGGTGAAGGATGATATGCTCTCCATGATTTCCGATCATCCAATCGACACCCCGGGAGGCTTCGGACAGCACGTCCTTTCTCAGTTCTAGCGGAACAGTGTCATCATCATCTTGAAACAGAATCCAATCCGACTTCGCCGTCGCAGCACCGATGTTTCGCTGGCGAGCCCGTGTGTCACGAAGTGTCCGAGGACCTGGGACATACGTTGCACCGGATGCGCGACAGAGTTTCTCCGTTTCGCGCCTGAGGCCCACATCGTATGAACCGTCGACAATGACGACCTCGTCAAACCCGGCCCGTACCCAGAGCGGTAGCCGGCGGACGAGATGAGCGAGTCGGTCGCGCGTAGCAACGACGAGGGAAATGGAGAACGATTCCTGTCCGGGCACCTGCCGTGCACGAGTTCACGAGGGACATGACTCTTTCGACACGGCTATCCCCGCCGGAACTTGATCATGACGGGGCGGCTGTAGAGCGCTGAGGTTTGGATGGCTCCAGCCAGAACCGGTTCAACTTCCGGAGGGTGGGGCTCACGCGTCGTGTACGAACCCCATACCATTGGTACCCGCCGTGCGCCCGCAGTTGGGACACCGCCCCGCAGGAGGGAAGCATCGGCGGTGAAAGATTGCACCGCAGGCACAGCGGGTCGAGGCGATGGCCGGCGATAGGGCTCCGGAACAGATGCTGCACTCGTCTTTTGGACGTCTTTTCGGAAGAGGTGGAAGCTGCCCATCGATGTTCCTCTCTGGCGGAAGGAACTTAAGTAGAGATCCCCAAAACAACGATATCCACAGAAGGAAGATGAGCCATCCGGCGTATGAGTGAGCAACCAACATGTTTTGGAGGTCAGTCTCTGCGGAGTCTGTATAGTAGCCTACTAGAACGATCACGACCATCCGAAGGATGTTGGCTATATACGCGGCTAGCAGCCCGAGTCCCAACATGAGCCAAACCCGTCGCGAAACGTCCGTGTATTCCGTCAGAATGAATGCGACGAAGGCGGACGCGAAGATTCCGAAAGAGTATATCCCTGAACAGGCGGTCGTTATGACAATAGTCACTTGGGCGCCGACGTGCATCGGCGTGAATGTGAGCCCGGGGGCAGAGTCGCCCGGGACTGAATGGATTGTGTTGCTCACACCCACCGCAGAGAGGACTGCACTCGTCTCCGGCGCGAGGGCGACCCACGAATAGACATTCACCGATTTCGCAAGATCGTCGTAATAAACCCGAGCGAGGAGAAGCGGAACCACCAGAATCGCGTTGAGTAGGAGGCAAAACAAGAGGACGAAATCTCTCTCACGGTCAAATCGCTCCGGGATGAGGCGGTATCCTACAAGGAAGCTCGCCCCGAGAAGGACCATGATGTCCTCTGCCTGCAACGCAGGCGTCGCCGAGAAAAGCAGGTTGTAGACAAGATCTCCGAGCATGACTCCAACTCCAATCGATGGGAAGAATGGAATGAGCCGGCCATCGAAGGTCGCTCTCAAAATCAACCGGCTAGCTAGATCGTTCCGCTTACCCGGCAGCGCGGCGGGTCGGGGCCACACCGCCCAGGTGAACAGCGCCGCTCCGAACGCCAGAAACGGTGCGACAAGCCACTCCAGCACTGTCCCATGAGGTCGGTCAATGAACAACGCGACGCCAGCGAAAGTCGTCACAAGGGCTGCAAGGATCATTGCCTGCCGGTGCCGCGCGGCCGCCACGACCGCTTCCTTGAGACCCACGGCTCGACTCCCGCTCAGACCATTCCAGCCGCACGCGGCGTATAAGAAAGCTCGCGAGCCGTTATCGCAACCGCGACACGTAGGACGGTTCAAATATCCATAGTCCATACGACGCGTCTGTCCGCGTTATGAAGCTGGCCGGCGGCTCAGCGTCCGTTTCACTCGCCCGAGGGATTGGGCGCGAGCTCGGCGCTGTCCATGTCGATGTTGCGTTCGCGAAGCACCCAGGCGGCTTCCCCGATGGGGAGCGCTATGTCCGCCTCCTCGGCCCTGTGGCGGGAGAGCATGTCGTCCTCGTCCAGACGACGCACCCCGACCCGATGATCGTCGAGTTCTTTCTCTTGGCCGACGCGATCCGGGACGCAGGTGCGCGGCGTCTTACCGCGGTCGTCCCGTACTTCGGGTATGGCCGCCAGGACAAGCGATTCCTCGAGGGAGAGGCGGTCTCCGCGAAGACGATCGCGAAGCACATCGCGGTCGACTGCGACGAACTCCTGACGATGGCGATTCCGGCCAACCCGGAAATCCTCAAGACGTTCCCGCTCCCCACCCGCGAGGTGAGCGGCATGCCGGCGATCGGCCGCTACCTGAAGTCCGCGAAGGTCGACGTGCTCCTCGCGCCCGACCAGGGCGCGCTTCGGCTCGCGAAGGAGGCGTCCGCGGTCGCCGGTGTCCCGTTCGACTTCCTCGTGAAGAAGCGCATCGATTCGTACACGGTGAAGATCGAGCCGAAGGCGCTCGACGTCCGAGGCAAGTCCGTCGGCATCGTGGACGACGTGATCTCGACCGGCGGCACGATTGCGACGGCGGCGAAGGAGCTGAAGGCCCAGGGCGCGCGGCGCGTGATCGCGGCATGCGTCCACGGACTTTTCGTCGGCCCGGCCGAGGCGAATCTGAAGGTCTGCGACGATGTCA
>Ga0209235_1000055_pt1 | contig 43118 bp, 47 predicted proteins | sample GraSoi013_1_20cm_4_FD_185817 | JGI IMG/M metagenome (GOLD analysis project Ga0209235, IMG submission 185817) | Grasslands soil microbial communities from the Angelo Coastal Reserve, California, USA - Sample 09_25_2013_1_20cm (SPAdes) (version 2) | ecosystem: Environmental > Terrestrial > Soil >... | reverse complement strand
TATGGTGATAGGCTCGCGGTCGACCGGCTGAACCTCACCGTCGCCTCCAAACAAGTTCACGGTTTTCTCGGTCCGAACGGAGCAGGCAAGTCCACAACGATCAAGATGATGGTCGGACTGCTTCGGCCCACATCCGGAAGTCTCAGCATGTTTGGGCAAGGGGTCAGTGGCGACAATCCCAAGGTCCGTCGCCGGATAGGCTACATGCCGGAACTACCACGTTTTCCAAAACACCTCTCCGGGGTAGAACTGCTCGATGTCTACGGACGCATGTATGGAATGTCGAAGACGGAGCGGCAGAGTAGGATAACGGAGCTGATCAAAATGGTCGGGCTCGAAGGTCGTGGCAAAGATAGAATCGGAAAATACAGCAAGGGGATGCAGCAGCGGATCGGAATCGCTCAGGCGCTGATCAGCGACCCTGAACTTGTGGTCTTGGACGAGCCGAGCATAGGTCTCGACCCGGTGGGGATGGTCGAGGTCAGGAACATGGTCAAGGATATTGTCAAGTCCGGAACAACAGTCTTCTTCTCGTCACACCTCCTCGCAGAGGTGCAGCAGGTCTGCGACCACGTGACCGTGATCCATCTCGGTGTCATGCGCTATTCCGGGACGCTAGAGGGCATCTCCAGCAATGTGATTGCGCACCGCAGGATTGTCATCGAACTCGAGAAGCCTCTTGACGCGGTCCTCACCGCCTTGAAGACGATGAAGTTCGCAACTGTCGAGGCGAACATGAATACTTACACGCTTCACTTGGACACGCGCGATGACGTGAGGGCGCAAGTCTCGCGTGCGGTAACGGGAGCAGGAGGAATTATTCTAAGGATGCAGGAGGAGGGAGGAGGACTCGAGGATGCGTTCCTCAGCCTGGTTGGCAAGGAGGGAATGGCATAGTGGGACAGAAAGCCCGGGCCGGGACCCTTGCCGCATTTATCGCCCTTCTCTACTATGAATTCCTCTGGAATATTCGGAAGAAGAAGATCATCGCCATCTTCATTATCGTCTTCGCCATCGCGACCGTTCAGCTTGCCTTTGCCCCTATAGCTGACGCCTTTGCGAACCCGCCGCAGACCCTCCAGGCAAACCCAACGTTCGTCTTCAATGGAATCGCAACCCTCACTGGAATTTTTCTCTTCCTTGTGGGTGTAGCTACGACGATGAACACTGTGTCAGGCGAGTTTGAGTCTGGAACAATAGTTCCATTATTGACGAAGCCTGTTTCGAAGACGCTCGTCTTCGCCGGAAAGATCGTCGCTGCAGTGATAACGCTCCTTGCTGCCTACGCGTTCCTCGTCACCTACATAACGCTCGGCGGCACTCTGATCTATGGCCCACAAAACAACTTGAACGTCGTTCCCCTAGGGATCCTGGGCCTCACCATCGGGAGCATGGTCTGGGCCTCGATAGCCCTGACCCTTGGCACCCTCTCCAAGAACTCTGTTCTAGCGGCCCTCGGATCATTCGGTTTCTACATCGGCATCACGATAGCCGGCTCGCTCATCGCAGCCTTTCTTGGCGCGTCTACTATCCTGTTCTACGCTCCAGGAAGCGGTGCTCAGGGAACCACTGGGTCATGCGAAGGAGTGACGCGCGGCGGAGGCGAAAGCTTCAGCACCGGAACCGACGGGCTCGCCTCAATGCTCATGCAGTGGGTCCTCAACCCGGGACAGGTTTTGAACTTCTGCGGCCTCCAATTCCGCGCCGCTGGAGCCCCAACCGGGACCCTGCTCTCCTCAGACACCTTCGCAAACGTCGCGTTCAGGGACCTCTGGGTCTCTCTAGTCTACGTCGCCGGGCTATTGCTTCTCAGCTGGTTCGCATTTCGCCGATCCCAGATAGTAGAATCCTAGAAACCAGATCGTTGAGTTCACGAAATTCAACTGCTCTTGAGCGCATGCCTCAGAAGATTCATCTGTTCCTCAATCTCCAATCTCGATGGTGCTGGCCTGAGACCTCTTTCTCTGGACTTCACAATATCCCATCCTTCACACTTGCCTTTCAAGGATGAGGTTCTGGGCACCAAGTGCCAGTGAAGATGCCACTCCGCTCTTTCTACAAGCGTTGACTCGCCCAACCGAACGAGATAGACAATCTCAATCTTGTCATCGGCATGCGACGCGTTGTAAGTTGTGACCAATGCATTTTCAAGTCTTTGAACCATAATCCCGAACTCTTTCGATTCATTGATAGTCATTTCGGACATGAGCATACGGTGTTGGATTGGTTGGACGACCAGCCATCCGAGAAACCTCTCCTCATTGTTAGAGTAATGGTTTACCATCCAATGCAATCCAAGCGATATCACTCCACCATCGACATCGTTCATTCCCGCGGCTCTTCGACAGCCCTTGCAATACTCTTGTCCAGTCATGTCTCGCGCCCTTCTTGGTTGGCCAAGCACGGTCACGCAACTTATCGATCAGGATTCAAAGTTTAAAGGAACGATAGGCTCTCAAACGCTCCGAGCGTCTGTTCGTTTTGACGAGTACTATTCTTCCACGTTCAGCCGACTACGAGGTCAAGCTGACACCGGAACACGAGACCCTCCGGAAAACCATCCGTGATTTTGCCGAGAAACAGATCCGACCGATAGCGGGGGAGATTGATCGGAAGAACCACATTCCTCGAGATCTTCTCAACCAGATTGCAAAGCTCGGCGTGACCGCAATCACCTACAAGGAAGAGTATGGAGGGCTAGGAGCTGACCTACTGTCGATGGTTATCGCGATTGAGGAATTAGCCCGTGTCTCCGCTGCCTGTTCAACAGTTTTCGTTGCTAGTCATCTTGTTTCTGAGCCATTGAACGAGTGGGGGACAGAGGAGCAGAAGAAACGCTACCTCATCCCGATGGTCGCGGGCGAGAAGATCGGGGCTCACGCGATGACCGAGCCAGGCGCCGGATCAGATGTAGCAGGGATCAAGTCCACAGCGAAACTTCACGGGACCCACTGGGAGATATCTGGCCGAAAGACATTCATCACGAACGGTGAGATCGCGGACCTCTACTTGGTTTTTGCTAGGACCAGTCCGTCTCCCAGTCGACAGGAGAGACACAAGGGTCTCAGCGCGTTTCTAGTCGAGAGAGGAACCGAAGGATTCCAGGTAGCAAGCAAGATTGAGACGACCGGGTTGCGTGGCTCGCAACCGTCCGAGCTAGTCCTTGACCATGTGAAGGTTCCGAAGGACAATTTACTGGGGAAAGAGGGTGATGGCTTCTATGTTGGAGTGAAGACCTACGACCGTGGCAGGATCGATGTCGCAGCACAGGGCGTGGGAATCTGTCAGGCCGCGTACGAGGCGGCCGTAAGTTACGCTCAGACTCGGACCAGTTTTGAAAAGCCGTTGATCGAGTTTCAACAGGTGCAGTACAAGCTGGCGGAGATGGCTATGGGGTTGCACACGGCGCGACTTTTGACCTATTGGGCTGCGTCTCTGAAGGATCAGGGAAAGGACTTCGTCAAAGCCTCGTCAATAGCGAAGGTAACCTCAACTGAGGCGGCGGAAAAGCTGGCGTTGCTAGCGATGATGATACACGGCGGCTACGGCGTCGCAACAGAGTATCCGGTCGAACGGTTCCTGCGAGACTCACAGATTATCAAGACATATGAGGGAACAAACGATATTCAGCGCTTGACTATTGCGAAGCAGTTGCTGCGGGAACTCAAAACATAGATCCAAGACACCCGTCAGATTCAAGTCCGCAATTTCTCAATTTCAAGTCCAACGGCTTCAGCCTCCAGGGTCCTAAGCGGGTCCCGCTCATTCGCGATTCGTCTCACCGAAACTCTGTTTGTCCGATAAACTCATTAGGAGCATGTGGCTCAGGCCATTTTTCCCCAATGGGTAGACCTTACCCGACGTTTCGAATTCTTGAGGACGGGCGTAGTCTACGCAACGGTCTCCGCTTCAACATCTCCGAAATAGAGAGAGAAGTTGGTGAAACCGGTTGAAAACTAGACAGGTATCAAACGCCCTCATCGCAATAGTTCTGATTACGACAAGCGCTCTGCTCGTAGGTGCGCCCCTTCCTCTAGCCAGGGGTCATCTGGGGCTGGTCAAAGCATACGGCCCTGGCGCGGGAACCGCCCAGCCCTACGAGCCCGTCGGCCCCTGGATCGACGGAATACAGATTCCTCAGTTCCTTTTCAACCAGAATAACGAGTGGTCCGCGTTGAAGGCCGGTACCATTGACTTGTACGACTGGCCTCTCTCACCAAGCCAGATCTCAGAATACAACTTGAACCCTTGTATTGCTGCTCCTGACGCGCCACTAGGCATCGCTCCGTGCGGTGCTGGCCAAGCTCCGATCCAGCACGAGATAGCTCTCTTGCCAGTCCAAGCCTTGAACAAGTACCAGATCGATATGCAGAACGCTGCGTTTCCAACCAACCTTTTGGCCTTCCGCCAGGCTGTAGCCTACGCTACAGACAAAGAATCTTTCATCAGGAACACCTTGGCTATCCGGGGGGCTCCAAATTATGGGATCGTTGGCTGTCCAGCCCTCTGCAGTCCGGACAGCGGCCTCTGGGCCGAGCCACATCTGAATGAACTGGGCCTTTCATGTACTTCCGTTGCTGGAACACCCATGCCATATGGCTGTGGCAGTCCCAACCGGTTCGCGATTGCTAATGTGATCCTTGACGCTGCGGGCCTCGTGAGAGCTACAACAGCCAACTGTGGAACCAATACCCTGTGTCAGTCAATTGCCTCCTCGACAGCTACTCTGCCTGGAGGTCCATTCCGGGTAGACCTCGCGCTAGGTTGCGCCAGCAGGGTTGTTCCCACCGGTGGAGGCTCTCTCATTACAGTCAACGATTGTGGAGCAGCTCTCCAGCCGGTCTTCTACGTCCGAATCGATGACACGAACAGGGAGTCTCTTGGACTCCAGGTACGGGATGCGCTTCAGCTGCAGCTCGGCATTGATATGGATGCAGCTAGTTGTTTCACCTCATGCTACACGGGTGATTTTCAGAACTTCTTCAATGGGTGCGGTGGCCGACGGCTCTGCTTTACGCAAGTCTTTGGCAATTTTGCCTACAATCTCTTTACCGGTAGCTGATTCCTTGGTCGTGACCCTACGTACATCGATGACCTCTACGATTCTAGGTTCATAGGCCCCTTCCTAACCAATTATCCCAACTATAACGACCCCACCTTCGACACCTATGCTCGAGGACTAAGGACCGCTCAGGCCGGTCCGTCAAGCGACCCCTTCGCCAACGCCCGGGCCTTTGCGTACGCGGCTGAACTGGAGTTCAATGCCACCATCCCTGTCGTAGATGTCTGGACCGACACCGCCCCCCACGCCATCCGGATTGTACACAAAGACCTCGACCCAGTCCTCAACGGACTAAGCTGGGAAGGATTCCAGAACCAGGTAGGGGTCGGTCCTCACAGTGGCTTCTCTTGGCTAAACGTCCACCTTGTCGGTGCACCGCTTCACGACCCGAATCATCCAGTGTTCCTAAAGTGGGGATGGAAGACCGACCTCTTGGACTCGCCGAACCCTGTTGACAGCAGCTTTCCCTGGGACTCTTTCGCGGACGGTCTGACCTATGACAAGTTGAACAATCTCGCCACTGATGATGTCGCCTTCACCGGCGATCTGCCTTGGACGGCAAGCCTACCCGCTCTAAGTATTGTCAGTGCTAGTGCTCACTTCCCCAACGGGGATGTCTGTACGCCTGACGCTCCTGCAAACGTCTGTTCAGTCCTCAGCTACCGATTGAGGCCAGACTTGACCTTCGCCGCGTCACTGGACGGTAACACCGCCTCGATTCCAGTGACCGCTAACGATATCCGCTTTAGCATTCTCGACTCGAGGAGTAGTCCCACTAGCTCTCTCACTCCTCACTATGTTCATGTCCAGGACGTGGTGGTGAACAGCCCTACAAGTTTTGATGTGTACGAGCGGACGGCCGCGGTGTGGGACCGGCACGATCTCGGCGCTACACCAATTCTCTCAGTTCAGCACTGGTGCCAGGAAGCACATGACTCCTGGCCTGGAACAACTCTGGCCAACTGTCTCGCAGCCCCTACAAGCAGCGGCTTTGCAGGCCTTGGATGGCCTGATGCGGGAGTAAACGTCCTCTCCAGCACCAGCGGTCATCAGCTTTCCGGCCCGGCGGTCGGGGTCGATCTTGGCTCGAACGTTTTCGTCTACGATTCTGAGGTCTCCTTCCCAGCCAACGCCCCCAATGGCCCGATACTCTACAGGCTGCGTCAGACCCCGGGACTATCACAGCCGCCTGGTAGTGCTACCTGTCAACCGACGGGAACCGGATGTGGGTATTCCAACCCGACGGCGCCGAGCGATGCCTACTTCACGCACGTCCTCGGCGCAACCTCGGCTGGTCTCAACATCGGTGGATGGCACAAGTTCCATCTTGCGGGTAACATCAACTGGTACTGTACGGCGACGACTCCACAGCCATGCTCTGCAGGAATAACCGCGGAGATGGCGCCGCTACCGGCGCCTGACATGGCGATCAACGTCGTCGACCTAGCTATAGTCGCGGTTCACTTTGGCGAGAGCCCAGGACTTGGAGGACCATATGGAAACACGGCGTGGGATATCACCGGACCAAGTGGGACACCTGACGGAACAGTGAACATGTTCGATCTGACCAGGGTTGCCCAACACTTCGGACAGAGCTATCTGGGCGGAACCGACGCGGGCGGCGGAACGGTGGGCACATTGCCTGGATGGATATACGAGTCCATACCGGGAGCCTGAAAAAGGCTACTAAAGACCACAGACAACCCCGTTTCTTTTCATCAACTAGATCTGAAAATATCGTGCGCGACGCCTTGGCTCGCGGTCTTACAGGAAACCTTACGTCTAGGGCGAATTGGTAGCCATGGGAAGCCTGTAATAGTGCACAACCGATTTTGCAACATTTCTCGCGGACCGTTTCGTGGTGTCGATGCTCAAGCTCTTGAGAAATGGGATTGCCGAGTCGAGATTGTATCTTCGGAACAGGTCGCTCAGCATCTTCTCGGTATTGACTTTTCCCATTCTTTTCCTCTGACTCGCCTTGACACGCCTAACCAATTCTTCTCGGTCGCAGTAAAGCCGAACAAATTGCACTTGCCCTCCATGCGCTCTGATCCTTTGGACGACTTGATTTACAAACCGGTCGTCCTCCTCGCCTTTGCTGTAGACAAAGGTGAAAATTGTGTCAATTCCTTCTCTTGCGGCCGCCTCTAACATTTCCAGTCGATACTTGCCGGTAAGGCGCCAGAAAGTCTTTGTTCCAAATTCGAAGATAGACTGGACAAACTGGATCGAGACATGATTGTGAAAAAGCTTGAACCCTGTAAGCTTTGCCAATTCGGTTGCGACGGTCAACTTGCCTGATGCTGGGGGTCCGTAGATGAAGACAAGTTTCATTCTAAAGACGTTATTCCCTCGGTTGAAATAAATAGCGGCTAGAGTCCTGACATGAGCAGTTGAGTTTTGAGGTTCATTCTCTCGGGTCTCGGAAACTGGTACAATGGATGGAGTTTAACTGATCAAGCAGTTCAGCTCGCTGACAAGCTCGGATTCTGGGGCGCGGTTATCCCCGACCATTACATGTGGGCTGAGGCCTATGGGCAACAGCAGAAGGATTCGACTGTAGAAAGCTGGGTAGCCCTCACTTACCTCGCAGCCAAGACCCAGAAGGTCAAGCTTGGAACAATCGTCACCCCGATCCCATTCCGTCCGCCTGCAATGCTGGCCAAGATGGTGTCCACAATGGACGTCCTGTCATCGGGACGCGCAGTTCTCGGCGTCGGGGCCGGATGGTCACAGACAGAATTTGAAGGCTACAGTACATGGGACGATCCGAAGACACGGGTCGACAAAACACAGGAGGGCGTTGAGCTGATTCTCCAGCTATGGGAGAAACCTCAGGTCGATTTCAAAGGGAAATATTACCACGCGATGGGTGCGATTCTAGATCCCAAACCCGTCCAGAAACCCCACCCGCCCCTGATGTTCGGAGGCGTTGGCACCAGAATGCTAAGGCTTGCAGGCCAGTACGCGGACATCTGCCATGTCCCACCATGGGTCCATGTCCCCACGGAGAAGGCGCGTTTGATCGTCAAACAGGAAGCGCGAAGATTCCATCGAGAGGATAAGATTGAGTTTGCAGCAGGGTCGGTCGCCAACCGTGACCAGCAGAAGTTCGACTTGAAAACTGTAGTTCAGGATATTGAGAAGGCGGCAAAAGACGGAGCACTATACTACATAGCGCCTCTCCATCGCAGTGGCTATCTTGACAACCTCAAAGAATTCGCGAAGAACATCATCCCCTCATATTCAGGGCTAGACTAGAATTATCACGCTGGTCTCCGCCTAAGGGCTCGGCGTTCTTTTTCTCACTAGAGGGTCTGCTTTCACGATGCCCAACATTAATGCTCCAGTAAAAGCACGCTAACATGCACTCCATATTTACTCACGGAACCGAGGTGTATGGATTACCCTGGGGGAAATTGTAGCCTGCAGATTCCCAAAGAGGCGAAGGATGCTGTTCGAGCGTGGAATATCGGTCGAGTAGAAAATTGTAGATATGTCAGACAAGGCGAGGTCAACCACAACTTCTTCATCAGGACGTCCAAGGGAAAATATGTTCTGCGGCAGGCGGCCCACCACAGAACCTCCGCTGAACTGGAGTTCGAACTATCCTATCTTAACTATCTCAGAGACGCAAATTTTCCTTACAGGATACCTGCAGCCATTCCGACTACTAATGGTGAGCTATTCATCGCCCTTCAAGGCCGCTTCTACTGGCTCTACGAGTTTCTCGAAGGCACTTTCGTCGAGACACTCAACAAGTCGCGTCTCACTCAGCTTGCAAGAATGATGGCAACCTACCACCTGTTGATAGAAAAATCACACCTTAACAATGGAAAACCCCACTCAGATCTGTTCAACAGAACCCCCGTGTTGAAGGAGATTGGAGATTACCGGGCGGAGATCCTTCGCAGGAATCGAGCCAACCGAGCCGATGCTGCGTTTGTGAAGGAGTCTAAGATATTAGAGCCAATGCTGCGGGGTCTGGATGAAAGCCCATACTCGAACATGAAACGGTACCCGATTCATGGAGACATCAATCCGCAAAATCTGATCTGGAAAAATGGCGTGCTCGTCGGACTGCTTGACTTCGAAAATGTTAGCACGACGAACGGACCAACTATCAGGGACATCTCACAATGCTACAACACTGCATTTAGAGACGCTAAGGTCAAGTATCGACTGGACCTAAATCTGGCAAAACAATTTCTGACGTACTACAAGCAATATCATCTTATGTCCGACAAGGAGGTCCGGCATTAGACGGACCTAATGGTCGCAAATTTCATTGAGGATTTTGTCTACGCGTTTTGGATGTTAAGGAACGATCCTGAAAGGGCGAGGGGATACAGGCTTGCCCTGTATTCGAGAGCGGCGCAGTGGAGCCATTCCAACAGAGAGAGAATTGCTCGGGCTCTTCTAAGCTAAGTGCGCTGGGATAATCTATCAAGTTCTGACAAGTTTCTCGCACTATTTGCCGCCTGATAAGCGAGAGTTACAATCTTCTCATATCGGCGGGTTCCAGGGAGTATCGATCGGGTGAAATGAGGCTACGGACTGGAATACGCGTGCTGGACGATATGCTGAGCGGAGGCTTCTTACCTGGAGACGCAGTACTGCTTGCTGGTGGAGCTGGTACAGGGAAAACGACCCTGGCGCTCCAGCACCTAGTGAACGGGGCGACCCAGTTCGGAGAAAACGGGGTCTACGTGACCTTCGAACAGTTACCTGCACAAGTCTATCGGGATGGTGTAAGCTTCGGATGGGACTTACGTAAGCTGGAAGACGAGAACAAGTTTCGGTTGATCTGCACATCTCCCCAGCTTCTCCTGGAGACCGGTGGGGGAGAGAGTCTCCTCTCTGAGCCGATCAGAGAGGTGCGTCCGCAGAGGATTGTGATTGACAGCCTCAGCCATCTCGCTATGTACACGGACCGCGACGAGCTGAGGAGAGAGCTCTACCGGTTGATTATGCTGCTCAAAGCTAGGGGCTTGAGTTCTATTCTCATCTGGGAGAGCAGTGACTCGTGGGGTTACTCCTCATCATTATCGGATGGGGGCATCAGCTTCCTAGTGGACTGCGTTCTCCTTCTCAAGCCAGTAGAGATAGAGTCCTCGGTCCGAAAGGCGATGTTTGTCCTGAAGATGCGGGGCAGCGACCATGACAAGAGTTTGAGGCAGTACGAGATTACCTCACATGGCGTCGAGGTCTCTGCACCCTTCTCGGATTACGAGGGTCTCATGACTGGAAGTCCAAGGAGGTCCATTACCGAACAGGCGGCGAGTAACTGGGCGATGGCCTTTGCCAAGAACAAACAGAAACATTCCTGAACCAAAGTCAATCGGGCAAGTTGGACAGACTTCGGGAACGATTCCCCCGCCGTGGAAGCCCAGCCTAATCGTCGCCGTTCCTCTCCCCTTGGTAATAGTTTCTGTAGTTGTGTTCAACATCATCCTGCCGCCTCCAGCACAGTTTAGCAAGGGGTTAGCGTTTGAGCCCCCGTTCCTGAATGCGATCTTGTACACTGTCTTCCTCGCCTTCACATCGTTCATGGTCGGGTACATTTCCTTCAAGAGTTACATACAAAACGGCTGGACATTTCTAGTCCTCTTAGGGAGTGGAGCGCTCGCCTGGGGCTCAACCTCACTGCTTTCAGGTTGGCTGACAAATCTCCCCAGCGGACCGAACCCTGCAATAACAATATCGAACACCGGCGCGCTTGTCGCGTCCATTTTCCACGTGATTAGTGGCACTTGGTCCCGCGGGCCTTCTCCGCAAAAGAGCCCGAAGATTCGCAGATCAATAATCATCCTCGCCTACGGAGGGGTTCTCGGCTTCACAGCATTGTACACTGCGGCGGCGCTGGAGGGGATGACTCCGCTCTTCTTCGTTCCTGGAGCTGGCCAGACACCTCTACGCATGGCTGTTCTTGGAAGCGCTGCCACTCTATTCGCTGTATCATCGATCCTCTTTGCCCGGCGATATTTCTCTTCGCGGTCGAGGTCAAGCACACTCTATTGGTATTTTCTGGCTCTCGCATTGACCGGGGTGGGACTTGCCGCGGTCTTCTTCGGAAGAGCTCCTGGCGATCCTATCTCGTGGACCGGAAGGACTGCAATGTTCCTCGGAGGAACGTACTTCCTCAAAGCGGTTCATACAGCCTTCAAAGGAACAGGCGTACATTAGGCGGCCTAGAAAACTTAGAAACCTCGAGACCGCCGATCCTATCGCGACCAGTGGGCACACGTGAAGATATGCGTCATCTCTGATACTCACACCGACTCAATTGACAATCTGCCGAGGCGGGTCCTCGACGAGCTGTCGGGCGCTGATATGATAATTCATGCCGGGGACTTCACGGCTAAACGGCTAGTTGACGAGTTGCGCAAAATCGGCTCCTTCAAAGGTGTCTACGGCAATATTGACGGGCCAGATGTAAGGAAGGAATTGCCAGCAATTGACATCGTTCAAGCAGGGGATTTCAAGATCGGCGTCAACCATCCAGCTGAGGGAGGCTCTCCCCACACCTTGGAGCAGAGGCTGTGGCCCAAGTTCCCTGGGGTCCAGGCCATTATCCATGGACACAGTCACCAGACGAAGAACGATTTCCGAGAAGGTGTACTCTGGTTCAACCCCGGCAGCGCCACAGGAACATTTCCCGCTAGGCAGAAAACCTACGGCATCCTAACAATCGACAAAGAGATTCGTGGAGAAATCATTAGATTCTGACATCACTCACCATGCACGGCGATTCCGTGAACCAACGTCTAACCGAAGGGGGAAGTTGAAATCCGAGATGCTGAAAGCGAAACGAGGTAGCTAGAGCAATCACACGCTATACAGAAATAGGTGTAACTTGACATAGAAATCTAGCTCATTAATTGTATTTAATGTGTCGAATCTCGATAATATCGTGTTTTGAAATGTTCTAGAATAGATAGTTACTTTATTTGCTCAAGTGAGAGGCGAGTGGAATCTACGGGGGTCAACACGAAAAGCTTAGTGGTTAGGCTCGACGTTGTTTTGCTTCTAGCTCTCACGGTTGCACTGTTCGTTCGCGTAGGTCCAGTAGGTGCAACGGGTGCCACACCCACGTATGTTCTTGGAGTCTCTAACCCCCTAGACCCGTTGATACTGGATCTGCAAAGCCTGACATCCCAAGTCACGCTTCTACCATCGGTCTCGGGCTTGGCCTCCATCAGCGGGAACTCGATTCTGTTCGTTGATGGATCATGGCTGGCAACAGCATCGTCGCTAGACCCAACTGTGCTCTCATCGGTTGTGCAGACGGTGTTGTCTGGGGTTCCGACAGTTGTTGTCAGGGGGAATCCTGCTATCCTCGAGAACGCTGTTTCGGGGCTGATGCGGTTTCCTACTCCAAATCTTCCCCTGATCTCCGATGGGGTACAAATTAGAGGCGCCCTCGCAGACGGAACAAGACAGGCCACATCCCTCAAGGTGATTGCTGGGTTCGACTACGCGATCGGTACGGAGTTTCACTGGGCACAGCAGCAGCTAGCCCAGGCTAGCGTGCCGATTACGTTAGCACCCCTGAGCTCTTCAAGCCGGTCCTCCGGACCAGCCATCGTATCTCAGGACAGTTCGACTGCTCCAGCGCCGTCCTGGTCTTTTGTGATCAAGGTAACAACCGATACAGGTGACTACTTCAAACCCTACGGAAGGGTCGCAACGACCTTCACAGTGTTCCGACTCGAGAATTCTGGAAGTGGAAGTTTCAAGTGGTACAATTTCTTCTTCAACCAAACCCTCCAGCCGGGAATCCAGGTCTACGGCAGCGCGTATAGAAACTACCTTGAACAGAGCTACGTCCAGATGAACAACCGGACGTCAAACCTCCTCACCGATCATGGGCCGGCAGCCCTGTCAAACGCTGGGCCGACGGTCGTGACCTATAGCATCGGGACCCAGGCCGGAGTGTTGAGTGCGGCTGTCACCTCAAACCAGACCATGACCTATTTCCTGAAGAACACGAACGTCACCGACACGAGCAGTGGCTCAAGTGTGAGCTGGGTTCACTCGATCAATGGTCAGACCAGTGTGGGGAAGCTTACCATTCAGATCATACCGGGCTGGACGGACAGAGTGATGGCAGGCTCCTCTGTTGATTTGCAAGGAAGCTTCACAACCACCTTCGCCAGTTTCAACGGAGGCATGGTAACTGATACGCAGTCTACCTACGTGCAGTTCTCCGCTTACGGTGGCTGAAAAAATAGCCCTTCCAACCCCTCTTTTTTCCCTGCCTTCTCTATGAGAAGGTCCACTGTTAAGTGGGGAAATGTAGCTCTTTTCGGCCGACATCCCCGGGCCGGGTTCGCCTTGCGATTGATCATGGCATGGGACACGTTACTATCGGCTCGGTTCTCGGAGCTGCCATATGCCGAACCCTCCGACGGTCTCGTCTGTTTCAACTGGATTGTACCATTTCTTTCTAGTTCCGACCAAGGCGCGGAGTCTCCATTTCAGGGATTTTGAGGCCCGGCCGGTTGCAAGCAGAATCCGGTCCAGCTTTTCGACTAACTCGGTTGATTCTTGCTGGGAGAGAATGGTCATGTCTTTCAGGTATTCTCTTATCCTGTGGAGGTTGGTGGTTACGGTGTGCCAGAAACCCCAGTCTCTTGACAGTACGCGGGCGAGTCTGTCGGTGCTAATAGTTTCCGGTTCTTCCTTCTCGCTTAAGGCGTGCGCCTTTAGAATGAGTAATGTGTCGAGCAAATCCTTCCGGCTGAACGAGACGATCTGGAGCTTCTCCAGCAGAAGGTCGCTGAGAGGTATCGATATCGGGTCAATTTCCAGCCGACCACGGAAGCTTATGGGATGGTTTGCGGCCTTCAGTTTGTCCCAGAAGACATCGATATAGAACCAACCTTTAGGGTGAAAGTAGATCTGCCTCTGACTTGCTGATGTAGACATGGTGGAGGGACGTTTAGAGTAGCCGAAGGATTCCATGACCTTCCTCACCCCGTCGCGAGACTTGTAGTAGGTGGCGAAGTCAATGTCACTGTACTCTTGACCTGGCTCAGCGGACCTGCCCAGCCGATTCGCGAACTCTTCCTCGTTGAGGCTGTGAACCTTAATCGCAAGGCCCCCCAGCATTTTCAGCGAAACCTTCGCTTCTGAGGCGGCTCTGAGAATTGTCAAGGCTTCGTCTATGAATACGTGAGTGGGAACCTTACCACCCCACTCGGCAGGCATCTCAACTGGTCTCGTAGGAGCCATAGATCTATTCGATCTATAGGATGACCACAAAACATCTTTCTAAAGCATCGGATTAGTTTTCGACACCTGCATGCGCTATTAAGCTCTCCAATCGATCCGTCCCAACGTGTCAGGACATTGGTTCCGAGAATCAGGCTAGAAGTCAGCAGTCTTGTGAACGAGTTCTGTCACGTCTCGGTTCTCTACTCGGACTGCCTGCCACTCGAACTGTCATCTGGTATGCTTGGGAACAAAGTCTACGCCTCTCGGAACTCTCAGCTGAGACAGAATAATATCCTTCGCGAATTTCAAAGAGCACCCATCTCGTCGCGCTCCTGGTATTCTTTCGCAAGAGACTTGATGAGGGCCAGAGATTTGAAGGAAATGGTGTCGGGCTGGAAGGGGCGTGAGCCGATGACTGATGTGTTTCTGAACATCTTGTCCCAAGGGTCAAACGGTTGGGCGCAAATATGGGACCTGGCCCGACCAAGGCTGGAGGGATACAAGCAAAAATTTGAATCCGAGTGGAATCCGATAAGCGATTCAGTGTTATCCCGTCTATCTCAACTTGCTAAGGTTGAATGGATGACCGATGAGATTCGCGTCCATTTTGTGGACTGTCTAAACGGCGGATTCGCTTGGCACGACAGTATCGCCTTCGCTACTTTGCCCGATGTCGAAGTCCAGAAGAAATTCCTATCGCACGAACTCTCGGAGCTCATAACACCTAGCCCGCTGGTGGAGAAGGAGTTGAGAAGGGCGAGGTTGGACCCCGAGATTGCTCATACGGTGGTAGACATGCTTGGGTACTTTAGTGTCAAGGATTTCATAGCGAAACCAGCGGATCCCAACATGGAGAGAAAGGGAGTAGTGCCCAACAAGAACTACTATCCGAAGGTTGAAGAACTGTATACATTATTCGAAGAATACACGAAGAATCCTTCAAAGTACGATGACTTCTCCTCTCTCGTCAAGAAAATAGTTCTAAGATTGAAGACATCGTGAGCGATTATGTCCAAAGCACATCCGTGGGAGCTTGCATGGAGAGAAGGAAGATGGGAAGAGGCTTCTCCGCCACTCGCGGAGGTTGTTGAGTACGCGAAGAGCTTGAAACGTAAAGGCGCGAAATGGGTTCTTGATGTAGGCTGCGGCGCAGGTCGCCATTCAATACTTCTAGGCAAAGAGGGCTTTCAGGTTGCAGCTCTTGACATTTCGGAAACAGCCCTCAAGACCCTTGAGGGTCGGTTGAAGACTGCTTCCATCGACAATATCACTCTTGTCAAGCACGAGATGTGGGAGCTGCCATTCGTAGACGATTATTTTGATGGCGTGATCTGTACAAACGTCCTCCACCATGGGAGACTCGTCGAGATCAAACGAGCGACGCGAGAGATTTACAGAGTGATGAGAAGAGGAGCATCAGCATTCATCGTGGCCTTATCAACGACAGATTTTAGAAAAGGTCGAGGCAGAACGCTGGAGCGCAACACCTACGTCTTCACCGAGGGAGACGAGCGAGGAATAGTCCATCACTTCTTCTCTCGCCAAGAACTCCAGTCATGTTTCAGAAAATTCGAGAGCATATCCTTCAAAGAGAGGCTAATCCCTGTCGAAGAGGGCGGAAACCGTGCCCACTTTCTGATCAATCTGAGAAAATCCTAGGGATATCGGCTGGAAAGCCTACACAACCATACATTTCTAATAGGCCGGACTCTATTCACCGAATCATCTGGGGTGCGTAGCTTACATCCAATCATCCCTGTTCTCTTGCTTCTTCTGGCCAGCGCGACCAGTTCTGTCATTATTCTAGACCAGACCAGTTCAGCCCCTTCACCAGTTTTGACGCCTGCCCATGTTGTCGTAATAATGATGGAGAACCAGGGAATCAATCAGACCTACAATTGCGGCCCCAACTGCGCCTATATCACAAGCCTCGCCAACCAGTACGGGCTGGCCGAGAACTTATCCAGCGTCGCTCACAAAAGCCTTCCTGACTATCTCACGTTTCTCAACGGGAGCAACTTCGCGTATCCAGGCTCTGCTTTTGCAACAGATTGCAGCCCATCTAATTGCCGGGTGAACGGGACGAATATTCTGGACGAGACTGCAGCCTCTGGTGGGACTTGGAGGGCTTACATGGAAGACTATGTCGGCGGTTGCCAGTTCACCAACGTGGCGGGGCATCGGAGTGTCGAATACGATGACATGCACAACCCATTTCTCTATATGGCCGAAGCCCACTCCTCACCTGTCTACTGCGGGAACCTAGTAGACGCGAACCCGACGAGCATTGGCTACCTAGCCCTTCCCACCAAACTCCTCTCCGACCTTAACAACATCACCAGTCCAGCCCCCAACTTCATCTGGCTCACCCCTAACAATTGCGATAATGGTCATGATAATAACGCAACGATCACCTTCTATGGCACGCTGAGCATCTGCCCACTCTCGAACACCGTGCAGGAACAGAACAATTACCTGAAAGCTCTCGTCCCAGCCATCCTCAACAGCACCACATTCACGATATCAGCGTCACTTCTGCTCATTACTTGGGACGAAGGAGTCGCCTGCACTCCTACAAATGACCCGGCCTATCCAGAAACCTTCCCAATCTGCATCGATCGTGTAACAACAATATTCGCAGGCCCTTATGCTCAACTCCTCCACATCTCGAACAAGGGCTATAGCCACTACGGCTTTCTCCCCACCCTCGAAGAGGTCTGGGGACTAGCTCCCCTCGCAGCACAGGTTAACGGTCCAACATTCAACGAGTTCATAGCACCGGTCGCGGGGGGCGGGCCAATAGTACACGCGTCCTAGGATTTGGCCAGTAGTTTTCCATTCTCCATGACTTTTTGACCGTTAATTGCTACTGTCGCTTTGGTCATTGAGGCCCACCATCCGCCACTTGCGATATTCTTTCCGCCTTTGGCCTTGTTATCGCCGAAGCCTACGGTTGTGCTTCCGAGGACCTTGTCATCCTGGGTGAACCCTTGGTGAAGCTTGGGGTTCAGTCCGAATCCGAAATAGGCGAAGCGATTTTCATCACCGGTTCCTTCTCTAAGATAACGTTTGAAGATCTCCTTTCCAGATCTCGCGGAAAACTGTTTGATCCGACCCTGTAATACTTGGAGGGTTAGACTCTCAACTCGGCCTTTTCCGGAGCGGATCGGTGTGTCGTAGACTATCCTTCCTTCGGCGCTATCTTCTGCGGCCGAGACCTCGATTCCACCGGTTGGTAAGAAGAGTACCTCTCCTCTCTCGGCTTTCTCTTCTGTTGCCAGGCCGTACGAATAATCGAGTGGGCGTTTGTCGAGTCTGAATCTGAGGTCAGTTCCAAACGAGGTTGTCACATCTACCTGTCCCTCTCCGCTCAACAAGGGCTCCAATCCACGCCCACGGGAAGTCATCTCTTCGGGATCGGCGGTACAGCCTTCGAACATTATTCGTTTCCACTCTTCTAAGTCCAGACCCATTTCCTCTGCACGCTCTTGGGTCGCAAGTGTAGCCTCGATCGCCAGCATCTTCACCCTCTTTTTCCTAGCTACCATCGCCCACTGTTCAGCAAACCTGGTCCTGTCGTACCGAGTATCGAGCCAAACACTAACCAACTTTCGCCTCTCAGCAGGAATCTTATCCCACGGGATGGGCTTTCTCGGTCCCAAGGTGTAGATGTAGATGTCAGTCTCTTCCAATGCAGCGGCAAGATGAGCCGGCAAGTTGTCAACGAGCTCAAGTGGAGCTTCGATCATAGAGCGCAACCAAAGGTCCTCCGGCTGAACCGTCAGAAGTACCTCGCAGCCTCGTTTTCTGGACTCCCAGGCGAGATCTGACCCTAGTTTGAGCGTATGGTCCCAGCTGTTGATCCACACACGCTGACCAGACTTGGTCCTAAGACAACCATCAAGAATTTGTCTAGAGAGTGCTGCGTGCTCGGTATCCATTCTTGAGTCCCTACTTGTTCCGGGACCTCTCCTTGAGGTGTTTCCTGCCAATGTACAACAGATGTTCAACGGCTCCATGCAGGCTCGGGTCTTTTCCGAGTCGATAGTTTAGGTCGACCCAAGAGTCAAACTCATCGCCCTTCAACCCGTTGATTTTTTCCTCAATCATGCTGACAACTCCCTCACAACCGATGAGGTCTAGGTCTTCGAATCCATTTCTCTTCATCAACGGCCTGATTTCTGTGGGGTGGGCGAAGTACGAACTCGTGAATCCTACGCGTGCCTTTAAGGGGATGCCAGTAGCGGATGGACGCCACACACCTGTGTCCAAGAGCTCTTTTCCCCGCGAAAGCCACTCGGGTTCATTCTTCGCCGACCAGCGCAGAGGAGCATATCGGGTAATGAAGGTCGCGAATACCAATCCATTCCTCCTGAGGACTCTGTGGGCTTCCTTCACAGCCCGGTCCCGACCGTCCATGTCGAGGAGATGATACAATGGCCCCATCAGCAACACAACATCAAAACTACCATCTCTGAACCGATGGAGGTCAATTGCGTTTCCACGCGTACACTCGGCCAAGCTCACACCTGTTTCCTGGGCCTTCTTCTGAGCGAGCTGAAGGCACCCCTCGGAGAGGTCCAAGAGAGTGACTCGATGTCCAAGTTTCGCAACGGCGATAGAATATCGGCCCGGACCTCCGCCGACGTCCAGCACTTCTGCTGGCAAATGTGGGAGATAGTCCTTGAGTGCTCTCAGCGTAACGGCGAATTCGGTCCTGTGACGGTCAAGTCTATCCCACTCATTCTGAGCGTTCTTATCATAGAACTCTTGAACCTCGTCCAAGCTCTCAAGTCCGGATTATTGGCAGAATAATAGGGTGTACGCGGCTCACTACAAAGGTTTAATCGCCTTCTCTTTCGTCTTGTGTAATATGTCGAGACAGTGGACACTCCCATTGGAAATCAGCGAATTCAAGGCTGATGACTACGGGAAGTTGGCCCACGTTTTCGGCTCTATCTTTCCCGATTACGACCGAACTCCGGAAGAGTGGCGGTTTGAAGATGAGAGTCTCGATAGGTCGAAGTTCCATTTCAAACGATACTCCTGTTTCAGCAAGGAGGTCCAAGAACCTGTTGGATTTGCTCAGTGTCAACACGTTCCTTGGATGTATCATCCGAAGAAACTCTGGTTCGACATATGGGTCGATCCGCAACACCAGAAGAAGGGCATAGGAAGCGCGCTCTACGAGCAGCTGAACCAGGACTTCAAGGAACTTGGTACAGTCACATCTTGGACTGGTGTAAGAGAGGACATGCCACTCCCGATCAAGTTCGCATTGAACCGAGGGTTTCATGAGAAGATGAGAGCTTGGGAATCACGCCTCAACCCCGCCAACGTCAACCTCTCAGCTTTCCAAAAATACGTCGAGAAGGTGTCCCAGCATCGAATCCACTTCGTCACATTGGCCGATGAAATGAGAAGCGATCCTGCATGTTACAACAAACTCCACGCTCTAGTTCAATCCATCTCAGAAGATATTCCTCGACCCGAGCAGTTCACTCCAGTCTCATTTGAGCAATGGTCAGCGTTCGAAATGAAGAGTCCCAACTTGGTCCCTCAAGGCTACATGATAGCCAAGGATGGTGACAAGTATGTGGGGATGAGCACGGTGTGGAGGGCTCAGAAGGATCCGAAAGGACTCTATCAGGGACTAACCGGAGTGGTACGAGAGTACCGGGGGCGAGGAATAGCGGTCGCCTTGAAACTCAAAGTCATCGAGTTCGCACGCAACAACAAGTACGAGAAGCTCAAGACCTGGAACGACTCGACCAACGCTCCCATGTTGGGGATCAACCTGAAGCTAGGGTTCAAACGAGAAGTAGGCTGGATAACTCTCGAGAAGAATCTGGCATAGATCAGAATGAAGTCCAAGCTCCCCGTTCTAAACCTCAAAGGCTCACCCCGCCAGATAGGATACAATCACGGAAAGAAGGCTCGCTCAGAAATCGAGCATAATCTAGAAGTCTACTTCCGTCGTTTCAAAAGCGAAACCGAGCTCTCACGCGACGTTGCCGTCAGTCGAGCGGCAAAATTCTTGGAAGTGATCAAGAAGGTCAGCCCGGAATACGCGGAGACGATGAAAGGTGTCGCTGCAGGCTCAGGTCAAGAAGTTCTCGACATAACTGCGTTGAACGTTCGTTATGAGTTGATGTATAGTCAGTTCTCGAAGATCGGATTGAAGCCAATGCCCAAGACTTTCGGTTGCACAGCCTTCGCCGCTCTTCCAACAGCAGTTGACAATGGACACTTGATAATGGCTCAGAACTGGGACTGGATACCTGAGGTCAAGGGGCTCTTCCTAAAGGTCAGAAACGAAAACAGCCCGGATGTCTTGTCGTTCACGGAAGCGGGAGTAGTCGGAGGCAAAATCGGGTTGAACTCTGAAGGGGTTGGTTTGCTAATTAACGGAATTGTATCGAGCAAGGACGACTGGGCACGGCTAAAGAAACCCTTCCATGTCCGATGCTGGGAGATACTAAGGTCGAAAACTCTAGGAGGCGCGGTCAAGGTCGTCGCCGAAGGTCAGAGGAACTGTTCAGCCAACTTCATTCTGGGACAACAGAAAAAGACCGGATTGGGAAAGGTGGTCGATGTTGAATCCGCTCCAGAAGCAGTGTGCGAGCTTGGACCTGACCGAGGAGCGCTTGCGCACACCAACCATTTCTCGAACCCGCGAATATTAGGCGTAAAACAGGTCTTGGACGAAGAGCGATTATCGACCCTTCAGCGATATCGAAGGATCCAGAAGCTCTTGGATGGAACAGTTCGAGTGGGACAAAAGCTGAATCTAGTTGCAGCTCAGAACATGTTGAGAGATCATCAAGGAAAGCCTGAGTCTGTCTGTCGTCATTCAAACTTGAAACTGGCAGAATACGAGAGATATGAGACGGTAGTTTCTGTAATCATGGATCTTCACAGCAGGAAACTGTGGGCTACAATCGGGTCGCCATGTTCTTCGGAATATCAGTCTATGACGCTTTGAGAATGTCCCGTGGGAGAAATATCTAACCGAATTGTATTTCAAGAGGTAAAGGCTAGTTAACGCAAGGTGGTGGGCAGAACAATGCCATCTGCTCAAAAGCGTCGTGTCTTGGAGAAGACTCGTAAGCGGGAGAAACGAGGAAGAACCTATCTCGTAGCGATAGTTCTGATAATCATCGCTGTAGGCATTGGCTGGTACGTCTATGCGTCAGCAACGGCGCCGAGACCAGATTTCACCATCGCAGCTCCTGTTGGCGTCACGATTCATGCGGGTACTCCGACTATTTCAACAGTTAATGTGACCGCTGTAAATCAGTTCACCGGAACCATTCTTTTGTCAGCGAAGGGGTCGCCTGGTCTGATTGCATCAATCAATCCCTCCTCGGTGACTGGCTCGGGCACTGCTATACTGACAACATCCGCAACAACTAATGGTAGTTATACCGTGACAGTTACCGGAGTAAGTGGGAGTCTGACCCATTCCGTGACCCCAAACGTAGCTACTCCAGTGTTTGCTACGCTCTCTACTTCCAACGGGACTATAGTGATCGAGCTCTATCAAGCCCAAGCCCCTAAGACTGTGGCTAACTTCGTGCATCTCGCCGAGTCAGGATTCTACAACAACCTCACTTGGCACAGAATTCTTCAGGCCAATCCCGCCATAATACAGACAGGAGACCCAAACACGAGAAATGGTACAGGGAACAGATCAAACTGGGGGCTAGGCGGATCGTCACCAACTGTGCCTCTTGAAATTGATAGTTCTCTACACAACAATGTTGGCTACCTGGGTATGGCTCGCTCTCAGGCTCTAGACAGCGGGAGTTCCCAGTTCTACATCAACATGGCCGACAACAACGCTCTTGACGGAGGGTACACTGTCTTTGGGAAGGTGATTGGCCCCATGAGTGCGGCCACGGCCCTTTGGAAGGCTCAAGTTGATTCCCAAGGTCAACCGATCTACGCGTACGCGGTGTTGCTTACTGGTGTAACAATCACGAACAGTCTATGAGCAACGGCTCCGGCTCAACATTTTCTTCTTTATGGGCCCGCTGCTGTTCTTAGATAGTACGCCCAGTATCCCTTCCATCGTCCGTATTTCTCTGCGATAACATGAAGCCTCTGAAGGGTCAATGGTTTCCCGTAGACCCTGCCTGCAGCCGCGATAAGCCGTTTTTCCACCGCCAGTTTCTCCATCCTGCCAAGGCCTCTTAGAAGAATCAGTTTCGCCGACCAGTCCCCTATTCCTCTGATGTTTTTCAGCCATTCCTCAACCCTGTCATAGTCGGCAGTTCTCAAGAACCTTTCATCAACCTGATTGAACGCTATGATTACTTCGCCTAGGTACTCCTCCCGGCGCTCATGTTTGACAAGGGCCTTCAACGCCTCTTTTGGGGCTCCTGCAAGTTGGCCAGGCTCTGGAAAAGCCCGATATGGCTGACCACTTACATCGAGGCTGGTGCCGAAACGTTCAAGCAACGCCTGCTTTACTTTGCGTGCCGCGCTCAACTGGTTCCGCTGTGAAAGAACGGCCCAGCATGCGCATTCGAACGGAGTGAGGAACTTAACCTGGTGGAGCCCGTAGAGCTTCTGAAGGACCGGCGCAAAGTTAGAATCGTTGATGGCTATGCGGTAGAACTGATCTAGATCATCGGAGAGGCTCAGAAAGAACGATATCCTATCGATTACTACCTCGGTTAGTCCGCGAGAAAAGGGATGGTCGGCGAAGAGAGTGTACTTTAGCCCAGGCATCTTGATTGTTCCGGTCGGTTTTAACTGGAACACAATGGCGCGGCCACCAACCCGAACCGCTTTAGTCATCGACATCTCGCTAATAGTCTGGTCCTCTCTCATCGGGGGAAACATTCCTAGAAAGTCCAGCGATTTTGCAAAATCGAAGGGCGGGGTCGGCCTGAGTGAACCCTCTTCGGAGTACAACCCCATTTTGGCCCTCCTTTCTACCAAAATTAATCGTATCATTGCCTACTTAGGTAGGCCGGAGGATCATCTCTTTGAAGCGAAGACCAGAGGGAATCGATATGGTACAGGTCGTCGATGATCCAAGGAAAGTGGAAAACGCCTACGATCATCAGTACGAGAATCTTGCAAGAGAGATCGCAAGTCTTGTTCTTACGAGGAGTGGGATTCTTGGGGAGATCGGGGCTGGGAAAGGCCAGCTAACTGTCCCTCTGGCCAAGCTTCTCCCTCGTCACCGATTCAATGTCGTGGACACATTTACTGGTGCATATTCCGGGACCCTTATCCAGTTGAACAAGGCTCTATCCGGAGCGAAGCTGACCAGCCGGGTCAACGTGCACATGGCAGACTATCTGGACTGGCTATGGGCGGAATTTTCTGACAAATATGTGGGAGTAATCTCAAGCGAGTTTCTCCCAGAGATCGATTCCTACGAGCTGTCGATGTTCTTGTCAGAATGCTATCGCATTTTGAGACCCGGCGGTCTAACGGCTCACTCATTTCTATCCCCAATAGGCAGAAACCCTCGACAGAGGTTGATGATAGAGGCGGACAGTAACCCGAAGTGGACAAGAACCCCTCCCAAGGAATGGTTCTCTCCCAAACCTGCCCTCGTATTGTCAGAGCTAAGACGAGTAGGCTTTCGAAATCTCCACATTGAGAAGGTCAAGAGCAATCTCATCATAAAGTCTGATGCAGCGAGGAATTTTCTCTATAGTTGGGACGTCAGGAGTGCATTCTGGAAAGCACACAAGTTGGATCTAGTGAGCGAAGGTTTGGAGGTCCCTGATTGGGTGATTGTCTCAGGTCGCAAACCCTAGAGAGCTGGGCTTACGGCTCAATGATCTCTGCGAGGAAGAAAAATAGGGGTCCAACCAGCGAGACGCAAGCAAGATGCTCGACTGTCTACGCAGTCTCGCTTTTGTCAGTCTCTTGTGTTCGTTCCATGGTCCCGCCGCATCCGCAGCCAGGTCCGCAGCAGCAACAACTCAAATCACGCTTCACCTCGGTTAGTCAGTTACTTTTCTAAAGTATTTAAACAGGCAAGTACCCAAACGGTAACGGAGTTACACGATGGTAAGGACGAAAGAAGGAGAACCCTGCTGCATCTGCCCATGCCCGTGCGAGGGCATAATCGAGATCATCGGCAAAAAATGGGCGCTATGCGTACTAGCCCTGCTAGGAAACGATGGAACCCTGCGCTTCAACAAGCTAGCCGAAAAACTTCCAGGCATAAGCGCGAAGACATTGACAGAGGTTCTGAAGGATCTTCAGCGAACCGGGCTAGTTAGGCGTCAAGCCTTCGCCGAGATCCCGCCACGAGTGGAATATCATCTGACGAAAGAAGGGAATGAGTTGACTATGCTGGTGGCGCCGTTGATGGTCTGGGCCGACAAGATGACGGGGCTTGTCAAGCTGGAATCCTAGGCTGTTTAATTCTAGACTCAACAAGTTTTCCAGCTCGTTCCTCAAGCTGAGCAGCTTCCTTTCGAAGGTCGGAGACCTGTTTCGAGATCTTCTCCACATACTTTTGGTCATCAAGACTTGCTAGGTTGATCAGGACATTGCTTGCGGCTCCTTCAACAGCCGCACGCGCTGCAGAAACAGCAGTCACCACATCCGACAACGCATTCGTGGATCCTTTCTCCGCGACCTCCCGAGCCAGTCGCAAAACTCTGACTGAACAGTCGAGCGTTGAGAGCGGAATCTCGGATGCTTTGACAGTCGCTTCTTCTATCACCTTCTTTCGAGCCTCAGGCTGATCCTTCGAGAGCTTGAACGCTTTCATCACCAAGTCAAAGGCCTCGGTATCCTCCACAACAAGGCGTAGAAGTTTCTGGCGAAGAGCATCGCCCTCCTTCACAACCTCGTTGAGCCCCTCTACACCTGGAGGCGCTTCTTTCTTTCCCATCGTTATTCGCGCAACCATGCAGAGAAGACCAGCCGCAAGTGCTCCAATGTACGCGGAGACACTTCCGCCTCCCGGAGTCGCCTTCTTGGAAGCGACTTCATCGCTAAACAGAGCCAAACTCTGATCCGTCAACGTTGTGGGCCTGGGTGCGAAGAGCTTCCTTTCCAGGACTTGGTCCCGGCTGAAATTCTCTAGGCGCAAGTAGAACTCTGCCGAATCAACGAGGGAGTCCATTGGCGCGAGCCCAACGATCTCGCTGCCAACAACTGGGACCCCATAGCGATCGGCGAAGAGCTTGACCAGCTCGTAAGCCTTGAACAACTGGCTTTTGCGATAATTCGTCAGGTTCATTGACACTTGCACTATTCCGCGCTCTTTCAGCCCGAATCCGAGAGCTTTTACGAACGCCAGCCCGCCATCTTTTGCCCGTAATTGATGGGCGATCTTCTTCGCGACATCTAGATCGCTCGTACCAAGATTGACATTGTAGGCTACCAGAATCTCTCGGGCGCCAACAGCCGTCGCCCCCGCGGTGGCATGGATCTTCTCGGGACCAAAGTCCGGTTTCTTCGCCGGGTCCCTACCAATTTTGTCTCGAAGGCCCTCAAACTCTCCTTCCCGAACGTCAGCGAGGTTCCGTCTTTCGGGAGTCGCTGCCGCTTCCTCGTAGAGGAAAACAGGCACGTGAAATTTCTCGGCAAACTCTTGCCCGAAAGAACGGGCCAGAGACACGCAATCATCCATCGTTACTCCGGATAAAGGTATGAAGGGAACAACATCGACAGCGCCCATTCGCGGGTGCTCACCCTTGTGATGTCTCAGATCGATAAGTTCAATCGCCTTTTGGCTAGCAGCTAGGGCAGCGTCTTTCACGGGTCCAGGCTCGCCCACGAAACTAATCACAGACCGGTTGTGGTCCGGGTTGGATTCCACATCGAGAAGCATGACGCCAGGCGTTTTTCTTATCGCGTCTGTGATGGATTCGATGACCTCTCTCCTCTGACCCTCGCTGAAGTTGGGAACGCACTCGACTAGCCGCAATCTGGACGTCTCCGACACAATTCTTCCTCTTCCGGTCTCTTTAATAGTCAACCGGGCTAGAGAAACTCGATCCTCTGATCAACTAGTTTCTCAAAATCTCCTCTAAAATAGAAATCTCCCCGAAAGCTTCTCCCTTCTATGGCGTGTCTGTACCAGTATCTGTCGTCCTCCCACATATCGTCGAAGGGAGGTTGGTCGATTGGATACCATCTTAGAATGCCCTCTTTGCTCTCCTTGAGAGTGCCCTGGAACTCATTCGTGAGGAATACGTGTGCTATCCAGTCAGGGTCTTGGTGTTTGTCGTGCTTGAAGAAGACGAGCGTTCCAATTTTTCTCGGCTTTTGGATTTCTAGACCAGTCTCTTCGTAAACTTCTCGTATAGCACACTGTTCAGCAGTCTCCCTGGGTTGAAGTTTTCCGCCTGGCGCGTTCCATTTGCCGGCTCCGAAGAGCCCGGGGTTCTTCTTCAGCAACAGAACCCTGTTATCGTGGAGGATGAAGCACAGGGTCGCTTGAATCGTCATCGGAACAATTCAGGGGTTGCGTTTCTGTTTGAGCAGGATGATGGCCTGCGCAAGGTCCCCGCCTGATTGTCGCAGCGCGGTCGTCGCCTCTTCACTGGATACGCCAGCTTGTGAGGCGACAAGTTTCACGTCGTCGTCCGAACCTCCACCTACTCCTTCCTCTCTCATTGTTCCCCCTCCGACCTGGTAGACGGTCTGTCCCTGGACTGTTACAGTGGCCACTTCAGGGTTGTCAATGACAATCCTCTTGGTCGGGGTTTCCATGATTACTTTGGTGACGTCGTCTAGTTGTTGGACTTGCATGCCCATGCGTTGCATCATCCTGTTTGCTTCGCGGGGATTGATCTTTCCTCGACGCATCATCGCGAAATCATTCTCTTCCATCGGTCCGGTGATTGTTAAGCCTATTCAGAATCAGCTGCTCCGTGCCGAACCTTCACAGCTATCCCAATCTTGAAGCTCTGCATTTCTATTGCGTTGAAGAATGATCTTCCGACTGCTAGCAAGCGGTCCTTCTTGTCCACTACCAGCACTTCCTCTTCGGGCCGGAGCTCAGGGTCGACGCCGATTACGTGTTTGGCGAATACGTTTCCACCCTTTCTGATGAACGCCTCTACTCCCGGCGTAACCTTGACCCTTAGCTTTGGAGCCTTGAAGACCCGCTTTAGTGCGAGGCCTCCGTTCACGGTCAATGCCAGGAGCCCATCTTTGGGACGGTAGGTTGCCAGTAATTTCCCGTCATTGTACACATACCGTATTCTGTGCGTGTTGGGGGATCGCACGATTAGTATTGACGGGGGAAAGGCCTTTTCAGCTCCTTTGCCGAACTGGTAGGCGGCTACGGCTCTTATCCTTCGTAGCTCGTGGAGCTGGGGTTTGACGGGTAGGAGGGGCATTCTTGTTCCGATAGCTAATTAAGCGGGGTCGGACCGTATTTCTACTGTTTCTCGCCGCGAGGTCTTGTAATAGCCATTGTACTGTGAGGTTTGCGGGAGCGAGATAGTCGGTAAGCCAGGCAGATCCCTTGTAGAAGGCGCGACCCTGATCGTTTGCCAGCAGTGTTCGAGCCTGGGGAAGGAGCTTCCGGGTTTTCCCGAAAGAAAGCCACGTTCGGCCAGGAGCGGTCCGGTGCCGTCCCATACTAGAACTCCGATAGAGAGCCTGCCGAAAGCGGTAGAAGAATCGGATCTAGTCGAGGATTATCCTGAGATCGTAAAGGAAGGTCGTGAGAAGCTAGGCTTGTCACAGACGGATCTCGCGTTCAAGGCGAAGGAGAAGGTGACGGTGATCCAGAAGATCGAGTTAGGCAAGATACTGCCGACGATGCGATTGACCAAGGAACTGGAACACATTCTACGCGTCAAGCTGCTTGCGCCGAGAGCAGAGCTTGAGGTTTCCACCATTCCGGTCAGGCAGGCTGGGCCTAGAGAGCTAACCCTCGGCGATGTAGCGCTAGTAAGGCATAGGGAGCCAGAAAACAAGTAAAACCTAACTCCGCGCAAGCCTGACTCTAGAAGCTTATTTCCACAGCCTCCTTCTTGCAAATCTTACTGTTTCTCTAACTATCTTTCTCGCGTAACTTTTCTTTTCCTCTAACTAATTTTTCTGCTAACTATTGTGTGACCCCCCCGGGGGTGGTCGATTTTCCCGCGCCCCGCCCTCCACGAAATCAGCCGTTTTTCCCAGGGATTCTTAGTCCCAGGTGGCTGATCAGCTATCATCGTGGACCGCTGGAACCTTTAGAAATAAAGAGGTTGAAACGGGGAGCGGCTCCCGAAAAAGATGACAGTTAGAGTAGCACCATTAGTCGTTCCCGAAGAGGTTTTTCTGCGGGACACCGATAGAAAACGGGCAAAGAAGGGCATTCTTGGTGGAGCAGAAGAGAAGGTCGTCTTCGCCAAGACGATTTTTCTACCCTATCTAGACTTTACCTATCGTTTTCCAGCGGAAAAAGGCCTTCTATCAAAGCAGACGGTGATCAGCGAAGGTCGGTCAACGATGTTAGCTTTGCGAGAGGCGAACTTCGGGTTCGACCCCAGGCTGGTTGCGCTGGCTCCCATGCTCGCTGATATGGTGGAGGACTCCAGATCGGTCATTAGTGGTGTTGACTCCACGGTCTTGGTGAGCGAGCGATTAGCTGAACTCAAGAATCTCTTGAGAGATTATGAGGCACAGTCAGAGGAGAGGTTGAAACAGTATGAGGCTCTCCCGAAGGAGAGTCCCGCGAGGGAAAATCTGAAGGAGAATATTGAGTTCCTGAGAAAGACGAAGTTGTTGCGATGGAAGATGTTTGCCGACGGACTGCAGCTTCCATCGAGGTTCGATCTGGACAAGCTAGAGCTTTTGGACGGGACATTGTTCTACATGCCCTTTTTCATTGCAAAACTTGTTCGCGGCGGAGAGAGACGATACATTGTGTGGAACCGCGAAGGCAAAGAAGACGATACGATTGCTGACGAGCTTACAAAGAACCACAAATTCCGAAACCTTATCGAGACACACGCTCTCTCCTAAACCCTCACAGTGATATAGAGGAAGATACTCTCATCATCTATAGCTGATAGGATTGACTTATTGCTGGAGGTGCGGCGCACAGCTCTACGACAACTCCTCTTACTGCCACAGCTGCGGGGCCTCAGCCAAACCCTCTACGACTTCCGCTATAGGAGCCCAAACCGGGTTCGAACGCCTGAAAGATGACAAAGAGTTTCAGGACCAATGGGTGAAACGCATTGTCGCCTACGTAATCGACGTGGTCGCGGTATCGGTTGTGGTCTATTTTCTCATGCTTGTCATAGCCTTCCCAATTGTTCCAGCAGTCTTCTTTGGGCAGACTTTCCCCTTTGTATGGTTCTGGGGGTTCTGGCTAGGCGGAATCGCATCCTTGATCGTTCTAGCCTACTTTGTTCTAGCCGAGGCAGTGTTCGAGCGGACTCTCGGGAAGGAGCTGCTGGGCTTGAAGGTGACAAGGCAGGACGGAAAGCGCATGGACCTCTGGTCCTCATTTGTCAGGAACATCTCCAAGCTCTCTTTCGTGCTGCTGGTCATCGATTTGGCGGGAGGTCTCGGAACCCATGGGGATGGCCGGCAAAAATACAGCGACCGCTACATAGGAACCACGGTCGAAACCACGAACACGAGTAGAATCATCCCTGACCGGATATAGATCGCGCTCTCTGGCACACCTGGCTCATGCAGGGTGGATGTTCAACAGAGATAGCGAGACACTATTTGCGGCCCGCCTGTCAGAGACTTGAACAGGGTCTAGATAGCCAACTGAGATAACCAAACCTGCCTTGAGGGGTTCCTACACCGAGGGTATGGTGACGGGGCTGATCAATGAATGGGAGTTTTTTCTGCTATTTCGATCTTACAGCGTGCCGTCCCGTGGTGTCCTGGCCGGTGATGTCAATCCAGTCCTCTTTCCCTTCATTTCCGGGTTGCGAAGGAGAGGCTGGCGTTGAAGTGCTATGCTTTCCCTTTCGAGCTGGCTGCTTCTCCGGTTTCTCGGTTTCCTTGTGATTGTTTTGTCTCTTTGTCTTCTTTTCTAATGGTGGTGTCGTCGTCTTCTTCGGTTTTTCTAAAGTCTGATTCTTCTTACTCTCGGGCGGAGTCAATCCTGGGCCTGATATTTTGGCTCCACAGTTGGGACAGTTCTTCGCTGGCTCGTCCTTGGTTTCGAAGGCTCTGTTGCATCCGAAGCAGACTATGAGGCCGAAGGTCGTGTTTGCATTGTCCGTCAGCTGTCTTAGCTCACTGTTATCGGCGAGGTTCTGGTCTAGCGGGATCTCGGCTATCATATGTTCTACCAAGAGGCCGGCATCGAGGATCTTCTTCGCAAGCTCCTCTTGCCCGGCATTTTCGGCATCGAGCCATTTCTCAAGCGTTATGTCTTCAATGTCAGTGAAGAGCCTTACTCTCGCAAACGTGCCACTTGTCAACGCATCTCAACAAAACCAGTTATGCCGGGACTCTCGGATTTAAAAACAGAGTAACCAGTCCCACGGCTCTGCCTGCCGAAAAATTGGGCGATGTCCATGTGACTCCGCCTGGGACGACGAACAATCGAATGGATGAGGTTGCATTGCAGAAGAAATTTTCATTCTTTCGTTCCACCCAATTAGTAGATACGGAAACACGAAACGAGCTTATTATCCCGAGAAGCGTTCCATCACTTTGGAAGATTCCAGTTTTGAAAAACAGGCTAGGTAAAGCCAGAAGAACGGGATCTAGAGAGGGTCGGATGAACAGCGAGAATCTTCACGACACTCTCGAGAACTCGATTCTTGGCAACCCTATAGAAGAGAACACACTGACGATATAACCAAGGTCACCGTCCGGGCATTTGAAGACCTGAAGACGTGTCGAGGCTTATCCAGATTAGCCCAGAATGAACCCTGTTTGGCGATCTGGGAGGTCTCTTCAAGATCACCCCTAGATTCACTGGGCTAATCACGTTTTTCGCCGAACTATCCAAGCCCAGACTGCGCCTTGAATCGCCCGTCTCGCCCATTATCGCTGCCAGACAGCGAGCGTCTTAGAAAATAGGAGGTCTTAGCGACCGAGTCTCGCGACGCGTGTTCGGCCTTTCCCCTTAAGGCAAGCAACTGAAGAAGTCTTGCGCAGGCATCTTACGACACAGGTCCGGTTCCTTCGGACTGTCACGCGCTTTACAATTTGACAGAGGTTCTATAGGAACTCAAGCCTACTCCTCTGAGCCGATTGCCGATCTTCGCGATGACTCCTGGAGCATCAGTGCCAATCTTGCACAGAAGGGATTGGACAAACAGGGAGAGACTTTCCACCTTCACGACATCGCTCTGTAGTCCCGCGGCTCTCACAGCGGTCTCAGCTTGTGTCTTGTCAGCTCCAACCACTATGACCCTGTCAAAGGGATATTTTCTCCACGAAACAAGACGGTCTCTCGCCTCATCGTTCAGTTCTACCGAGATCTTCTCACCCTCAAGCTCCGTCACAATCATCTTCAACGGCACATAGTCAACCAAAGCATTTTCGTCCAGAATCTCTCTGGACGACCTAGCCTCTCCATCAGCCAGTTGCGACCTCATCCTGTGAAGCGGGTAAAGAGCATCTTTGGGCGCGGGTTCTCGGATTCCAATGTCAATGTAGACCCCGTAACCAATTCGACCAGCACCTGTTACAAAGCCGTTAACGACGTCCCACTTTTCTAGCCTCGAACGGGAGACTGGGGGCTCACCATGTTCTTGTTTGAGGAGATTGAGAAATGCTTCCGAATCTTCACCTCTAGCCCTGATCTGAAGCCAATATCCTTCGAGGCTGAACTCGGACTCTACATTGAGGCCTTTAGCTTGCTTCACCAGATTGTTTCGCAGAAAATTTGAGCCTTGCCTGAGAGCTTGTGGTGGAATTTTCTCGGCGAGTGTGGCGACCTGCCATCCCTCCACCACTTACTCTCGCCCCTGACAAAATCAGATTTAATCAGGGTGCGAAGGCGGCAGGACGTTCCTGAAGCTCTGACTCTAGCTTTCGCGATAAATCCTCTAGCACCTGGACTGTCCTGCTGTTGTCCTCGCTGATTAGCGAGCCGTTGCAGCTACTGCACCGGAAGGCCGACTCCATCGCCTCTTCGAAAGTCACTCTAACGGTGAGGCAGCCTTTGCACATGAAGAAGCTGTGTCCCTTCTCGTATTCGAGGCGTGAACGCATCTTTTCCAACGCCTTCTTCTTCCGGCTTCGAACAAACGCGTCTAGCTGGTCAGGCTGCAGTTTCCAGTGGTAGATGAACCAGCCCGTCTTCTCATCCCGACTCCGGACAACCGTGACCAGCGCATGGTTGTAAAGCTTGTAGAGCACCCTGCGGGCAGCATTCAGCTTGACGTTAGCGTTAACCGCGATAATGTCATCGGTTGTCGTTCCAGCGTCGGATAGTGCCTGGACCACGCTGAGAGCTTCCTGCCCCCCAAAGAAGCTTGCCAGTCGTGCAAGATCATCATGATTAGACCCCATACTTTTAGAAATCCCTCGTTGACACCCTATATTGTGCGCTTCTACGATTTAATGTATTAGGCTCTAGAGACCCGTTCGTAGCCATGGGAAGGCTTGTTGTGCTCCGCATCGGGCACAGGTTATTCAGGGATTCAAGGGTAACCACCCATGTGTGTCTTACAGCCCGCGCGTTCGGGGCTGAGGGCGTTATCATAGCGGATAGGGAGGACAAGAGGGTTGAATCTACTATCAGGGAAGTAGCTAGGAGATTCGGCGGAGACTTTTCAATCGAGTCCGGAAAACCGTGGAGAAAGACTATTCGAGACTGGAGCGATCAGGGTGGAAAGGTTGTCCATCTCACTGCTTATGGATTGAGACTGCCTGACGTTATTCAAGAGGTCAATGAGGCCGACGGAGACATTCTCGTTGTCGTGGGTTCGGAGAAGATGCCTGGCGAAGTCTTCAAACTGGCGGACTGGAATGTCTCGGTGACAAACCAGCCTATGAGCGAGGTCGCCGCCCTCGCAATCTTCCTCGACTGGCACCTGGAACATCGCGCCTTCGACAAAGCCTTTCCAAATGGACAAGTCAAGATCGTTCCATCAAGCGATCGAAAGAATATTCAACTTCTCAGATAGATGGCGAAAAGTATCCTAGTTCTCAAGCGGGACCAACCCCCTTGCTAGAGATAGTGGTTGGTGAGCAGAGGAATAAGAAAGATGGAGTCACGTGCTCTGCCAAGGCTCTTGCCAAAACACTCTTGAATCCGCCATCGAAGAGTCGGCTCGACCGTCCTTGAGTTCTTGGGAGGATGCTTACAAGACTGTACCGCCATGGGATGTAGGCGTTGCACAACCAGCTTTCGTAGAAATCGTCCGGGCCGGGGAACTGAATAAGGGCAGAGTTCTTGATGTTGGGTGCGGAGCCGGGGAAAACGCACTCTATCTTGCGGGGAATGGATTCTCAGTTGTCGGAGTTGATATGTCAGATCGCGCGATTGCCGGGGCAAAGGCAAAGGCTGCGGAGAGAAGGTTGAAAGTTGAGTTTCGAGCCGGAGACGCGCTCTCGCTTGACTTCAAGGGCGGTGTTTTCGACAACGTTATTGATTCGGGACTTTTCCACACCTTCCCTGATAGCGATAGGCCTGTTTACGCGCGTGAGATAGCCCAGGTCCTAGTTAATGGAGGTAGGTACTTCATGCTCTGCTTTAGCGAGAAGGAGCCCACCGGCTGGGGCGGACCGAGAAGAGTTACTAGAGAGGAAATCGCGACAACGTTCTCGTCGCACTTCAAAATCAACTACATTAGAGATGCATCGTTCGCCACGCGATTCCATACAAATGGTGGGAAAGCATACTTAACATCCGCAACCAAAATCTCGACTTGACTTCGACTAATCTTTCAAGGAACGATGCTACTCAAATCATTTCGGCGCGTAACATGACTCGGGTTGACAATCATAGCCACATACTTCAGGCGGACATAATGGAAATGCTCGCTGCGGCAAAGGCGAAGAACGTTCGCGAATATTCCATCACGGAGCACGTTTCACAGTTCAGAGAACTCAGAGAATCCATCAGGTTCGGGTCAGTACACTCAACCGGCAGGATCTTCAACGATCTGAAAGAATACGACGACGAGTTCAGGAAGGCCGACGAACAATCAGATTGGAACATGAAGATCAATCGAGGGCTTGAGGTCGATTTTTCTCTCACGATACGAAACACAGGCAGGAGATTTTGTAAACCAGAAAAAATGGGACATACTCCTTTGTTCCGTACACGAACTCGATGACGGGACGGATGTTGAGAGGACAGGGGGCAGGTGGTCGACCCGGTTTGGGGGCACAAACGCTGGCGTGAATATCTCAGATTAGAACAGATGGCGTTGGAGAGTGATTTTGTCCCCTTCAAGGTGCTCGCTCACCCTATCAGAATGGCAAGAGGAAAAGTGATTCTCCCTCCTGAAATTGATGATTTGTTACTGGAGCTTGCAAGAACGGCTAGGAGAAGGAACAAGGCCCTTGAACTAAACGGGAACGACATCGACCACGCTCTCCAGCTCGTTCGCATACTTGCAAGAGCCTGTTCGAAGGCTGGTTTCAGGGTAAGCCTTGGCTCAGACGCTCATCATCCTAAGGACGTGTTCAGAAATATGGAAGTCGCTCTCGGGCTCGTCGACGAGTTCAAGCTGGAAATATTCGCGCCCATCGCATCTTAAGGCGTCTCAGTCATCGATCGCCTGATAAGCCGAAGTCCAGAAATCAAGACAGCATTTGGAGGACTTGGGGAGGTCCAGGCGCGCTGAGTCATCAGAATCGTAACCATGTCCTCCTTGGGGTCCGTGTGCCAGGAGGTGCCCATGCCGCCGTCCCAACCGAATGTTCCAACAGATCTCCTTACCTACGACGTTTTTCCTAAGATGTGCCTTCAGAATTTGTCCGGGGGTTACTTTCTACTGGGCTGATAGCGAAGCAGAACCACTCCGGAACCGAACGTCTTTGTTTCCACGAGCTTCAGAGTCGCTTTGTTCGCGTCACTAAAGAACCGCTTTCCACTCCCCAGAATCACCGGGTAGACCAAGAACCGGTATTCATCGATCATGTCATGCTGCATTAGTGCGTTTACGAGCTGGCCGCTGCCGAAGACCAGAAGGTCCTGGCCCGGCTGTTGCTTCAGCTTGGACACTTCTTTCGCAATATCTCCCTTGATCAGGTGTGAATTGTTCCACTCAAGCTTCTCCAGACTTCTCGAAACAACATGCTTTGGAGAACCGTTCATTCTCTTAGCATAACCCGCATCATCACTCATCGATGGCCAGGCAGCGGCGAAACCTTGGTAGGTTACTCGTCCCAGTAGGAGAGCGTCGCTCGAAAACAGCTCATCGAATTTGAACTTGCCGATTTCTTCATTCCAGAACGGGAACGACCACTTGCCAGGCTCTTCCGCGACCCCATCCAGCGTCACGAACTCCGATACGACTATTCTTCTCATGTTAACTCCTCAGAAATACTCTCTTTTGGAGACCCCTTTTTCGGCCTTTTATGTTGTTTCGCTTTCGTACTCGGTTATCTCCTCCTGGCGATTTCTCGGATTCTTAGACGGATTCGGTTTTGAGGTAGGATGATTTTACCTGCATTATTCCTTTCTGTCGTTTCAGCTCTCCCTCTAGTCTCGTGATATCTTGGACTTTCCCGCGGACAAGCAGGGCACACAGGCAATGCGCAGCGTCAATATGGGCGTGGAGTGAAGAGAGGATTGATTGTCTGTGGTGGTGGGACGTTTCTGTGATACCCTCGTCAGCGCCATGAGTCTCATGGTTGTAGACCATCACAATTGATCCGACAACATGGCCCCCTCTGACTCCTGTTTCAAAATCTGATATGAAGGATCGCATCGCCGCTTGCAACGCCTTGGACCTGTCCCGGTAGCCGCTGTGCTCGGAGGCCTTGTCGAAGGCTTCGAGAAGCTCAGGCGGCAGAGACATGCTTATTCTAGTAACTCCCTCGTCATTCAATACCAATTCATGATTCGCCTCACAGTATTACTCGACGTGGTCGCGTCGGCTAAAAGTATTACCAACTTAAGACTTTATATTACCATAGAGACTGGTCAGGTCGAGACAACCTGTCAATATGTGCCGGGAGCTGTAAAGAGGCTCTTGGAGAGGGCGTCTTCTGAAATTGACTGAATTCCAGTTAGACCATTCAAAGCTAGGGCTCTCAACCGCAGAGAAAATCAGAATCTCCATAATATACTCAGCCTTGGGCATCGCCACGCTCGCGGGCCTCGCGGCATCCATTATCATAGGCCAATTGTCCACCTTGCTCGCGGGACTCGGAGTCCTCGCTTTCACCTTCGGACTGCGTCACGGGGTTGACGCGGATCACATTGTCGCGATTGACAATACGACACGGAAGCTGCTGCAGGAGGGCAAGCGTCCCCTTACAGTGGGTATGTGGTTCTCCCTAGGTCATTCAACGGTTGTCGTCGGTCTTATCGTCTCTCTCATTCTCGCGACCAACGCGGTGAAGGACCAGATTCCCGCGCTTAGAAGCAGCGGCGCGATAATAGGAACAACAGTCTCTGGAGTCTTCCTTTTTTTGATAGGGCTCATCAACGTCGTCATTGTCCTAGGAATCTATCGAGTGTTCACAACCCTCAAACAGGGAAAAATGAACGAGTCAGAACTTGACAGTCTCCTGGAAAACAGAGGATTCCTAAACCGCTACTTCAAAGGACTCTTCAAGATCGTCAGGGAGCCCTGGCAGATCTATCCCATCGGAGTCTTGTTCGGACTTGGCTTCGACACGGCCAGCGAGATCGCCCTGATAGCCATCACCGTCGGGGTCGGAGTATCGTCCGCCGTTCCTCTCTGGATGATCCTCGTTCTTCCTTTCATGTTCACTTGCGGAATGGTCTTGGTCGATATGACTGATGGGATTACGATGCTGACCGCGTACGGCTGGGCGTTTCTCAGGCCAATTCGGAAAATATACTACAACCTTACCGTGACGATCATATCAGTCGCAGTTGCCTTTGCGATTGGCGGAGTCGAACTCCTCCAAGTTCTCTCTAATGAGCTGAGGCTAAGCGGTCCGTTCTGGAAATCGTTGGCTACGCTGGATTTTGAGACTATGGGTTACGGAATAATCGGCATCTTTGTAGTATCATGGCTTGCTTCCATGGCTTACTGGAAATACAAGCGATACGACGAACTTTACAACTGAACAAATTCGATAGTCCTTATTAGCGAAAGAGGATCTTCAGAAGATCAGAACGGTCCGATGCCCTCGCAGAAGAAGCCGATCTCGAAACCTACCAAGAGGATTCGCATCCTTGTAGCAAAGCCTGGACTAGATGGTCACGATAGAGGTGCTTTGATTCTAACCCGGGCTTTCCGGGACGCGGGCATGGAAGTAATCTACACAGGCTTTCTAGCCACGCCCGAGCAGGTTGCCCAGATGGCGATCGATGAGGACGTGGATGTTGTGGCTATGAGTCTCCTTAACGGCGCCCACATGACTGCTTTCCCGAAGGTCGCTAAGCTCATCCGGGAGAAGGGTGGAGATGACATTCTGTTGGTGGGTGGCGGAATTATTCCGGATGAGGATAAGCCGTTGTTGGACAAACAGGGTATCACGGGCAATTTCGGGCCCGGAACTCCTCTCAAGACTATCATAGAGCATGTTGAGATGGTTGTGAGCGAGAGAGACTCCAAAAAGAAACGGTAAAACCAAGACATTTCTATCTGAGGATATCTCGCTGGGAGTCGAAAAAACATGGGCTTTCTCTCTATCATGGGCAGAGTCATTATCGGCGTAGCCGTGATCACCCCGGTCGTGGCCTTCTACTTCGTCATGACATCCAGCGACGCTCTGGGAGAAACAGGAGTACTTGGACTCCTAGCGGGGAGTGGAATTTTCTGCATCGGAGGCCTCTACGCCGGACTCTTAGGCCTCAAGATTGAGAAACTGTCCGCGAGACTAGATCCGCTTTCCAGGCAGCGTCCCAGAACCAAGGCGAAGAATCTGATCAAAGCAGAGTGTCCTATCGATCACCGCGAAGGAGTGTTTGTGCATGTAAGTCCCTACAGAAGCGATGCGATACCAGATGGGCTGGACATTTTTCTGGGCTCATGTGGCCATGAGGTCCACCGCGGAGAAATCGAGACCGAAGCATAGCTCTACAAGACTAATCTGGCGGACGAAATATCGGAGCTAGAGCTGTAGGATTCGGTCTGCCGAGGCTTCCTTAAATCGAGCCATTCAATATCGGCAAGCGAATCGTCCCTCTCGTGAAGTGACTGTGTGGAATGTTGATTGAAGACGCGCTGAGAAGATTTCTGGACGAGGACATTGGTCATGGGGACATAACTACTGATGCTCTTGTTGATCCAGCAGCAAAAGCGACCGGGACTGTGATCTGCAAAGAAAGAGCCGTAGTTGCCGGATTATCGGAATCCATCATCCTCCTCAAGCTCCTAGGCTGTGAGGGAAAACCCAGGGTCCGGGATGGACAGGAGGTTCCGGCCGGGACAATCGTTCTAGAGGTTCGCGGTTTTGGACGTGCTCTCCTCAAAGTGGAGCGCGTGTTGTTGAACTTGTTATCTCATATGTCAGGCGTAGCCACGGCCACCGGTGAACTCGTCGACATCGCAAAGAAGAACCGGAGTTCGACAAGAATAGCTTGCACGCGAAAGACACTTCCAGGCCTCAGATTTTTCGAAAAAAAGGCAGTCGAACTAGGTGGTGGTGACACGCATCGTCTCAGGCTTGACGACGCTGTCTTGATCAAAGACAATCATCTGGAGCTCGCCGGTTCGATAACTGAGTCTGTCAGAAAAGCGAAGACCAAGGTGAGCTTCACCAAGAAAATAGAAATTGAGACAACCAGCCCGGACCAAACAGTGGAAGCGGCGCTCGCTGGGGCTGACATAGTACTGCTGGACAATATGACCCCGCAAGATGTAAAAAAGTCGATGAATTTACTCGAAGCAAAAAAGCTTCGAGACAATGTTCTGGTCGAAGTGTCCGGTGGGATAACGAAAAAGAACCTTGCGAGCTACCTCAAGACTGGCGTGGACGTGATCTCCGTTGGATGGATAACTCACTCGGCCGATGCGATTGACATGAGCATGAAACTTCACCGTCTCAAGAAAAGGGATTGAACACTTACCCGGCAATCTTAAACCGCGTGTGAATGACGGTAAAGTGAGATAGTTCGTCTGGAACAGAAGATCAGATTCTGCACTACAAAAGACGGGGTCAGACTTGCCTATTCCACGCTCGGTCATGGGCCGCCTCTGGTTAAGGCTGCGAACTGGCTTGGGCACTTGCAGTTCGACCTAGAAAGCCCGATATTTCGTCACTGGACCATGGAGCTGTCAAGGTACCACGAATACGTCCGTTATGATGATCGGGGATGTGGGCTATCCGACCGCGATGTTAGCAGTTCTACGTTCCAGGATTGGGTGCACGACCTAGAAACAGTTGTAGATTCGGCGGGTCTTGACAAGTTTGCACTGCTGGGAATTTCTCAGGGAGGCGCGGTCAGCATCGCCTATGCCGCTCGCCATCCCGACCGGGTGAGTCATCTGATTCTATACGGAGCCAGTGCCCTAGGCTGGTCAAAGGTCCACACCTCGCTGGAGGAGCTTGAAGAGGGAAAAGCCATGCTGACGCTGACGAAGATAGGATGGGGAAAGGACAACCCGGCCTACCGTCAACTCTTCACATCTCTATTCGTCCCTGGTGGGACAGCAGAGCAGGCCAGCTGGTTTAACGAGTTGCAGCGAAAATCCACGTCGCCAGAAAACGCGGTACGCTACCTGATGGAGTTTGCTCAAATCGACGTCCTTGACCAACTCGCCAAGGTATCAACGCCAACACTCGTAATCCACACCCGAGGCGACCTAGTGAACCGGTTCGAGGACGGAAGAGACCTGGCAACACTGATCTCAAGAGCCCACTTCATTCCACTAGAGAGTAGGAACCACATTCTCTTGGAGGACGAGCCAGCATGGAAGGACTTTCTAGTCCAGACTCGACGCTTTCTGGGCGTGAAGGAGACAGGGCCAGAACTGTCTTCAAAAGAGAAGGAACTAGGCGTCAGAAGCTGGCTCAGAGGACCCAAGAAATAGCCGGGCTCGAACCACGCCCATTCTAGGACAGTGTTTCTGAGTCGAACGCCAAACATCTGATCGAGAAAGCTGAAAAAATCCGGGAGCGAGAACACCGGCTAAGGCCGTCTCTCCGACTGAAAACCAAAGAAGAGATCTACAAGTTCATCCATAACAGGGGCCTCGTTTCGGCGCTAGGAGGAAACGAGCTTCCAAGCTTCATCAGTGCCATATTAGGCAGACCCTGGAAGCCATCGGCGAAGGGCTTCACTGGATGGAATGATTGGTGGTCGGTCAAGATATCCGGCCAGTCAGTGGCCCGCGTTTCCAGGGAAATCGAGGGAAGGCGAGATATTCTTGCTACTCGAATATTCAGGCGAACCAAGACCTTCGTATCTGATGAGCTCTGGCCAGAACTGGATAGCATTGTGAAGCATCATCAGGACCCCGCGGGACGGAAGACCTTCTCGGATCTGGAACAGAAGTTGTTGGAAACCATCGAGGATGAGGGTTCAATCCGGACGGACCGATTGAGAAAGAAGTTGAGGCTTGAAGCGAAAAAGAACAATTCCAAGTTTCACCACTCGTTAAGCAACCTGGAAAGCTATGCGCTGATAGTTGGCATTGAAGATCCTCATCCAGAGAAACATCTCCATGCCAACATATGGCAGACTTGGAGCGCGAGAACCGGCAAAGGAATCGATCGCGTCAACTTCTCCTACCGGGACGCGCTATCGGAACTCCTCGAGAAAGCTATCGAGGCGTGCGTTCTCGCCCGCGAAGACCAGATACGAAAATGGTTCCAGTGGAGCGACGACACGGAAACGGCCGAGAAAGATTTGCTGAAAAGCGAGAGAATTATGAAGGCAGGCCCCTTCCTTCTCACGTCTCGAATCCTGAGATCGTAAGAACGTAAATTTGTGACTGAGCAACACGTTGCTGGTCGCGAAGTCCTCAGGTTACAGGAGTTCGCGAGAACTTTTGAGGCAATGGAGCAAGTTACACTAGCGGTAAGTTCCCCTTCTGCACATACCATGCAGGACGAATCGTGAAGAAAATCGCGTTCTCTCTGTGCTTGATAATGGCGACCTTAGTGATTCTGAGTGTCCCGCTCCTCGCACATGCACCCCCGAATACTCCTCCAACGATTGGAACGCCTGTTATCCAACCATCCTCGCCAACTTACAATGCCCCGGCAACAGTCTCGGTGAACGTTACTGACCAGCACTCAAGTGTACAAAACGTGACCATCATTTACACAACTGACAACTGGAAAATGGTTAACACGACTCTCCTCGCCTCGTACAATGCCACAACCACCACTGCCACCGCTCAGATACCAGCACTGGCGACCGGAGGCCACATCTCATTCTATGTTGTGGCCTTTAACGGCAACGGCATTAAGGGTGTCAACAATAACTCGGGAAGCTACTTCGGCTACGACGTCGCGGCACCTCCTTCACTAATCACAACAACGAATGGCTGGATTACCATCGGCATAATCCTGGGAAGCTTAGGAGCATTCGCTGTCGCTGCACTGCATTTCCTCAGGAAGAGACCCCGGACCAGCTCTCACCCAACAAACTGAATCCAAAGTACGAGTTAGCAGTACTACCAACACCAGACAAAACCCACCTTCTTTCCCAAGGAAGGCGCCGATTCGCTGCCTCCTCTTATCCCGGGTGCCTGATGTCAACAATTAATGACTGAGCACTTCCCGATGTGAGCTATGCCCATCTCACCCGCTGGTCCTTCGTCTCCTGAGCTCGCTCGGAGGAGCCTAATCATAGAGAGAATCGAGAGGGAGGCAAGGGTCTCGGACCTTGCAAATATTCTCACAAATCGTCTGGCTCCGACTGACCTACAATCGTTGCTCTTGGAGGTCTACGGCCGCAGAGCGAAGAAGCGCGAGCCCAAATTATTACTTGAGGATCATATCTCAAACCGGTTCACCCGGCCTTCTGTCTCTAGTCCTCGACGTCTTCTTGAATGGGATCGCATCGCGTTCTCTCGACTACCTAAAGTCTTCCAGCCCATCGAACTCTCACCGGTCTGCCCGCTAGGAACAGTCTCTGCGCTATCCCCGATCAGTCAGGATTGGACCGTTTCGACGATTCGGAACACGGAGGTTGTCGCTGATTCGACAAACGTGCTAGCGATTGAGTGTGCAGTCCGACGCCGCGAGCAGAGGAACTTCTCTTCAGGTAAAGCGGCTTCGGTTCATCTAGCCGCGAGCCACCGCCTCTTAAGAGGCCAGAAATTTGGCGTCGGCCCCGATGCTAAACAACACTTCAGAATATTCACTCTGTGCAGTGCAGGCCGCGATACAGGGAACCTAATGTTTGAGACAGAGTCTTTGGGTAACCACGTAGGATTCTATCTTGCAGCGCTCGGACAGTTTCTAGGCACTAAGAGAGCTCTCCGGGTTGCCATTTCTGACTTCGGGTCCAAAACCCCGCGAGCGGCGGTTCAATCGGGAGTTCTCGAGAAGCTTCGATCTCGGTACAGGCGCGTCAAGGTCGGAATCGATCAGAGTCGGACACAGGGTAGAGGATACTATGGCGAATTGTGTTTCAAGATATTCGCAACCGACTCCACTGCCAAAGAACGAGAGCTCGTCGATGGCGGAGACGTCAATTGGACCTAGAAGCTCCTCAACAACGCGAAGGAGCGTCTCATCATCAGCAGATGTGGCAGCGAGAGACTGTGCGAGCTCTTCGAGCCGGCCGCGTCCCCAAAGAGCGCTTAGGAGTCCGGGTCGTTACTGTCGTGCGCTTTTTTCCTTCTTCAGCAACTCGTCCAGCCGTTCAAAA
>Ga0209235_1000052_pt1 | contig 44070 bp, 52 predicted proteins | sample GraSoi013_1_20cm_4_FD_185817 | JGI IMG/M metagenome (GOLD analysis project Ga0209235, IMG submission 185817) | Grasslands soil microbial communities from the Angelo Coastal Reserve, California, USA - Sample 09_25_2013_1_20cm (SPAdes) (version 2) | ecosystem: Environmental > Terrestrial > Soil >... | reverse complement strand
TTATTCTCTTGACAGGTATAAGCTGTTGTCTGTCAATCTTAATAATCGTAATAATAGCAACGCCCTCGAGTCCTAGAAAACAGAGCAAAGTACGGGCATTACAATTTTATTCTGTCAATGAACTTGCAAAAAATACTAGTTAATCAACTGGCATACTAGGAAATAATCTTTGATATATGAATTAGAAGCTGTCATAAATTGAAAAGACAGACAACTGGATTTTAGGGGCATTCTGCATTGTATTTCATGTCAGGCCTAGACACCCTCATAGGAAAATCACTAGACGCTATAATAAGAGAAAATCTAGGCGAAACAACCTTGCGTAGAGTTGAACAAAGGCTTTTTGAACGATATGGAATGAGTCTCTCCAAGGCCATTGAAGATTTTCCTAAACTGGATAGTGTTCTTCGAGAATTTTTCGGGGGTGGAGCAGAAGGCTTGGAAAGGAAGTTCTTAGATAGCATAGTTTCATTGGAACGTTCGAAAGATCATAGTCAAGAATGGGTTACAATTGAGGATCCGATTCTTGCTACTTCAATTCTGACTTCACTTGGAGATGAAGATAAAGCCAAGATTCTAAACGCAGTACTTGGTGAATCTAAGGTTATCTCAGAAATTCTTGAGACTTGCAAGTTACCACAAACCTCGGGCTACAGAAAGGTAAATTCACTAATTGAAAATGGTCTCTTGGTTAATGAGGGATTCATGACAACACGTGATGGTAAGATAGTAAACAAGTACCGACCTGTATTTGAAAATATTCACATTGATATAGTAAAAAACAGTGTAATTATCAGGATTTTAGTCCCACATCAATCTTTGAAAAATAGCTGCGTCATGCAAATAGTTTGTTCGAGCTGATTCCATATCATTGACTGACCTAAATACAGTCAGAAAGGGATTGGTAGCCTTGTCATTAGAACAGACATTGTTAGAAATAGGAGGAGGGAAATTACTCAACGAGGTACTTGGAATCTTGTTTGAAAAGTACCAGTCGTACTTGCCCAACTGCTACGAAAATCCTGAATACCTAATCGGGGCCTGCAAAGAACTTGGAGAAAGTTTCTCCAAGGAAATTAGGCAATCTTTAAGGAAAAGATTGGAGGAATTTTCCTACCAAGGTCAAATTGAATATTTTCTTACTAGATTATCCGAGATTGAATATATGCAACTGCCCAACTCAAGAGTTAACTGAATACTATCGTGGATATCACGCCACATTTTTGCTTAACCTTCAATAATTTTACAAAAATTCGGTACCAAGTGATAATTAGGACCCGATATTCTCATTAAGACTAAATCTACGCAGTACATTAAAGCCGCTTCATCAAATTCTGATTCTTGATTTGTTGAGTACTGGATCTTTGATATTGTATTGTGATATAACCAGCTCGATTTGTTCACATATCAGATCTTTTCGATTCCTTGAGTAAGTTTTATTTGCAATTTATGCGACTGTGAGCATTATGCCGTAGAAGAATTGGACCGTCATGTGTGGTTATAATCCACTACCAGCAAATCATAAACTCTTATCAGAACGGATTTTTTCACGTGTAAGAGGTCAATATGTCATGTAGTTGACTATACACCCAGTTTTTAATAGCTAAAATCTTGTTTCAGTATGGACTTTATGCCTGTAGATAGTAGAGAACAGGAGATTATAAATCAGGTCCAGCAAGTTACTTCCTCCCCAAAGATAGTAATCATTGCTGATAGACAAGGAGAGGTTCTCGAATTGGTTGTCAACGGGCCAATGAGAAAGGTGGTTGACCTATGTGAGCTGCCAGACATTGCAAAAATGATCTCAATGCGTTATGATGTTGAGAGCTATGATACGATTCTGGATGGTTTACAAACGGATCGAGGTATATTCAAACATGTTCTTACTCTTTCAATAATGATAGATGATGATAAAATTTTGATTGTACTAGTGCCCCAAACTACTGATATGTCTGATCTAATTCATATTGGTGAACGAATAAAAAATATTAGCATATCGCCTCTAACAAACCTTATTGAAAGATAGTTAGTAAAGCTGTCTTTTGCACCCAACTACATAGATTATGACTTGTTGGACTGGCGAAATGGAACGAATTTAATTACCATAATTCCTCCTTTTTTCGACAGAATTTGAATCATACAGGATGAATAAAGAACATTTCAAGTAAGACATATTGGAAACAACGTACTTGTACAATCATATCATGATAGTTATTGATTGTGCGTATGACAACAAGATAGCACTTGAGCTAGAAAGTTATCTAAGGGATAAAGGCTTTAGCGCAAAGACTGAGGGATCAAAGGTTATAGTAAATGACACTGATATAGAACAGATTCTAGGTTACTTTCTTAAGGAAACAAACCTACAAGAATACAGCGTACGTAAAATGGATTCCACAAATTTCGTCCTTGCTAAAGAAGTGCCAATTGAAGACTTTGGTTTTCAAAGATGTGAGATGTGTGGATACGTTGTATCAAGCGAGGAAGAATTAATGGTTCATAGAAGAGCACACGGTATTCAGCTCTTGTAATGAGATTGGGTCAAAAATACGACCTACCTTCCTGACAAGGGATATTCAAGTAATTGGCGGCCTTTTCTTCCTGTTATACTTGCGGTGTCAGTTCCGCCCTCTTTTCTGACCATTTGTTGAATGAATCGCTCGAAACTTGCTTCATCAAATATCTGCCATCCCCACTTTTGTATGTCAAGGTCGTATGATTTGAAATCCTCAATTATATCACCAAACCAAGACCTGTACAGGTCCTCTTCCTTTTTTGCCTGATCTGAATTGTTGAAAAACTTGAGTTCAATCCAGTCAATGTCTCCGTTTGTGCGTGCAGAAAAGTCACAAAACGGTGCCTCAGTGAGGTATTTTTTCATATCTTCTAGTCTTTGGAGAAAATCTCTAGGAGATGTAAATTTTACAGTTACAAGGCGGGGAACTGACATGTTTACCTTTGCAAGATCTACCATGGCAGTATATCCTAGTATTACCTTCTCACGCTCAAGCCTTTCTATCCTCTTGCCTACACCTCGCTCTGACATCTTGATTCCCCTGTCTGCGAGTCTTTTTACGATATTTCTTGCAGAAATTCTGCCGTTTGCAATGAGAAGGTTGAGAATCTCCCTGTCAAGCTCATCCATTACACATCAGACTAGAAATAATAACATAGACACGAAAGTTCAAAAGTTGAACTAAACTTGTCAAAATGTTCAATATGTGAACTCGGACTACATCGAAAGTTAGGCCCACTCTAAATATTTGATCGCTATTCTAGTCTGCTAGATAAAAAATGACATCACAACACATACAAACAAGCCAGGACAACGCCTCCAAAAGACAACAAAAGATGGGCGTAATTGGCTTGGCAGTTTTGCCAATAGTCTTGGCAGTATACAGCAACAACGGTGGAATACAAGCGATTCCATCCGTCCTAGCAAGCGGAGTATTCCCAATTGGGCTTACTGTGCTTTCGTGGGGACTTGCTGCAAAATTAGGACTCAAACTCAGAAAGTAAGAATATCTAGGATAACTTTTCTTACTTTTTGCAATTTTTTTTCAATTAAAGGAAGATTCAATTGGCGAAAATTTTTTCTAACAAAAAAGCTTAGGCTGTGAAGCATACATACAGGTTCAATTTTGGGATTTTTTTCCCCTTTTGGAGCCATTCAATGACTTCCTTTTGTCTAACTGTCGCATTCCAATACCAGCGAAAAAAACTAGCCAACCAACAATTGATGTAATCCCCAAGATACCTTTAATCGACTGAACACTCTCAGCAGTTAAGCCAAACAAATGAGATGAAATCGAAGAAAATACCCAGTTTATGATCTGCATAGAAATTCCTATGATCATCATGACTGTACTGCGTTTCATACAGTCATAACTTGTGCACTGATCTTAAAGCTTCTCCAGCAAATCACATTGTAATCATAACGCCAATCATGACACCGACTTTGTATGTGAGCCAGGAATGACTATTATTGCACTATTCTTAATTCTTTTGGGATCATTAGTAATGTCTTTTAGGCATTGCTAATTTCGCCGGCTATTTCGTGCAATCGTTGGCGAACAGCTTCTAGCTTTACACGAGTTGTTGAATCAAGATGCTCATCATGGGTAATTATGATGTGTTCCAGCGCATTTTGTATTAGAGTGAAAGGGTCTTGCTTGAGAGTCTCAGCTTGAGATAGTTTGCGGTCGGTAAATCTCTCCATAGTTTTTCCAGATGGCCTTTTATAGAATTGGACAGTTTGCTTTCTGTCAGATATCCGTAGGTGATTTAAAAGACCCATGCCAACTTGATCGTTTCTAGCAAGCATAAACAATGAAACAAAGCCAGCCAATAACAATGCAATAATATCAATAACTGGAAGTCGGCTGATGCCAACGTTCAATGGAAGGCATGTTGTTATGACAAAGGCTAGAATACCTGAATGGTATATCGGGTATTTCTCGCTTCGTGCGTCATACAAAGATGTCAGAGATTTCATTCTTTCACATGCTAACTTTTTAGATTTAAGATTGTCGTGCCAGCTTTGGAAACGATTCATACGATAGTCGTGACTCAATTTCCTTGTTAAAAGGGGGTTTGTCTTTTTACTGATTGTCGCTGAATTCCCTTGACCAGATCATAAAATGCTTAATTCAAAGATAAACTAAACTCATACATGTCCTTAGTCGCAATAGCACTCCAGATCGGATATGATACAGGAATAGCCGCTGCAGTTGTCGGTATTATAATCCTCATAATTTTAGCATCATCGATAAAAGTAATACGAGAGTACGAAAGGGTTGTCGTATTTAGGCTTGGCAGGCTTATTGGCGCGAAAGGACCCGGTGTTATAATCATACTGCCTGTCATAGATAGATTTAGAAAAATAGACCTAAGATTGTTGACACTTGATATTCCAAAGCAGAGAATAATAACGAAAGATAACGTAACAGTTGACGTTGATGCTGTTGTTTACTTTAGAGTAAACGATGCTAACCAGGCAGTGGTTAAAGTTCAGGATTACATTACTTCATCAAGCCTTCTGGCACAGACAACCATGCGAGATGTCATTGGTCAAGTTGAGTTCGATGAAGTATTAACAAAGAGAGAAGAATTGAACAAAAAATTGCAAGGCATACTTGATGAAATTACAGAGCCATGGGGAATAAAAGTTTCAGCCGTGTCAATAAAGGACGTGGCCATAGCTGCAGAAATGCAAAGAGCGATAGCGAAGCAAGCTGAAGCAGAAAGAGAGAAGAGGAGCAGAATAATTATGGCCGAAGGTGAGCTTATAGCTTCTGAAAAAATGTCTCAAGCTGCAATATTCTACAGCAAACACATGGCAGCAATGAGGCTTAGGGAACTGCAAACGTGGGCTGAGATTGCAAGAGAGAAAAATATGATCGTTGTAACCGGAGGAGATTCTCAAAACCTGGGTCCAATATTGGGAATCGTCAAGGAAAAGCTACAACACTCTCAGGCAGACACCAGTAGTAGTAACACGGAAGAAAGTAGTTCTGCTTGATGCAAAGAATGAATAAAAAAGGAATTCAAGTGAGATTTGTACTTGTTTTGTCCCTTGTAGGAATTTTATTTCCAATGATATCATCAGAAGCTGAACAAGAAAAAAAGGTCTTATGGGTCGAACTAAGCGAGCCTATCACTCCGGCTTCTGCAGAAAAAGTTTCAGCTGCTGTTGAGGAATCATCAACTGGAAAATATAATGCAATTTTCATTACATTGGACACATTTGGCGGTTCTGCAGATTCTACGTTCAAGATAATGGATGCCATCCAATCATCTACCGTTCCCGTCATAGGTTATGTTTATCCAGCAGGAAAGCATGCCTTCTCTGCTGGTACCATAATATTAATGACATCAGATCTTGCTGCAATGGCACCATATTCTACTATAGGCTCGTCACAGCCAGTCATCGGAAGTCAGCCTACCAATGAATCAAAGTTTGTAAACGCCATTATAGGAAAGTTGACTGCGCAAGCAGAGCTGCATGGAAGAAACTCTACACAAGTTGCCAGATTTGTAACGCACAACGACAACCTAACACCGGAGCAGGCGCTGAAAAACCACGTAATCGAGGTTATCGCAGCTAGTCCTGAAGATCTTCTTGCAAAGGCTAACGGAACGAAGGTCAGCACTCTAAAAGGTGAGGTCGTTCTAAATACAATAAATGCCCAGATTATCAAGTATGAACCAAGTTTGAGGGCAAATCTCCTTGGTGTTCTATCAGACCCGATAGTATCTACCATGTTTCTTTCAATTGGAGTCTTGGCAATAATTCTAGGGCTAGGTCATCCCGGATTTGGCGCAGAGGTTTTTGGCGGCGTGCTGTTAATACTAGGATTAATTGGGGAAGGATTTAATGTCAACTGGGCTGCACTTGTGTTGATGGGAATAGGTGCAGGACTTATCCTCTTCGAACTTCATGTGCACGGTTTTGGTATACTTGGTATTGGCGGCGTGATTACCTTGGCAGCCGGCATGGTCTTGCTTGTGGCACAACCAGTCACCCCAATGCTAGTTCCTACAAGCTACACAACAGACATTATTACCACTCTTTCCTTGATGTTAATTCCGATTATTGCATTGTTTGGCTTTCTGATGTTCAAAGCCTTCAAGGCTACTAAAATGAAGAGAGTGCTTTCAAAATATCCGGTAGGAAAAGGTAGGGCTGCTGATGATATATCATCTGATAAAGAAGGTTATGTTGTAATCGCTGGAGAGTATTGGAAAGCCAAGAGTTCGACGTTGATAAAATCAGGTAGCGCGGTAAAAGCAGTTGGGAACAAGGATGGAATTCTCTCGGTAGAACAGATTACAGAAGAGACCAACAATCGGGCAGAACAATTATAGATTGTACATCAATGGCAATAATAGTTATCTGCAATCAAGAAACAGTTTTACAGAATTCTATAGAGGTCATTGCCTTCAAAAAAAGGTATTGCCTACGAGTAACCAACTGTTCGTGTGCAACATTGCTACCCTTGAATTTAAACTGAGCAAGGAATTTTGGCCTGTCTTTTGAGTTGACGATCACTTGAAGGAATTCGCTTGCTGTTTTTGAAACATGATCTGAATCATAGACTGCAGAGATTTCTTTCTGGCTCATACCATAACATATTGTTTACATGTTATTTGTGTTGATGCATGTCACAGTACGTCAAGACACAGCTAGAAATGATCAAAATACATTTTATGCATGAAAAAGGTTACAATGTTCTATAACAAAGTTAGATAAGATTTTTCCACTTTAAGCTAAAAGCGAAAACGCACACAAATTTTCCAAGAGATAATCTTTAAATTTGAATCATAAGTGAGAATTCTACAACTATATGTTATTGATAAAGTGGATCCAAAGTAAATGCGTGATTGCGTCAATCTCGTAAGTCTATAAAGTTTAGTTAGTTTATTGTGAAACCATTACAGTTTGTCTATTCTGATCAGATTACTCTTATGATAACAAAGACAATTATCCCTTATTGTGATCGTAGAGTTCACTTTTGTAAAAACTAACTCCATTTTTTCCAATCTGTTGATAACTAGTACTTTTGCTATTTCAGAACATGATGGGAGAGTAATCCACATAATGCCAAGATCGGTACCAAATGCGACTTTTTTCCAACACTCATTCGGAATATATTCGGTGAATGGAATACAGTCCAACTCTGCACGTTTCATACCTTCAGTAACCAACTTTTCTTCCCGTTATTATATCTCGATTAACAAAGTTCGTTCACCTTGCTTGCTCTTGCATAGAACAAGTTTTGTAACAAGATTGAAAGTGGGAGATAATAGAGCGTATCTATCTCTGATTTCACAATTGAAATGATCAATGGCTTATAAGGCGGTCAGTTTGTGATTTTTGAGCCGCAAAAACTTATCAATTTGAACTATCTTCTTTCTATATTGAGATTTTTGGTATTTATCCCACTAATAATCCTCTTGTTCTCATTTTCTATAATAGGTACAGGGAGAACATCTGTATACGCTGAATTCGATAGCGCTGGTAACTACGTTTGCAACCCTTTCAAGAAAGAACTTGAAACGAATATCTTCATCTCTGTCGTAAATCAAATAAATCAACAGCTAGAATTTTACACTAGATCATATCCTAATTCAACAGCACAAGAACAACACGACTTTATAATGAAATATCAAAAAACATGGGATGTTTACAACAAATCTAAACAGTGCATTGAAGCCCTTGGGATCAATTCAGATGAAATTGCTTCTCTAAGTGAGCATGTAAAACAAACAATTGCAGTTCCAGAATTTAGTTTCCTTTCTCCAATAGTTGTTACCTTTGCCATGATCGGCAGTATTATAATTTACAGAAAGTTCTTCTAATTGGGATTGATAAATTATAGAAAAGTGCCGCCAGACGCTTATGAACTGGTAAAAAAAGCACTCAAAGGAGATTACATCCTGTCGCACTATCCATCTTTTCACGATTCCATGCTAGAATCATTTGATATCATATCTTTGGCTGGAAAAATATCAATTCATTATTACAAGGATGGTACGCTGCAAATTGAGGGCAATGAGAACAATCCATCATATCATAGAATAGTAAGGAAGGTTAATGGATTGATCTCAAAGAAAGATTATCTTTAGAAGGTATTTTTCTCAATTCATACAAGTTCACTCGCTATATTATCTGAAAATATTATGAAATTTTTCTTATCTTCTGTATGTTCTTCTCCTTGTAAAAATAAGAGTCATGACCGCGAATTACAAAATGACGCTTAAATTTCGAATCTAATTCATCAAATGATTGCCCAGATGTTTCAAACTCACATGCGATGCAAGTGGCGTAGATCATCAAAGATAATAAAAAATTTTTGATATTTAGATCCTTCTACTCTTGGACTAGGATGGCTAAAAGCAGGGGCTTTGCTTTTTTGTTGACTCGATGAACGCGTTTTGGACCTTAACGACAAAAAGCATTATTTGAAGGGGTTTTTCAGAAAAACCACCATCTAACATGTCGCAATCCCAAAAAACGTTCCAGCTAGCACCTGACTTGCGAATCTGTCGGATCCTAAACGGAATGTGGCAAGTAGCAGGAGGCCATGGACACATCAATACAGAGTCTGCAATACAAGAGATGTTCTCGTATCATGATTCTGGCCTTACCACCTGGGACATGGCAGACATTTACGGGCCCGCCGAAGAATATATTGGCCAATTTCGAAGAAGGCTATCAAAACAAAAAGGAGAAACTGAGCTTGCTCTGGTACAAGCACTGACAAAATTTGTCCCAAACCCTGGGCCAATGACTAGAAGTATAGTAGAATATTATATCGACAAGTCAATTCATAAAATGAACGTAAAAACAATTGATGTGGTCCAGTTTCACTGGTGGGACTATAACGATACAAGTTATCTTGACGCATTGCATCATCTCTCGAAGCTTCGCGATGAGGGAAAGATAAGACACGTTGGGTTGACAAATTTTGATACCGAAAGGATCAAAATAATGGTAGAACAGGGATTCAAACTGATATCAAATCAGGTACAGTATTCTATGGTAGACCAGAGACCTGCAATCAAAATGACTCCATTTTGCGAAAAAAACGATATCAAGTTGTTATCATACGGAACTCTTCTTGGTGGATTCTTGGCAGAAAAATATTTGGGAAGAGAAGAGCCAACAAGAGCTCAGCTGGATACACTGAGCTTACAAAAATACAAGAACATGATAGATGCTTGGGGTGGATGGAATTTGTTTCAAGAATTACTTGTTGTACTGGATACAATTGCAAAAAAGCATAGTGTTAGTATTGCAAATGTTGCGACCAGGTACATCCTAGACAAACCTGCTGTTGCAGGTGTAATAATTGGTGTTAGATTAAGTATTGCAGAGCACAAGTCAGATAATGCCAGAGTCTTTTCGTTACAGCTTGATAAAGAAGACCAAGAAAAGATAAAATCTATTACGTCAAGATCAGAAAACCTGTTTGAAAGAATTGGTGATTGTGGAGATGAATACAGATGAATAATATTATTGACCAAAACCTCCATTTCCTATCAGTGGTGCATTAAGAGGAGACCTGTAGGACTGTACAATATCAATTCCATCATTTGCTGTTACCCTCACTTGACTTAAATCACTACCATCTGGAGGAGAGAGCATCATCTTCTCGTCCGGAGTTAGGACAGGTATAAACTCTGGCCTGGTCAGTCCTCCGTAATCGACCTTCACATTAGTCAGAGGTTGCTTTCCAGTATTTTTTATGGTGACATGTGTATAGGTTCCTCCCGGTCCCTTGGAAAGAACTGGATCAACTGAGATCGCATAATCCTGTGCGGGATTTGAAGCGAAAAACGCAAGAACAGCTACTAATACCGTTACAATGCCTCCACTGACATAGGCCATGATAACTTTCTTCAAACAATCTAGTACGAACTTTCTTAGAGATAAATGCTCGATCCGTTGAACTTTCATGTCACGTACTGTTAACCTCGCGCTGGTTATTTTAATCTCAGATTGACGCGGCCTGGTCAAGGACTAGTTTTGAATGTATTTGAAAAATAAGATTGAAAGTGCAGCTAATTTTCCAAAAATGGAGTGTAATTTTTCATTACATACAAACGTGATCTTAAATTACCTGTGTCGATCCTACTACTGTTTGTCTTGTTTCTGCAGAATAATTTTATGTTAAGACAATTGTGTTATTCATAATTAAGACAAAAATTTCAACACTTATCTTTTCTATGCACGTCTTTATGATAGAAGACTCTCCTAGAATAATTTGATAGAAGAAATCAAAATAAAAAACGGAAACCGAAAGCTGTAATTGCGTTGCATTACGTGCAACTGTTTTACTTTACTAGAAGAGTGTACTAGAACAAGATGATAGAACAATCTACCAGAATTTACACAGGTTTAATTGCAGCTATCTTGCTTTTTAGCGTGATTTCTAGCATGCCACACTATGCATCTGCTGCAAGCTCTACTGGAGTAACAAGAACTGGTGTTATGATCTCACTGTATATCAGTCCAACCTCAAACACATGTGGACAATATGGAGGACCTGGAACAACTAATTGTTATGATGCTATCATATCAGTACATAATTTACATCCTAGTGTACCAATGGTAGCAAAGGTAAATCCAAGTAGCGGACCTGGAACTGCACCTGATGCTACTCACTTGAACGGGTATAACAAGCTCAAGGCAGCAGGAATCACTGTACTAGGATATGTTCCTACGCATTATGCAGCAGATAGCATTGCCTCAAAAGAAATTCTAATTGATGATTACAAAAACTGGTACAATTTAGATGGGATATTCTTTGACGAAATGAAAAATTCAGGAGCAGAATCATACTATTCTACATTAACGAATTACGTAAAGAACGTTGATGGGATGAAGATGACAGTATGTAACCCTGGCACAAGCGTACCACAAAGTTATGTTGGAACATGTGATACTATTGAGATTGCCGAGAGTGCCGGTCTTCCGTCGTTATCAACATTACAATCAAGAACTTTCTATCCAAACTATGACAAGAGTAATTTCTTTATGCTTGCTCATGATACTAACTCGATAACTCAAACAGATGTAACTGATAGGATGCCATACGTTGGATACGAGTATATAACCAACGATGTTGAACCAAATCCTTACGATACCATACCGCCTTATTTTCTTGATGAGGTTGCATATCTTGATACAGGCTCACCTACACCAACTTCAACACTACCTGGTTCACCAACTGGATTAACAGCTACTACAGTCTCCTCATCACAAATCAATCTCTCCTGGAGTTTTCCAAGTGGAACGATATCAGGGTATAAAATTGAAAGATCAACCTCTGGTGGCACATTTTCAACTATCGTATCCAACACCGGTAGTACTGCAACAGCATATTCTGATACCGGGCTTGCATCTGCAACACAGTACACCTACAGGGTATCAACAATTAATGGTATTGGAACAAGCACTCCATCAGGTAGTGCATTGGCTACAACGCTAGTGTCATCATCTCCACCAACTACAACACCAACTACAACTACCCCAACTACATCTGGTGTTGCAGCATTATCAGGCGTTTCAGGCTTCAAGTCATCTCTATATCTAAATCCAGGAACCAATGGAATCAACTGGCAGCCCCTTATCGCAGCAAAACAAGCTCACCCTAGAGTACCTATTATAGCAATGATCAATCCAAGTAGCGGTCCTGGAACCTCTTATGATTCTAACTTTAATGCTGGAATAAATAATCTGAGGGCAGCTGGTATCATTGTACTGGGATATATAGGTACAAAGTATTGCGCAATGACTCTATCCACTGCGGAAGGACAGATAGATACTTATCACAGTTTCTACAAGCTTGATGGATTTTTATTTGATGAGATGAAAAACACGTCAGGTTGTGAGAGCTATTACAGCACTTTGACAAACTATGCGAAATCAACATATGGCGATACACTTATCATAGGAAACCCAGGAACCAGCACAATCCAAAGCTATGTAGGAACCGTTGATAATATCATTATTTACGAAAGCCAAGGTCTTCCTAGCATATCAACATTACAATCAAGAACTTTTGGATTAGCAAAGTCAGGTTTTTGTTTTGATGCATATGGAATAAGCACGTTGGACCCAACATATGCTGCCCAGGCATCACAGTATGTCGGATGTATGCAGATAACAGATGACAGCGGTTCAAATCCCTACGATACTCTTCCATCATATTTGTCCAGTGAAATTGCAGCACTTGATACAGGTTCATCATCTGCACTACCATCAATATTGATAAATCCAACAACTGGACCTGCAGGTTCAACTATTGCAGTTTCAGGTAATAGTTTCTTGTCCAACTCTGCAGTCACGGTATCATATGACAGTGCAGCTGTTACTACCAATCCTGGTGCAATAACAACCGATTCTAGTGGCAGCTTTACAGCAACATTTACAGAACCTGCCCCATCTACAGGATCTCATACTGTTATAGCCAAAGACGCAGCCTCCGGTTTAGCTTCAGCACAATTTACCGTAACATCTACGACTCCACCTACGACACCACCAACCACAATATCACTTACTGTAAACTCGGTAGATCTTTCCGGTAATTCATTTACCGGCCAGTGGGTTCAGCTTAATGACTCTTCGGGCAATACAATAGCTACAGGTTTTACACCTGCGACTTTTAGTGTCACTTCTGGTTCTCAATATACCGTTTTTGCAGCAAATTTCCAAAATGTTGTCTTTAACCACTGGAGTGATGGAAACACAAACCCATCTAGAGCAATCACACCGACACAAAGCACAACATTGACTGCATATTACTCTACAAGTAGCACTACGACACCACCTCCATCACCTACCTCTCCTAGTTCACCAACTGGATTAACAGCTACTACAGTTTCCTCATCACAAATCAATCTCTCTTGGACTGCACCTTCTGGAACGATATCGGGGTATAAAATTGAACGATCAACCTCTGGTGGCACATTTTCAACTATCGTATCCAACACTGCTACTACTGCAACAACATATTCTGATACCGGGCTTGCATCTGCAACCCAGTACACCTACAGGGTATCAGCAATCAACAGTGTAGGAACTAGCTCTCCCTCTAATACTGGTTCTGCAACTACGTTGACACCGATTCCACCATCAATATTAATAAATCCAACAACTGGACCTGCAGGTTCAACTATTGCAGTTTCAGGTAATACCTTCTTGTCCAACTCTGCTGTTACGATATCATATGACGGTGCAGCTGTTACTACCAATCCTGGTACAATAACAACCGATTCTAGTGGTAGCTTTACAGCAACATTTACAGAACCTGCCCCATCTACAGGGTCTCATACTGTTATAGCCAAAGACGCAGCGTCCGGTTTAGCTTCAGCACAATTTACCGTAACAAGTACAACATCAAGTACAACATCAACCACAATATCACTTACTGTAAACTCGGTGGACCTTTCCGGTAATTCATTTACAGGCCAGTGGGTTACGCTCCGTAACTCTTCTGGCAATACAATAGCTACAGGTTTTACCCCTACGACTTTTAGTGTCGCTTCTGGTTCTCAATATACCGTTTTCGCAGCAAATTTCCAAAATATCGTCTTTAACCACTGGAGTGATGGAAACACAAACCCATCTAGAGCAATCACACCGACACAAAGCACAACATTGACTGCATATTATACTATCGGGACTACAACTGTATCGGTTACTGTGAAATCAGCAGATCTTTCTGGTAATCTAATTAAAGGCATGTGGGTTACGCTCCGTGACTCTTCCGGCAATACAATAGCTACAGGTTATACACCTAAAACTTTCACCGTAACTTCTGGAGCTCAATATACTATTCATGCAGCAAATTTCAAACATTTTGTCTTTAACCACTGGGATGACGGAAGTACAAATTCATGGAGAACAATTTCAACTACTCAGAGTACTACTTTGGTCTCCTACTATAGTAAGTAGAATTTTGCTTTTTACTAACAATGGCGTTATTCGTTTAAATTACTTTGTAGAGGATACGATTTAATAGATTTTATAACTATTGAGAGGATACAAATTAGATGTTAGCTGATGATCTGTCTTTGTCCGTAGGATAAAGCACGTCGTAGCTATTTGTAATCTAGAAATTAAATACCCTGTCCAATTAGTATGAGCAGGTTCAGATCGCACAATATTGAAATTAGCATTAATGGTATTTGGATATAATGAAAATGGTTGAGGAGATAAAATTTGGAACCACTTGAATTTTGTGATCTCTGTTTTCAAAGAGGAAAGAGCAATATTTGCGAAACGTACAAAAACACGTTTACAAAAATTAGCCCACTACATTTTTCAGTGCAAGCCAAACTAGATAAGATTCTTAATAGATTAGATGTACGACCTCGATTAGTCGATAGGCGGTGGACATGTATTGTTGACTCGCAAAAGCGCAAGGATTTTCTTGATTCGCTATGGGGAATTAATGTCACTGTTCATACATTAGATGATCATGTGAGAATTTTAACAAAATTCTACAAACCAGAAATTAGAAAACTAGGAAGACTTGAACAAGTTGAACTTCCAAGACTAGAATCATGGGAGGAGTTTAATCCTAAATCAAGGAAGTGGGACGTGCTCACAGCGGTTAAAAAGAATGAGAGGTTCGTCGTCAAGATTCATCTTGGTAATATTTTAAAGTATACGAGTCTTGAAGAAACCAGCTATTTTCGTACTAATTTGAATAATGATATCACAACACTTGTACCAATGGAAAAACGTGCAACATATAACATCATGTGCACCCTTGCTGAACCCATCGAAGCTTATTGGAAAAGCGATGATACCAGTGAACATGGATTTATTGAAAATAAACAGTTAGCCGACATTCCTAACGAAATTCTTAATGTCGTACAAAGATTATCTGCTATAGACAAAAGAATTCCTGAGATGCTGATTTTCGAAAATGACGATTTTGATATTGTAAAGACGGTACTAGCGTGTATTAAGATCAATTTGGTAAGGTCTTCTGAGACAATAAACGTCTTGTCGAATAAAAACACTGACATGCCCATAATAATTGAAGGGATAGAGAAGGAGCGCCTTCAAGTTCTACTGGATACTACTAAAGAAATGGGGGGTGCAATCAAGACTCAAAAAGACCATCTTAATGTGTCAGGTAAACTCGGTTCGGTGAGACTAACTTTTGTAGAAAATGACAAAAGCATTCAAGACGGGACAGATATCAGGATTTCAGTATCAGCCCTTGAAGACCCATCTAGATTAACAGAAATTATGTATATGATAAAGAAGCGGCTAGGCCTTTTAGACCTGCCACTTGAGAATATGATAACTCAACATTGGCCAATAATTACAGACTCCGACTTGCAATATGTACTGCAGTCTGCGATTTCATGGTGGTCAACTAACCCAATTTTGGCCTCAAAGATAATTGGTGAAAACAACAAGTTTGGCAAGGTAAAAGAGTGGCATACGAAAATTAAAGAAGGTAAGATTAGATCAAATTTAGATACCATAACACTTGGAAAGATAATCAAGCAAAGGGAATCAAACTTACATCTATGAAGTCCCCGGGTAGAGAACCTAACGCTTTCCATTCTTCCATACCAGACTTTTATTGGTCTGAACCCAGGCATGTTGGGATTCTTGCTTTAGCAGTACGGTACGGGTTCGTAATAAGCATGATTTTTTGGGGAACTGTATAATTGACGGGAGATAATTCTACCTGTCAAGTGTCGGGAGATGATCATTTTATTCTAGGGCAGGTTTCTTTATGTATTGTTGCTTGACCATAAGCATAACTGAATTTCTTGCCACAATTACATACAAACAATACTCTTGCTGTTCTATACTGTTTTTTTGGAATAAGTATCATTACCATTATGTTTCTGTATAATTATGTGTGTAAATTGGTTAATAACCATTCCCGTTCAATGTTGTGAAATTTGACACGTCTAATTGAGGGGATAATTCTTCTTTTCAAGTGTCATCGCATGGCATGATAATCATATGGAAGTTGGGTCTTTGTATGCTTGATCTATTCTAAACAAATGCGTTACGAACATTTCATAATTATCATGCCAATTATTTTTGCCTAAAATTGAGTCTGGAGTATATTTATGCTGGATCATAGAATTTGCCAATCTATGCAATGCGACTAAAGCTCCTATTCCATCAACAACATGAGAATACTTGACTTTAAGACCCTTCCTGATTAATTCATGTTTGATTTTATTGTATTTTGTCCACCAATCATAACTTCCTGAAAATGGAGATACATATTAGCCGATTGATCCTGAACCTATTTTCATATTTGATAAGACTCCGTTCTTATCAATTTCCGCTATTACACCCCTCATGCCATTCTTTCGAGTAGGCTTTCTTAATTTTAATTCTGTTATGAATATTTTGCATAATGCTTCGATTTGAGTACATGCCATAAGTAAAAGATTAACTAATCGTGGTGAAAATACATCTTTATTGTACTTGAAGGGAACTCTTTCATTAAATTCTCCTAATTGTCTTTCTGTATCAATTAATAATTCATATAAAAAAGTCCAATTTGTGTCGTAATGATTAAATTCAGAATATTTTCTTAAGTGTGCATCTGTCATTATTGGTGTTTGCTCGCATTTTGAATTAAGGTTATCCATTTGTTAGTTCTTAGGTTTGTAATCTACAAGGGTTTCATCTACAAACTCCAGTAATTCCTTCGGTACATCATAAGAACGATTTAACAGTTGATAATATTGTGGAATAAGACTCGTATCTATTTGATAGCTTTTGGCTTCTCTCAGAAAAGCGGTTTTTATTGCATGGACTTTAGGGTATTTTTTGGCAAATTGTTTCAAGGTTTTTCCACTAGATATTGATATTGCTAGCGCAAGAAGCATGGTAAAAGCATGGTAAAAACATGGTAATTGGAAACAACATCTAATGTGACTCTTGATAATTTAGTAGCTCTAGTAATAATATAACTTTGTGAGTGTAAAAGTATTCCAATATTATTTGTATAAATCTGTGTAAATGGTTCAAGTACGCTTTCTGATATTTTGATTATAAGATAAAAAAATATGATAATCCCAAGAGAAACAAGACCAAATATAAGTGGAATAATAAAAAAGAACCATTGGCTAAGTGGATTTGGAATAATTCCTACAATGATAGATAAAACTATTCCTAGACCTGATAAAATAAAATTCCTGTTGATTTTAAAATCAGATATTGCTTTTTCAAAAATGCTTTCGTATTTGCGTAAATCGTTTTGAAGTACATCTATTGTATTTTTATGGTATAAATCAATACGGGATATTAACCACTTTTTTTCTTCGAGTTCATCGATGCCTGTTGGATTAGCGTTTGCCATTTGTTTTCACCTGTGATCTTGACCCCACAAGCTTCTGCTGGAGTTTTCCCATTTAATCCCATATGTGGACGAAGATAGTTATGATATATTTGATACCCATCAAACATTACCGAATTGTCCTTTTTGATTCCTCTCATAACCTTCTCTCTATCTCTAAATTCACCGTTTAATCGTTCCATCTTGTTGTTATTGTGGTCGCCTTGAAGCCTGATATGCCTGATATGTAAGGTTCGCTTTTGCCTGTCAATTTCCAAAACTCGTGTTTATTATCGTCTTTTATCTAGTGCTACATCTCTCTGCCGATGTCTAATTCTCTAAAGCCATATGAGATTCTATTCCTGTATAGAGTGAAGAGTTACGTAAAAGTGTGCAGTACAAATGTACTAAACAGGTCTTAGCTCAAAATTTAGGCAATAGGATATGCATTTCGGTGCCTTTGTTTAGGCCTTCAGATTCTGCCCAGATTTTGCCGCCGTGCCCTTCGACTAATCCCCTGCAGACAGACAACCCAATCCCTGTTCCACCATGTTCTCTTGTAATGCTTGTGTCAATCTGGTAAAACTTTACAAAAATCTTGTCAAGACTTTCTTTTGATATTCCAGCACCGTTGTCTTTTACTATTATCTTTGCATTGCCATTCTCGACAAATAATTTTATCTGAATTCTACCATCCTGTTTTGGACAAAAATCAAGACTATTTGCAATCAGGTTTGTCAACACTTGTTCTATTCTCACACTATCGCATAGAAACGGCATGCTCTCTTCCAAATCAGTGGTAATTGTAATCCCCCTCCTATCCAAGTTGGGCTTCATTCTGTTTACCGCATTTCTTATTATTTCAGCTAGATCATGCACATCTTTACTCATCTTAAGAACTCCAAGTTCAATTTTTTGAGCATCCAACAAATCCGAAACCAGCTTTAGCAGTGAATTTGTGCTTGACCTGATTATCTCAACTCTCTTCTTTTGTTCCTCATTTAGTGCACCTAGGTTTCCAGACAGCAAAATGTCGATGTATCCCTTTATTGGAACGAGTGGCGTCTTTAATTCGTGAGTTATCATCGTCAAGAAATCATTTTTAAGCGAATCCAATTTTTGCAATTTCTCATAGTGTTCTCTTAATTGGTGTTGATTTAGTTCAAGCTTGCTTCTTGCTTCGTAAATTTCTGTCATGTCTGTTAATGCCAATGTTCTTCCGATGAGTTTACCATGCTCATCATACAAGCTTGTTCCACTAAGCAAAGTAGGAAAAACGCTCCCATCTTTTCTTTTGAGCCAAATTTCAGAAGATTGAGTCTCGTGCGTTCTTTTCCAGGTTTCAAAATTATTTTTCATATCGTTGATGCTTCTTTTCGCAGCATGATCATAGATCGACATCCCCGCTGCTTCTTTTTTTGTGTAGCCAAGAGCTTTTGCATATGCTTCATTGCAGTCTGTAAGTACTCCCTCTGTTGTAATAGTGCGCAATAATACAGGAGTTTTGTCGTAAAGGGTTCTGTACCTTTTCTCGGTTATGGTAAGAAGGTCATTTATCTTTTTGATTTGATAATACTGGTATTTCATTTGTTCTTGATTTTCCTGAAGTCTTTTTCTTTGGTAATAAATATCAGTAATATCTCTAATTATGGTATTGCTACCGATTAGCTTATCATCATTGTCGTAAATGTTAGTGGCACTTATCAAAACTGGAAAAGTGGTACCATCCTTTCTTTGAAAAATTACCTCCTTGTTTTCTACGGATCCAAACCTTTTCCATGTCTCAAATGAGTCGCGCATTGCTTCGAGGCTTTTTTTTGCTACATGCACAAATATTGATTTTCCAATAATTTCATTTTTGGAATATCCTAGACTTCTTGCATAAGATTGGTTGCACGCAATAATTATACCATCTTTGTTTATTGTACGCTGAAGATTCGGTGATTCTTCGTATAACTTCTTGTAATCCGGTTCAACTGTAACATTGATGCCTTGTTTCTTCTTTTTCTGCCTTGGGTGAGTTTTTATCTTCTTTATTCTTGCCTTGGGTATTTTTCGTGATGCTATCGATTCCACATTCTATCCCTTGGATAAGACTCTTCATACTCATTAAAAAGCCAGAGTAAGGAAATTGCTAAGACATATCGCTAAAAAATCTTAGATTAAGTATCTCAAGAATAGAAACAAGCCGTGTAGCAAATCCCAATTATTCTCATCATACGAGTATATGCTAGAATAGAAATTTTCGAAGTGTGCAATTGTATGCTGCATGATATTTTCTGAGTCGAACATTACATTTGTAAAATTGTCAGTATTATGCTAGGTATCACAGGCTCAGCAGCTGGTCGAATTGTCTCAATACCTAGACCTTCATCTGCTGCCTCCACAGACATCATAATATTCAGCATGTCGCCTGTCCTAAAACGTCTAACTACCTGTACGATAATGACATCTTTATCTACAGGATCTTTTAACATAGCTCTGACGTTAGAGTTAGGCACGTTCAAGTCATTTACTTTAAACCAAAAATCAATCCAACGGGGCTTGTCACCTGACAACTTGCCAATTTGTAGACCAGCAATGAGGAGATACGCGCCATCGCGTTTGAATCTAATATCACCTCTAACGAAATCTACACTAAGATCCTCTCCAGATGCATCTTGACAAGTATCTAGCACAATTTTTGTAGGACCTAAAGCGGTAGGTCTTTGAGTCATAGATGACGAGAATTGACCGTACACCTTTTGTTCATGGTCGGACATTTTCGTGATTATTGAATATATAACAGTCAGTTAAAGTTTTGTAAATGAATTTGATACAGATTGACCACGAAAATTTACATACTCAGTGATTGCACCTAAATCCCTTGTTTGCTTTTGCAGATACTCGTTATAGTCTGGTTTGCCTATCTTCCATCTCTGATTTCTTCGATTGCGTCTTCAACAGTACCTCGTGTGTTATCGCAGTATTTCTTAAGAGATACCTTTCGAGATATAATCTGTAGATTCAACAATTATTCAATGACTTGAAACAACCTTTGGCACTTTGATATAATCATTTGGCAACAATCCGCTTTTATCAAACTGCTTGAACTGTTTGATCAGATAATCTCCCTATAATTCCCTTTTTTTAGATCTCGCTTATATTGTATATCTGATAATTTGAACCATGTCTGAGCTAGATGATCTGAAAAAGGCAGAGATCGTTCAGATGATTTTGGAGAAGAAAACTGAGATTGCTCTTGAAAAGCTTAGCGAGTTTTATCGGGTTGAGACTCCTCATATAGTAGTTGGTACGATCAAGAAAAAACGAAGGACAGTATATGCCGTGTACGTTGTTGCAGAAAAGAAGATATATGCATCAAACTCTGACATTTTTTACAATCCGTTCGTCATCTTGCATGAATATTACCATCATATTCGTTCAAAGCTAGGAAAGCATAGAGGCTCGGAAAGGCATGCTAACATGTATGCCAAAGAATTCATCGACTCATATAACAAAATGGCCAAGCTATTTAATCAATAGCAAAGACATCAATGTCTGTAAGTTAGCTTGACAGTTTTCAGGATGAGGTCTTGCTTATACTTGAAAAGAAAATTAGAACATGGCAAGAAACTGGAAAAACAGCCCCAGAATAATAACGAATATGCCCGCTGTATAGGTTTGTGTCTGACTTTGATTGCCCTGAGCAGTATTAACTTGCTGTTCTAGCCTTATGGGAGAAGCAAAATATGCATTTGTTTGATACCCGTCAACAGACCTTGAATTTATAATCTTGCCAGGAATTAGAACCAAAAGTAATCCAATCATTTCTAACAATAATCCGACACCATTATAAGCAAACGAAGGGCCCGCTAACATTGCGTTATTTCCTTTTTTATTTTATTTAAGATGGTGTTTGTCTTATTTGATGACATCAGACCGATTAGGTGCACTAGTTAGAATGGGATTCTGGGTTTTGTCAGAACCCAATCTAAAATTATACCATGTGAAAATCTAGTCAGATCCAGTGGATGGACGCAAGCTTCCTAACCCTTTTTTAGGACATTTTAGATATCTGTACCGAAGTACCATGATGGATTTTTTCACGGGAAAAGAGATCGGAGTACCAGATGATGTAGCAAAAATACTCCAATCAGACGAACAAATTCTTCTTGCAGCACAACAGGCAAGGTCCACTAGTTTGGTAAACCCATGCAGTGTATTTGTAACCACACATAGAATAATTATCAAAAAGCCTACCAATCTAGGATTGAGAAAAAATGTCGAAGACTATAGATTTGTCGACATTGCAAATGTGCAGCTAAAAAAAGGAATAATCAGGTCAGCAATAATATTAAAGATGCGATTCTTGTCTGATAATGTGGAGATTGACAGTTTTCCAAACGATGTAGGAGAGAAGATATTCAAACTAGTCGATGACGCAATCTCAGGCAGACTGAGCTTGACAGGACCCGAAAAGGTAGTGGTAAGAACACCTAATGCATTGCAGCAAGAGATAATTGACAAGATAAAGGAGCTTGCTAAATTAAAAGACCAAGGAATCCTCTCTGATGTGGAATTTCAGACCAAGAAAGCAGATCTATTATCTAGGCTCTAGTACAAAGATGAATGACTCCTAATGTGGCAAGACTAGTGTTCTTACAGACTTGAATCTGGTACCTATTAGCAAATTATGCCTTTGGAACGATTTGAAACAGCCAACCCTATAAGATCGACCGCAGAAATTATCTGTGGTTGAAACAAGAATCTCCAAAAGCCCTAGTCAGAGAATTTTTTGAGAATACTGCAGGTTCATATGAAAAGGTAGTAAGCTTGACAACCTTTGGAAAGGATGCCATCTGGAAAAAGGAAATCATAAAGAAAATCCCAAAATGCAACTCGATACTTGATCTTGCATGCGGTACAGGAATGCTAACATTTCGGATTGCTGAAAAGTTTTTCGACTCAAGAATAATTGGAATCGATGTTACTGAAAGCTACCTTAACGTAGCAAGAAAAAAGCTAAACCCAAATCAAAAAATCTCCTTTCTTCTTTGTGACGCTGAAAAAATGGATCTTACAACCAAGTTTGATTGTATAGTATCCTCTTATATTCCAAAATACTGTCTTCCAAGTGTCCTAATCGAGAACTGTCTCAATCATCTAAATCCAGGAGGAACAATAATCTTGCATGATTTCACCTATCCGCAAAACATGGTTGTTAAGACATTATGGAACCTATATTTTGTTATACTAAAAGTAGCTGGACAGTTGGCACCAAACTGGAAAGATGTATTTGAGAACCTTCCCAAGCTTATAAAATCAAGCGATTGGGTAAATGATTACAAAAATGTTATGAAAAGAAATGGGTTACATGTACAGATAAGTTACTTGACATTGTGTTCCTCAGCTATCCTTACAGGAACGAAGAAAATCTAATCTTATCTCTTCTGAGATTTGAAACAAAACCAAACCATTACATAAGATCTCGTACTCTCTAGTCACCTTTTTGCGGCTGCGGTCAAAGTTGATAGTTGCAGGTCTTCGTTGTACTATGATGTTATTCTTTCTAAGTATACTTCCTATGCTTTCTTTTTTTTGCAAAAGATCTGTCAGTACTGTCCTGGGAATATTTTTGGAATCAAAATTTACAACTGCACTAAGTATGGGAAATTGTCCATGACCAATTACGATTTTTCTGGTATATCTTGTCCCTGAAACTGGCTCTTGCTCTACAACCTTTAGATAAACAGGCTTTTTAATAATCATCGAGACAGTTTGCTCTACATAACCGACGGGAGCATCTAGAAGAGCTTTTGCGAGCTGGTCTATTTGTGTTGTCACCAGTACGTTACTACATTATTTCAATTAAGCGTATCTTGATACAAAATATGATATTGTAGTAACAATAACGGCCGTGCTGATTAATTTTAAAATAATTTCATTTTTGGATATGTCTGATCTATTCGCAGATGTAGATCTAAGCCTCTTATAGTTTTGAGATGTTCTTATGAGGATGTAGCTTAACAAACCAGCAATACTGGATAATGTGAGAGCTTGTAAGGAGATGGTATCTGTCTGAATTGCCGCGCCTGCAAAGACTGGGAGAATTCCCCATGATATTACAAAAACAATATTGTTGTGAAGCTTTCCTTCAAATAATTCAAGATTGTATCCAAAAAGAAGCAATGTTTCTGCAATTCCTATTGGGAAAAGCAGCGGTGAATCTAAAAAAGCATAATACAGACCAATGACAAAAGCAACCGCCAGGGATACAAGAGAAGCTGCCCAGATTTTCTTTCTTGACAAAATGCCCCAAGGTTTAGATTTACTGCCTATAGCGTCAAGGCAGTGTGCTGACACGCCAAGTGCAAGGAAATACAAAACACATATTGCTACAAGTCTTTCTACAGAAAAATTATTTGCAAACGAACCCCAGGCTGCAAATGAGACCACCATCCCAGTATATGGTAAGAAAAGAATTCCACAGCAAAGTCTAAAATTTCTTGGTCCAAACTTGGGAACAAACCATTCGGAAAATCTATCCTTCTGCACTATTTCTTAATAATCTTGGTTGCTTATATCAATGAATAATGATGTTTTCAAGGATACTTGTTGCAATCGATGGTTCAGAGTCAGCAAAAAAGGCATTTGAAAGGTCAATCTATCTCGCTCAAAAGTGCAATTCGAAACTAGATGTAGTTCATGTTGTATCATGTGAGCTCGGTGGTGATAGTGCTATTATATTTGATCTGATGGATGAGCTAAAGTCAAAGGCCGAAAAGATGTTAGAAGAATGCAAGATTGAGGCTTCCAAAAATAATGTTCCAATCGAAGTTATGATAAAACAAGGAGACCCTGCACAGATTATAATCGAACTTTCAAAAAATAATAGTTATGATCTTATAATCATGGGAACACGAGGGAGAAATGCCTTCCAAGAATTGTTACTTGGAAGCGTCTCACTGAAGGTTATGCATCATGCAATCTGCCCAGTAATGGTTGTGAGGTAGATTCTGTGGGCAAAGATTTTCTTAAACAACAAAATAAAGCGGCAATCATGGGGTATATTTCTGCAATTTTAGCTTCTGCTCTTTTTGGTTCAGTTCCCGCTATTGCAAAACCTATTATCTCAAATGTCAATGTCTTGCTGCTTTCATCCATCGCTTATCTTATATCAGCTCTTACGTTTACCCCAATAGCAAAGAGAGCTAAAACATCATTTACAAAAAAAGAATGTATCATTCTGATAATTGTGGCAGTTTGTGGTGCATCACTTGCGCCATACTTGTACTTTGCAGGACTAAACCAAACTAGTGCATCAGATACCTCACTTTTGTCAAACGCTGAAATAGCGTTCACTGTGCTGCTGGCATTACTCTTCTTCAAGGAACGATTAAAGCCGATTGGTTTTGTTGCAATGGGGCTCGTACTTTTTGGCGTTGTTATTATAGCAACTAATCTTGAGTTCTCAAATACACTATTTCAGATAAATGCAGGGCATCTACTGATTCTTGCCGCTACCGCATTATGGGCCTTGGATAATAATCTCTCTAGGATTATCTCTACAAAGATAGACACAGGAAAACTAGTCCAGTTAAAATCAGCAATTGGTGGGGCTATACTCCTTGGCATAGTGTTTATTCTCCATATTCCATTTTCAGTCAATCCTGCGCAGATTCCTTACATCGTCTTGCTGAGCACTCTAGGATTTGGGGGATCTCTTTACTTTTTCTTGCAGAGTTTAAAGAGAATTGGTACTATTAGAACAATCGTAATATTCTCAATGTCATCAGTCTTTGGTCTTATTTTTGCAGGATTAATTTTACAAGAGAGAATTGGTGCATTTCAGATAACTGCGATTGTGATCATGCTTACTGGCATTTACGTATTAAACAGAAAGGAAAGCATGAGGGGAAAACCAGAACCGCATGGTTTTGGTTTTTGATCATTAAGCTTAGAAGATATAAAGAAATTTAACTCAATTTCCTAATTTGTAAGAGCGAGTTACCTTGCCTAATGTAATTCGAGTAGGAACTAATTTAGATATTATACAAATTAGTTGATTCTATTTTGGCATGTTGTACATTCTTCCCCAGGTTTCGGCAAATTTATTCAACATCTCACCATATGTTCTTAATTGTTCCATGCCGGACTGACTCATCAATGTCTGCCAATTCTGGCCGAATTGTTTGAATGCATTTAATGCCGCTTCGCTCATTGTTTTTTGCCAGTTCTCGGTAAATTGGTTTAGCGTATTTTGATCCGAGCCACTTAATGCTCTTGCCATGACCTCGTTATATTTTGCCTGCACCTCGCTGCTTGCTTTTTGCAGAGATTCGAATGTTTGTAACCATGTCTTGAGTGATTTGTTGTATTCGGTCCATAATTTGTCCCAATTTTGAGACGAATCGTCCTTACTCATGAATTTGTAATTGTTTATTATTTGATAAAGGTTTATGCAATAAATCGATTTTAGAGTGAAAAGTGGGTCTAGTTCTGCTCAGTCGTCGATACGATAACAAATTACCTGAAATGACGCAGATTTCACCACATTCTCAGCTTCTTTTAGCATATTCCTACAAATGAAAAATCTTTGCTTTGTACCATAGAAAAGATGGCCTTTAAAGAATTGTATTGTGTCGATTGCGGCGAGTCCCTAGGCGAGTACAGTGAATACTATTTTCATGATGAAGCCCTAAATAACGTCATAACATTTAACCAGCAATCTCGGGCGCACAAGCGACACGACATAGTGATACGAATCTAGCGAGTTAATAGAGCGCGAAGTTCGTGGAAGTCAACAAACGCCAAATCCTATAAATTAACCTCAAAAAAATTGACTGATTGTAACCGAATAATAATACACAATTTTTATTTAATTTTGCCTCATATTTTGAGTGTGGAACTGTAGTTGTATTGATAGGTGACAAATACCAACCCCTTCTCACCTTCCTACAGTTTCCGTATATTTATCAAGCAAACCGATAGATTGGAGCAGATCTTGATTATTTGGCATTGAAATTCTTTGGTTGCAGCTGAAAACTCGACAACTTTAGATTTAATCATGAAAGTCGGTCCAACTGCAAAAATGTACCTAGAATCTTAGTCTTGATAATGCACTCCCAACCATAATATGCGTGTAATATCCGGTATTTGTTATTTGATACATATTAGTAATCTAACAAAACGTTACGACAAATTAGTAGCTGTTAATAATCTAAATTTGGATATCGGAGAAAATGAGGTATTTGGCCTTTTAGGTCCAAATGGTGCTGGTAAGACCACTCTGATACATATGCTCGCAACGCTTCTAAGGCCTACCTCGGGCTCTGCTACGGTAAATGGTTTTGATATAATAACAAAGCCTTCAAAAGTTAGGTCGAGTATAGGTATTGTCTTTCAGGCACCAAGTAGTGATGACCTGCTTACTGGATATGAAAATCTCAAGCTTCATGCCATGCTTTACGAAGTTCCTCCAGATTCAAGAGAAAAACGCATCAATGACGCGTTTGAGCTGGTTGGTCTCACAGAGAGAAAACATGACCAAGTAAAAAAATATTCAGGCGGTATGAGGAGAAGGTTAGAGATCGCAAGAGGACTAATTCACAAACCGAAGGTGTTGTTTCTTGACGAACCTACTCTAGGCCTTGATCCAGCCAGTAGAGAAACAATGTGGAAGTATATACAAAAGCTCGTAAAAGAAGAGAAGCTAACTATTATTCTTACAACGCACTACATGGAAGAAGCAGATGTATTGTGCAAAAGAATAGGAATCATAGACAAGGGAAAGATAATCGCACTTGATACTCCATCAAGACTAAAGTCTTTGATTGGTGGCGATGTTGTTAAGATCAAACTGAGAGCAGGAGATTCTAACATTGAACCTTTGAGAAATCTTGGATTTATTCATAAGATCGAGTTTGTTAACGGATACGTTATCTTGAATGTGGATGATGCAAGTAGAAATATTCCAGAAATTCTAAAGTGTGTTGACGTTGAAACGGTTGAATCAAGCAGTCCAACTTTAAATGATGTATTTCTGAAATTAGCAGGAAGAAGTATCAAAGAACAGGCCGAAGGTGGTTTTATGGAGAGATATATTCAATATGATAATCGTTAGATCACATTTCGATAAGATCTATGCTCTCTGGCTCAGAGAAACCAAGGTATTTCTTAGAGAAAAAAGTAGGCTAGTTGCATCTACGTTTACACCTCTTCTTTGGTTATTTGTCATAGGTACAGGTTTTGGCTCATCTACTTCCTTGACTTTGCATTCAGTAGATTATCAGAAGTTCATATTCCCAGGAATAGTTTGCATGTCAGTTGTATTCTCATCGGTATTTTTTGGCTCCTATATAATTTGGGACAGAAAATTTGATTTTTTAAAAAGTGTGATGGTAGCTCCTGTTTCAAGAGCTACCATATTTACAGGAAAGACATTTGGTGGAATGACCAATTCTCTGATTCAAGCTGCAATACTCTTGGTTGTAGGAATAATCATAGGGATACAATTCAGTCCATTTGCAATGATTCAGACGATACTGGTGATTTTGCTTCTCTCATTTGCTTTAACATCCCTTGGTCTTACACTTGGAAGCTACATGACAAGTCTTGAGGGATTTCAGATGATTATGAGTTTTGTCGTATTTCCATTATTCTTTCTCAGCGGAGCTTTATTTCCGATTGATAAACTTCCACAATGGCTTTCAATTTTAACAACAATTGATCCTGTTACATACGCAGTTGATGCCCTCAGAAATATCATCTTAGGAATAGGCAGCAAAACATTTGGTTTGGATATGTCAATTCTTATCTCATATGCCGCTGCACTTGGAGCTCTGGGATCTTATTCATTTAGAAGAATGAAAGCGGTATGATAGTCTACAATACTCTTATCTATCACAATTACCATTTACATGTCATTGAAGATGGAATGATTTGAGTAAGATGGAGCCACAAAGTGGAAAATTTTTGGATGAGCTCAAATCAAACTATAGGCAAAGAACGCAAGAGGTAGATGCTTTTTCAAAGCGTTTCTCGTCTATCGCCTCTGATTTTAGAAGTCAGTATCTGAGTGGTATGCTTGATATTCTAGATTATTATATCGATTTGCAAAAAAAGTTCTTAGGAGGATTGCCAACATGGTATGACAATAATTTGATGATTAGACAATCAAAAGTGAATACAGAAACATGGACGCAAGCAGTCCGAAATCTGGATTCATATTATTCAAAATTTGTGGAATACTCCATAAAAAACATGAGACTTTTCAATCAAGGATGGATTCAGATGATGCAAAGTTCCGAGATGCTCTATGATATGTATAAAAATGTGCCACAAATTCAGAGAAATGCTCTTCTTGAGGCAGTCGCGCATGCAAGAAGATACAGCGATACGTCTCTTCAAAAACAACTTCCAATGAAGAAGTGGGTGTCTAGCTCACACAACAGAACGAGAAAAAACAAGCCACAACAAAAGAACTAAAAACAAAGAGTATCTAGGATTTTGAACCTAGTTATTCTTGATTGAATTTTCGATCATGTTTCTCAGAGAAGACATTGCGTTAGATGTTATTCCTACTTGTTGCGAGACAAGCTGACGTCTATTGAATACGGCAAGTGTTGGTATGCTAAAGACGTTGTATCTTGACATCAACTCGTAGTTCTGATCCACATTTACTTTTACGACGCGAACTCTACCAGCATATTCTTTAGCCAGTTCCTCTACTATCGGCGCGACGGCTTTGCATGGCCCACACCATGATGCCCAGAAATCAACAAAGACTGGCACTGGTGAATCCATCACTTCTTTTTGCCAGTCGTTTGAGGTAATTTCTTTAGCATAATGTTCATGATTAGCGTTGTTCTGTAGTATTTCGTTTTTTTCTTTTATTCGATATCACCTCTATTCTCTATACTAACTATACAAAGGTAACTATATAAGTCAGAAAGTACCATACAAGTTACTAAGTGAGGATTTGGTAAGTTGAAGGAAGAAGAATGCAAAGTTCTACTAAACGAAATGAAAGCCTGTCCAATTGATAATACATTTAAGATAATTGGAAAAAAGTTTACCGTTCACATCCTTCGCAACATCACAAAGCTTGGTCAAACCAGATTCAACGAGTTTCTAGAATCAATCGAGGGAATAAATCCAAAAACGTTGTCTGCTAGATTACGTGAAATGGAGAGAAATGGCATAATTGAGAGGAGAATCTATCCTGGAACCCCAGTTAAGATAGAGTATTCCATCACAAAGAAAGGTATGGCACTTGATCCAGTGCTTGAGGCGATGGCTGCGTTTTCCATGAAGTATTGCGCCAAAGATGTATTCAAGGATGGTAAACCGCGCATATTAAAAGAGATATACTCAAGATCTGTAGAAAGTGCCTAGTCATTTTTACTTGTTTGTCAAGACAGATTCAAAGCAACTTACCATAAATTAATCTGATTTCCAAAAACTCACCTACCATTTTAAATACTTACATGTATATAGTAACTATACAAATGATAGTTCATAACAAATCAAATGGACAAGAGCTGGTACTCGAACAGCGCATACCAAATGCATGCCAACAAAATGGAGGCCTTCATGGGCCGTTAGTAACTGACAGTATTCGTGGTGAGATTGTCTGCGCCAGTTGTGGTGCTGTACTAGTTGACAAAGTAGAAGATTCAGGGCCAGAGCAACGATCGTTTACAATGGAAGATTACGCCAATAGAAGTAGGACAGGCCTTGGCTCTTCCTTGTCGATGCACGATAAAGGGTTGACTACCGTCATTGATCCAAAGAACAAGGACGCATCAGGAAACTCGTTATCTTCAGATATGAGAATGATATTTCATAGGCTCAGGACATGGGATAGTAGAAGCAAATCACACACTGCCGAGAGAAATATGAAGTCTGCGTTTGGAACGCTTCAATCATTACAATCCAAACTCGAAGTTTCCGATACTGTAATAGAAAGGAGTGCATACATTTACAGAAAAGCAGTATCGAAGCGAATGACGGCTGGACGAACCATAATCGGGATAATGGCGTCATCACTTTATGTCGCATGCAGAGAACTAAATGTCCCAAGAACGCTGGATGATATTGCAAAGGCAGCGAACCTAACAGTAAAGGAGCTCTCAAGAGACTACAGGCTACTGGTGAACAGACTGGAACTTCAGCCAGAATCATATGATTCATCTGAATTCGTAACGAGAATATCAACGAGGGTTGGCATTAGTGAGAAAACAAAGAGGGAAGCTCTGGAAATATTGCACAAGGCAAAGGAAAAAGGCATAACGGATGGTAAAAATCCGATTTCTCTTGCAGCGGCTGCGCTTTTCATATCGGTGATAATCAATCATGAAGGAAAGACTCAGGGAAATATCGCCAAGGCCTCTGGAATTAGCGGTGTAACAATAAGAAACGTGGCCAAAATCATCAGGAAAAACTTGGAAGTCAATATTCCCTGAAACTCGATCCAATTAAAATCTTGAAAAACTATACAAGCAAAGAATTTCTAATAACAACGTGGGCTTTGGTCTTTGTCCATTTTGTAAGATGCATAGAGATCTGATGCCTTATGACATCAAAGGGACAAAAATCTTCATTTGCATAGCGTGCTTCAGAACAAAGTTGCTGGAAACTTGAGTTCAGGTAATTTAGAAGAAAGGGCCTAGGAATCTACTTGGAAACTAGGGCTAATCTTGATCTATGTAGGAGCATGTCCCCAGCCCCTTGCAACAAAGCTTGCCACGTCTTCAGATTTTATGCATGCAGGCCTAGAATCGAACGCATTGAGGACAAGACCAAATCCTTGAGCACACTTAACATCAGTTGGTGCTATGCCTGATGCCATTTGAGCCCGTGGCGAAAGAATCTTTGAAGCGTTGGTTGCATTGGATGGATGATTTTGATGTGTGGCGTTCACAACTGCTGTAGCCTGGGGAATTACTTGTTCGGGTGGAGTAGAAACTGAAGTTGTAGCATTTTTAGATGTGCTATTTTCCATTGTAGCACTTTGGTTACTATACTGTGCCCACGCGGCCATTGTACCGTATCCTAGAAAACTTGCACTCAGCACCAATACTAATAGTAATTTGATTGATTTCGTAATATCTTATAATTTCATTAGTGAAGATAAACCTTTGTCTGGCTCTCATAACTTGACATGATCTCAGTTTTCATTTACCTATCTTATTTGAACGGCCTCAGCCAATAGGACTTAATCTTAGTTCAAACTTGAGTCTGATGTTGAAATTAAATAAAAAAAGAGATTTCAGATGTAAAGAGTGTGGAATGCACTTTGACGATGCTGTCAGGCTAGAGAGACATTTCAAAGCAGCGCATCCCCCAAAACACGATGGATTCAGGCCAAAATGGTACTGGGAGACTTGATCCATTTCCAGTGGCTACTCTTGCACGAACGATACTGAACGCTCTTTTTACTCTCGTCTGAATCAGTAAATAAGTTATTGTAAAAATCTCGGAATTTTTTTGGCAATGTGCGATATGGATATTCTTCCTGGTCCCAAGACTACGATTGTTAATAAAATGACAAATGCCAGTAACTCAAGCTCGAGGCCTCCCCTACCAGAGAATGTTTGTACTTTTTTTATGTAGATCATTACTCCAAGCATCTCGATTGCAAGAAGACTGCTTGTTATCCTTGTTAGTACTCCTGCAATAAGAAGTGCACCTCCCACTAATTCTAACACGCCTATGAGGAAACCCAGCTCTGCAGGAAGACCTATACTTGAAAAGAATCCACTAGATCCGCTATCAAATTTTCCAACACTATGAACCATGAAAAGAACACCTGCAACAATTCTTAATCCAAAATGGCTAAGATCGTGCAACCGGTGGGTTCTAAGAGTAGCTTCAACCATGTGTTATTCCTCTATAGATAGTCATTATGACTAATCTTCTCCAAGTTCCTTGTCGACTTTATCTTTGAGTAATTTGTATTTCAAGAATCTTTGGTTCCATTTGGCAAAGAAACTATACTCCTTTATGGCAATGAATAACAATATTCCAGCGAATACAACAGAAATTACAATAAAAACACTAATTCCCATAAAAATGAATGGTGGAGGACCTGACCTAGGAAAATGTTGCGGGAAAGGCATTTCCCTTATGACAGTACCATTTTGCGTAACTAGCTGAAGATGTGTTCCTTGCGTTGAAATACTTGTAGAATTTTCTTCAATGCCGCTCTCTAGATGCCTAATGTTGTAAGAAGGGTGTCCAAGCAGTACTCCTCCCAATACTAGTGCTACAGGCGCAAAGAATAGTGCAGACCCAATAAATATCAGAAATAAACGCCTCGTGCTATTGGTGTGAGAAATAAGGTCGTCCACAATTCTAAGCAGGTTCTCTGACTCTTTTTTATCGTCCTTGTTCTCTTTGAAATCTTTGTCCTCTGGATTTTTTTCTGGCTCGGACATTTTGATATCACTGACAAATATCTACTTAAAATGCTTCGCTAACCTTGTTCCTCGCTCTTCTTCTGTTTTCTTGGAAACACTTCCTCATAGGGTTCCAAAACTAGCTTGCAAAATTCCCTTCCTTTTTGAGTTACAGCATACTTTATCATCTTTTTATTTCCCCACGGCTCTTCTGTTTTTTTTATGAATCCTTTCCTTTCTAGGCTCTCAAGTATGTCTTTGTGTTTCATTAGATTTAGTCCACAGTAGCTCAGAAGAGATGTCTGATTCATTTCTCCATGCTCTGCCAATTTTAATATGATATCCTTTCTTATGTAAATTCTGTCTCTGTACTCATGCGACAAGGATATCGCTTTGTTAGGTGTTAAATTAAGTATTAAATTTATACAATTCTTATTTTTGTGATAGATATTGTAATTTAACCGAGATACCAGGAGAATTCGCAGAAATGGCGCAGGCAATAAAAATAAGATATTAGATAGCTAGTTTGTCCACAGATGCAAGTAGATTTGTTCATTGATCCAAGAATTTAAGAACGATTTTTGAGAATTTTTCGGGCGCTTCAGAGTGTGGCCTATGACTGCACTCTTCCATTACCACGAACTTGCAGTTTTTAATGGACAAAACAAAATCTTTTGAATACTCTAATGGAATCATGGTGTCTTTTCTACCCCATACCACTAAAGTTGGGATCGAAATCTTGGCTAACTTCTCCATTATGGTAGGCGCATGTCTAAGGCACAGTATTGTAGACATGAAAACCATCTTTGCATTTGGTTGCAGCATCCTTTCAATGAAGTGTTCAATGGTTTGAGGTTCTATTTTGTCTGAGCCTGACATCATCTCGTATGCTGTTCTCACTGTATTTTTGGTGGGGTATAATGCTGCCATTGTATATGCATCAAGTGTAGGATTTGAAACCTTCATGGTTCCGCTTGGAGAGACTAGTACAATTTTTTCTAATGACTTGCTCTGAGTTGCCGCGCATTCGGAAGCAATTTGTCCACCAAGTGAAGAGCCAATCAAGCCAGTCTTGTCAATGCCAAGTGTTTCCAAAAAATCGAAAACAAATTTTACAAAAAACTCTGGAGTATAGTCAACGGAGGGTTTATCGCTGTAGCCAAATCCTATGATATCAGGCGCAATGACACGATACTTTTTGCTGAGATATGGAATCACTCTCTCCCATCTCTCGGCGTGACTGCCAAGGCCATGGAGGAGTACTATGTTGTTCTTTGAGGTGCCTTCTTCGAGGTACCTAATTTTGTTGCCTGATACCTTGATGTACTTTTCATTCATACTAGAACCGATTTAGCATACGATTATTTTTTACATCTTATATATTACACTATACAATCAGAGTGTCTTTTTTTTGCCAATCTTGGTCAAATAAATTATCCAAAGAAAGAACCATTACAATACCAGATGAGGTACTATTTCATCATTGACTTTTAACAAAGAATCTTCTTGTTATTATTACAACTCCTATGATAGAAACCAAGACTGTCAATCTAGCAAGAGAGCCGAATTCTGGAGCAAAGGCCTTATGTGAAACCAGACTAATCGGCGATGCTATCGACATTGGATCTATCCCATTTGAAGAAAGACATGATTGTGCCTCATTCATTATCTGAAAAGTAGATTCAATGGTGCCTGATTTGCTGTAAACTATAAAATCGTGCAATTGCTGAGGGGTAGGATTTGGTTCTAGACTAAGGTATGAATCTATGGCATCATCGAGCTTGCTAACAGCTGCCCTGTAAATTATTTTCTCGAGTTCAATGTTGCCCGCATTACAGTAATATTTTCCCTGTTCGTCAAAGGCTCCGTAGACTGGGTTGTTGAGCACGTATGCTAAAACAAGAATAAGGCCAAATAATGTTGCAATGACATATCTCATTTGGATCTCTGTTAGATCATGAGGACTCTGAACTCTTTTAGTTTTGCTATTGTTTTGAAATTACATATTGGTTAAGGAAAAGCATGTTGGAAATTTTGTTTTTAACATGAAGTTATACGCAATTAATCAGTATGACAATTAACTCAATTGTGGGAAGAATTTACATTAGAACGGGAAAAGCCCAACACGGTATCTGGCAAAAAATGGGTTTAGTGGTGATGCCCACAACCACAGGAATCATGGCTTCCTTCTGTTTCCTGCATTCCCTTGTCTGCACACTTTGAACATTTGTCTGAACCTGTGGCAGAAAAGAATCCAATTCCACATGATATGCATTTCATACTTGGCATGCAAAGAACTAACTAGTGCCTGTATTTATTGATATTTTGTTGCCTAACTGTGAGACATGCGCACTTCTGTCAAGTCTATTTGGAAAACCGTATCCTTGAGAACTCCTGATAAAAAGCCAATCGTCTCCTTTTTGTCATTGGGAGTGATAATTATCCTAGCTTGTCCACCTTCAGAAAAAGCTTGATCGGGATCTCTGGCTTTGGTAATGTTACCATTAAAACACATTTGAGTTTGAGTGCTGCTACAGAGTTCATTTTGTGATAGCGCGAATTTTATTACTTCGAGCCCACTCACTCCGTGAAAGATAAAGGTCGCGTTATTTCCTTTAATGGCAGTCCATACCGTCATCCCTGGTTGTATGAAGGAAGTTTTGCTTACATGACCCTTCATTGAAAGTTTCGTCTCTCCAGTTGCTTGTTGTTCTGCATTTACACTTGGCAAAATGACAAAGGTTAGAACTGCGCTCATGACAAAAATTTTTGTAATGATATTCACTAGGATTTTTTATTAGAACATGTCAGATAAACATTTCCACAAGCGAAATGTCTGATATCTAACAACCATGAATTCTTTGTCATGTCAGAAAGACACTACTTGCATTTTATTTTGTTATTTTCTAGTTTAGGTATTTGATTATTGCCCCAGTATCTTCAAGCTTGATTTGGTTTATTTCATTTTTGATGTTGCTCAAGTCATTTATCTTCATAAGACCAGACGTTACCGTATACAGCGAATCATCTATGTAAAATGACCTGCTTCCAAACGAATAGTCATAACTTGTACCATTGTAGTGTTCTACAATTCCCCTTAAAGTAAAGCCCTTGACTGGATCTACTCCAAATACGTAAAAGCCTTTCCAGTTATTTGGTGGCATATAACGTGGTGGAACTATACCTATTGGTTTTCCAGCATCTCCACCTGATGTTGTAGAGCCGGAATTACTTTCGCCTATTCCTCCCTCAAGAGGGACAGGGCCGCCGTAATACTGTTCGAAAATAGGAATGGATAAGATGTTTTTTTCCTTGTCAAATAGAAATGCCTTGGGTTCTGACAAAATCTCAGAGTCAGTTCCTTGTCCACCAATGCTAAATGTATCAACGGTAACAGGATTTGTCACATCTGAGACATCAAAGAGTGCTATTTTGACCCCAAGGGGCTTCAGGCCACCATACTGGTTCTGTTTTGTCTCCTTTCCTATTCCTATGACATGCGTGTCATCATATGGATGCAGGTAGCTAGAATATCCAGGAATCTTTAGTGCGCCCAGAACCTTTGGAGTATCACCAGACAAGTCTATTACAAAGAACGGGTCGATTCTCTGATACGTTACCAAATACAACTTTTCCCCCATGAATCTTGCGGAATAGATGGACTCTTCAGGAGCTACTTTTTCCAAACCTCCTATGATAATAAGAGAATCGTCCAAGACGTACACGTTATTTGCAGTGGTAATGCCCTGCGAGCCATAGTATTCCGATGTAGTCGCAACTCGGAATCTTTTTCCAAACTCATCCATTGAATATTGGTTTAGCAAATATCCTGGAACCTCGCCTTTTGATACATAGGTAATCGCTCCATTATTGATTGCAAATTTTTGAATCACGGTTTTTCTATAATCTTGTTGTATCTTAATGTCGTATTCTGCTATTGCCTTTTGAATCTTGTCAAACAATGCGTTCTTGTCGTTTTCTGACATTTTGTTGTAAGTATTCTGCAATAGATCTGATATTTGCGCCCACTTTTGGGACGAATCCAGATTCCTTGCATCGATTGATTTCACCTGAACCTGAATATCATCTGGCAGAAGAGGCAAGATTGCTTTGAAGAATCTATCTTTGGTATAGCTTTCATCATAATAATAGGGATGGTATTTTTGATATGCTAAATAAATTGCGTCATTTGAGACATAAAGCGTTCCTGTAGCACCCATCATAAACGTCTTTGAGTTTATCTCGTCAGAAAAGATGTTAAACGCAGTAATGGTATTAAAGTTGTAATTTGGCTCTGGGTTGTCAAAATAGTAGACATCTGGAGTAATTGCTATTCCGGAAGCTCCTCTTAGAATCGGTGGCATAGGATGGATATAATCAACGTAAGAATTTGAGATAAAGTAGACATAATCGCCAATCATTCTTGCTCCCGTGTAGTACCCGCCTGCCTCGTAGTTTTTGAGAACCTTTGGATTTTCCTTATCGGATACATCAATTATGACTGCATGGGTTACAGGAGAATAAACTGGATTTGGAATGTAATCATACTGTGGTATGGCGTAGCGCTGCGTGTTATCGTTGTAAAAAACAACAAGCCTGTCTTTGTTCAAGAACATATTCTGCAAGTTCTCACCTTTGACATCAAGGCCAACCTTTGCTACAATCTTTGCAGCATCACCAGGATACGCGTCAATTATTGTAAGTTTGTCTTGTGATAAAATATATGCATATTTGTTATCGTTTTTAAGAAAGTCTGGTTCGTCGATTCCAGCAACTTGAATGTTTGTAGTTGAATATTGGACTCCAGCGCTTGCCGTTGTTTTATCTTCTTGCTGTTCGGATGCAGGCATACCTTCTATGGCGGAGGGTACCGGAGCTGTTGGCGAAGTCTGCGAAAGTCCAAGTCTTTGTTCTAGAACGCCTCCACGGACAGGGCCGCCAGTGTATTACACTGAAGCTTTAGCCTGAGAATCAAGCAGAAATTTTCTTAGCTCATCAGTTGAGTTGAATTTTTTTAGACCTTGAATCTGGGCTAGGGAAGCCATATTTTCTGGGTAAGAGTTTTGATTTTTCAGTGGTATCATGACACCTGGTCTAAGAGATTGAGTCGATGATTGATTCGAAATTAAAACAACACCAGCAATTGCAACAACTGCAATCACAATTGAAGCGATTATAACATAAATTGTATTATTTTTCATTTTGAATATCTCGTTAATAGCTTGGTTTGCTTATAGGCTTTGATTAAATTTGAATTTAACTTAAATTGGTGTAGAATTTTTCATATTCAACACTAGCGAGTACCTCATAACCTATTGATCTTTGTCCAATACAATAATCTGTACTAGTATCCTATGAAAAATAATAGGTCAGTAATTAAAATTGCTCATGATTTCTTCTTAATTTTCAAATTCTAGAATTGACATAACAAACAAAGGTTCGATCCGAAAGTTCTATCCACATGCTGCGGTGCCCAATCGTGAGGATCGAACCCCCAACTTTTTCTAAATAGACTCTTAGAATGTTTTTTTATAATTTGCAGACGATTCCTAAAATTTGGATTAAATTTATGACAATGATTATAGTTATTGAACTGGAATACCATGTAATTATGACTCTGGCCAGTTAATATTGCACTTGGCACATCTACCTCTTATTCCTTTAAACGCTGGGTCCCAATAAAACTCAACTTTACTGTTGCAAACTGTGCATCTAGTCTCATGGGTACCAAAATCCTTATTCATGTTTCCCACCACTATCGTTTGATCGCGTGTGATTTTTCGTTGCGTTCTATGTTATACTGGATACTGATAGTATCTCTTAAGCTAGGCTTATGATTCATAAGCTAAAATATTGAGCCTCAATAATATGCAGGCTCGCGTAATATTATTACATGAGCGTAAAATTCAAGCATGTGGAGTTCTGTGGATGCAGCTACCCAACTGCTATAGTGTATTATGACGACAGATATCATGGTCTGAGAAGCAGATGTCCACGATGTGGTGCAGACTACCCAGAATCATGAAAAATAACGACAAGCATTATCTGTAATGCGGCATAAGAGAATGTAATGCATAATGAAGTTTTAGCGATACACAATAAAGGCTATTTGCGTTAAAAATATGATTTAATCGGAAAGCGTATTACGGGTATTATGTCAGATGAAAAATTTCATTATTCAAGCCTTATGATATTATCAATTTTCGTCAACTATTCTACAAAATGTCAAAGGTCAACTATAATTGATGTCAATACACATTTGCCAAATTGATTCTATACCATATAGCTTGGTAGATTTCGATACTGTATGCAAAAGCGTGCTGGACCTCGACAACAGGATAAGGTTTGCAGGAATAATCAACGAAAAAGGCAAGCTTGTCGCAGGAGGGTTACGAACGGGACTAAAATCGCTTGAGGATCCAAAGGACGACGAGATGCTTTTCATGGAACTTGCACTGCGCGTAAAGATGCGCCAAGAGTTTGACAAGCAGTTAGGACCTGTCAAATTTTCACTTTCTATGCGAGAAAAGGTAGTCGTGATGAGCTTTCCAATTGGCAACTCACAGGTACTGTATGTCTCTGCAGACAGGGGACTGAATTTTGCTTCTGTTCCAATGAGAATACTGGAAATTCTCCATTAGAAAATTACATAAAATTTGTGATTCATATCTTTGAAGCTAGAACATTAGATTCTTGTTTTGTGCTCTGATTGCTTCTTTTTTCCATTCCAATGCAAATAGATTATCTGGTTCGTCTTCGAGCACTGTATCAAAATATGCTATGGCTTCATCATATCTACCAAGATGCGCAAGTGCAAGACCCTTGTTTAAAAGAACGTTTGAATCTCTCGGCTCTGTCTCCAGGACTTTGTCAAAACAGGATATGGCTTCGGAATATCTTCCTATACTATCTAGAGAGTAACCCTTCAGAGACAAAACGCCTGGATCATTTGGTTCAAGTTTTAGGGCATACTCAAAGCACGATAGGGCCTCTTCCTGTCTATTCACCTTAGGATTTGTTAGGCAAAGTCCCTTGTTGACAAATGCGGCAAAATTATCTGGTTCAATCTCAAGTGATCTATCATAGCAGTTCATTGCATCCTCGAATCTGAAAAGCATTTGCAGAGAGATTGCTTTGTCGTACAAAAGTTCGGCATTGTCGGGGGCTAGTTCCAAAGCTTTGCCGAAATATACTACAGCTTCTTCTTGCTTACCATCGTGTTGTAGTTTCAGTGCTTTTTTATGGAATATCTTGACGTCTTTCATTTCTTTTTCATTAGACTTGACCAATCCTTTTTTGCGAATTTCTTATTGATAAGTGTAAGTAAACTTTAGGACATCTTAAAACAAGTTAAAAAATCCACTATTTCTTGATAACAAAACCGTTAAGGAATAAAAAGACAACCAACACGATGTTTCTGCCTGAAAATTATGACTATTTTGAACAAGCTGGAATGAGTTATAACACAGTTCGAGTTAATGCTAGTTGGAGACTTTCTAAAGCATGGCTAAGAAGACAAGAAAAGAAGCTGACAAAAAACAACACGACGAGGTGTCAGGAGATTCCAAGCGCAAAAATAAATTCATAGTTATCGGAGTTATCGTAGCTGTGGTGGCAGCAATAGCATTTTACGGTTACAGACTAGACAATACTGTTGATAGCAGCTTTGCCAGTATAGATGGAATAACGTGCGAAACAAAAGAATATTCTATTTTTCACGTACACGCTCATCTTGACATCTTCGTAGATGGTCATCCACTTAGTGTTCCAGCAGGAATTGGAATAGAGGATAACAAGTGTCTTTACTGGCTACATACTCATAAGCCCGATGGAATTATTCACATAGAATCTCCCCAGACACGCAATTTTACCCTAGGGCAATTTTTCGATGTGTGGAAATCTACCGGTGGTGGAGTGCCACCAACTAACGAGGAGCCAATCATTCACGTAAACGGGGACCTAGTGACCACAAAACTAAATGAGACGCCATTGAATGCCCATGACGAGATTGTGCTCGTTTACGGAAATCCTCCGCCAAACATACCAACATTCTACCAGTTTCCAGAAGGATTATAGTTTTTACAGCAATAACTTTGCATAACTTGTTATCAATACAGATATCTACCTCTTCTTTTTTGTTCGACTACAATTAGCAACTTTGTCAGTAACAGCCCTGCCATAAACCCGCCTATATGTGCGGTAAACGCAATTGGAATAGAAGTAACAGAACCAATAAACGCGTACAATATCTGTATTGCAAGCCAATAGTAACCACGGATGTTGCCAAGTGCGGCAGTTATTCCCATAACCCCTGAGATAGCTGCTGAAGCACCTATTAGGACATTAGAGCTGTTTCCAAGGATCAAAGTATAGATTATACCATGAAGCAATGCACCTGCAATACCTGCGGCAAGGTATGTGCCAAGGTATCTTGTTTTGCCAATTGACTTTTCCGCAAAACCCCCAAGATATGCCAAAGCGAAAAGATTGAATGCGATATGAGCAATTCCAGCGTGCAGAAACATCGATGAAAAGAGTCTTACGATGCTATCAGAAAATGAATGGTTACCGTAAAAAAAATAGTTTGGAATAAACCCATAGTTTGAAATTATTCTGTCTTGTATTCCTGTTATCATACCATATGCAAAAACAAATCCGTTTACGATCATGAGAATAGTTGTAATAGGGGGAAGATCTGATATCTTAAGAAACAACATTAAACAAAGATGGGACTAGTATAAAATGCATCCATCTATTGTTCTATGTTATCCGGTTGTGATTTTGTCTGGTCATGAACCTAACTTAAATATTATAGTAAGTAAGAGTTGATATGCCAAGAATTGTTCACTTTGACGTTCCAGCTGACGATCCTATAAGAGCACAGAAATTCTATGGCGAAGTGTTTGACTGGAAATTTGACAAGTGGAATGGTCCGATGGAATACTGGATGGTAAAGACCGGAGATGACAAGCAACCTGGAATTAATGGCGGTCTCTCAAAGAGAATGCCTGGTCAGGCTGGTTTGACCAACACAATTGACGTTCCCTCAATAGATGAGTATACAAAAAAGATTCAGGCAAAGGGTGGACAGATAGTCTCTCCAAAGATGCCAATTCCTGGAGTAGGATACTTTGCACAGTGCAAGGATACAGAGGGAAACATATTTGGAATCATTCAGATGGACCAAAACGCGAAATAGTCCTTCTTTTTTCTTTGGCTATGCTGAAAGTACTTAATCTCATAAATCAAAGGCACGTCCATATTTTAAGCGGATTGCAATTCTTTACGTTTTTCACTATCCTAGTCCTAGTGTAAAAAAGAATTTTTTGAGAGAGAGGCTAGAACCATGATTTGCGAATCACGGATCTTACTTTTTCTTTCATCTCTGGCGTAATGTCTTCTGGTTTCATGCCATGATCCTTCATGGCGTGTTCTGCAGCCTTTTGCATTATTTCATCTTCTGTTTTACCCTTTGCTACGAAACCGCACTTAAAACCAGCGTCTTTGCATCTTAGTTTCAGCATAGATTTTTGAGTACTATCTTATCTTTAAAGATGTAGTTTTTACTGAATGTTTACTGTCGCTCTAAATCTGGAAACAAAGCCAATGGCGCATGGATCTTGAGCACATGCCATGAAAAGTCTTCACACCCGATCATATTACAAAATATCGAAGGATCATCATATGTCGAAGACTTGCGAGAATATCTCAATTGAGGAGATGTACAAAGCACTAGAAGGCTTCGGAGTAAGACGTGAGATGCTTGAAAAGCTCCATCCCAGCTCTGAGACACTCTATCATCTGTATTCGTCCATTAAAAAGCAAAATTTTAAGTCCGGAATAGTTGCTAATCCTTAGTTATGAAGCTAGAAGTTTCTTATTAGGCTGATATGTCAAGCTCGGTAATTTGGAAAAATTCTTTCTAGCACGAGGTCCGATAATAGCCGGTATTGCGTTACTAGTTGTTGTAATAGGGGCTAATCTATTCGATAATTCCTACGAATCAGTTGAGCCAATACTGAAGAGCAGACAGACTATAATCGATGGTAAAACCGTTTTACCAAATCAATCCGTCAATTCAACAATTCCCGTAGACAGTTTAAAGGAACACAATGTGATTATCATACATTCACAGCCAACTTCTGGTTCTGTCAAGCTATATGTATCAGAACCAAGCGGAATGACATTTGAAAAAGAAAGCAAAGATGGATTTCTGTATCATATCATGCAAAAACGTAAAGCGGCGGGAAGCTACGCGATCCAGATTTCAGATTCTGGTACCGAACCTGTTAAAGTCGATGTTACTATAGGCGAAGATCCGTACCTTAGTGGAAATTGCAATGCATCGTATGGAATAAAGTGTGGTACTGTACAAGTTGCGATAGGCTTTGTTGTAATTGGCATAGTCGCGTTTATCGTAGGAATCTTGATTGGAGTTATGGACTTTAGAAAAGAGAACAAAATACGACAGAATAGAACGGATGATAAAAAATAAGCTCATAACTTCAATGTGAAAATGATGTTATTTCAATAATTGCAATTGCTTAGCTAATTTGCCAAGTCAATATAATATTAAATCATTTTCCACATTATCTCTCTTGAGCGATGATGAACCATTTCACTGTATGAACTGCAACTCAACAAATACGATAATAGTTTATGAGCCAGGATACAACGGATTTAGAGGACACTGCTTGGACTGTGGAGGAGATTGGCCAGAATCTTGATATGTTATACCGAAATCAACCAAATCCAAAAATGTTTCAGTATAATCCAAAAGATTTTGTGTGAAAATTGAGTTAAAATCAGATTTAATCAAAAGTTATAATCCTGGAAGATTATGACAT
>Ga0209235_1000051_pt1 | contig 44089 bp, 38 predicted proteins | sample GraSoi013_1_20cm_4_FD_185817 | JGI IMG/M metagenome (GOLD analysis project Ga0209235, IMG submission 185817) | Grasslands soil microbial communities from the Angelo Coastal Reserve, California, USA - Sample 09_25_2013_1_20cm (SPAdes) (version 2) | ecosystem: Environmental > Terrestrial > Soil >... | reverse complement strand
TCGTCCCGACTCTCTTCTCCACCGTCCCATTCCTCGTGTTCCTTTACGGCGCGGTCCAGATCGGCTGGTGGGTCGTCCTCCGACCGATCCGCGAGCGCACGAAGGTGACGAGCCTTCGATCCGCGGCCGAGATCGATTCCGGCGAGCGGTTGTACGATCCGTCGGCCCCGATCCCGGATGCGCCGGCCCTCGCTCGCGCGGACCGGATGACTTCGAGCTTCGTCGAACCACCCCCACCGAGCCCATCGGCGCCTCCTCCGCCCCCGAGGCCCGCTCCCGTGATGCGGACCCCGAAAGCGGCGCCGCCGAGGCCGTCGCCTCGCACGCCCGCGCGTGAACCCGAGACCGCCGACAGTTTGGTTCGGAAAGCGGAGGCGCTCGTCGCGACGGGTACATACGAGGCTGCTCTCACTGGGTTCGAGGAAGCGCTGCGACGGGACCCGGCCTATGTTCCCGCACTCCGAGGCAGGGCCACGTGCGAGGAGCGACTCAATCAACGGTCGGACGCTGTGGAGACGCACCGGCGAATCCTCGCGAACGACCGGAGGAATGTCGACTCACTCCGCGCGATCGCCCGGCTCCAGATGGCGGACCGCCGCTGGAGGGAATGTCTCGAGGCCGTCGAGGATCTGCTCCGCGTCCGACCGAACGACGCCGCGGCCCTGGAGATGAAAGGGGATGCTCTCTCGAACCTCGGCCGGCGGCCCGAGGCCCTGGCTGCGTACGAGGCCGCCGCGGCAGTCGACCCGACCGATGAAAACCTGCGGCAGAAGATCGAGGAGGTCCGCGTGGACGTGCCCGGCCTCCTGAGCCGCGCGTTGATCGCGAGCGCGAGCGGGAACTACCCGCAAGCGTTGGGCCTCTTCGACGAAATCCTCGAGGTCGAGCCGAGCAACGTGAATGCGCTGATCGGCAAGGCCGTTGCCTACCGGCGGAGGAGGAATCTGCAGGAGGCCCTGAACTGCCTCGATCTCGTCCTCGGCGTGCAACCGGGAAATGCATCCGCCCTCCTGAACCGCGGGAACATCCTCCTCGAGCAGGGCGATGCAGAGGCCGCGCTCGAATCGTTCGAACGGCTCACGCAGCTCTATCCCAACGACGAGGAGGCGTGGACCGCGCAAGGGGACGTCCTCCTAAAGATCGGCCGCGACGACGACGCGCAACGCGCGTTCACGGAGGCGCTCAGGCTGAGCCCGGGAGACGAAGGGATCCAGCGGCGGCTCCTCGAGCTCAAGGCGGCGAAGGTCGACGGCTCGGAGATCCTCCGGGAGCTGATCGAAGTCAAAGGAGTCGGCCGAGCGCGAGCGAAGGCGCTGATCGATGCGGGCTTCAAGGATCCGGAGGATTTCGCGAAGGCGACCCCCAAATCCCTCATGGCGGTGAAGGGCGTCACACGCAAGGTGGCCGAAGAATTGCTGGAACATTTCCGCGAGACGATGGCGCAAGTCCGGTGACTCGAGCAAGTTCTTAAGTAGCGCGGTCCCTTGCACGCCGTCCCATGAAGGCGTTTCGGATTAGCGGTCGCTTCCGAATGGGCCGCCGATGGCAGGCGTTCTCGAAGGAGCTGGCGGCTTCCGACGAGGCGGCGGCTCGCGAGAAGCTCCTCTCGGTCCTCGGGAGCCAGCACGGCGTGCCCCGGAAGTACGTCGCCATCGCCCTGGTCGCCGAGGTGCCTCCGGACCAAGTCGAGGACCACGCCGTCCGATACGCGCTGGAGGCCCGCGCGTGAGCGCCGGCGAGACCGAACTCCGGCGGGGAATCGCGGTCCTCGATCAGTACCGGGCGCAGATCGAAACGCTGGCGCAGCAGCAAGAGATCATCCGCATCTCCCTCGAGGAGCACATGCGGGCCCGCGAGACCCTCGTGCGGTATCGGGAAGCCGGGAAAGCCGCGGAAGTCCTCGTGCCGATCGGCGCGAATTCGTTCCTGGTCGCGCAGTCGAGGGACGTCGACAAGGCGTTCGTCTCGATTGGCTCCGACCTGCTGGTGTTCGATGACATGGAGCGACAAGTCGAACGGCTCGACGCCCGGATCAAGTCGATCACGGAGGCGGCGAATGCGATCGGACAGCGCCTCGGGGATCTGCAGCGGCGGGCGGAGGCGCACGGCGCCGCCGTTCAGGACCTGTACGACCGGCTGCAAGGACCGGGCGCACCGGGCGAGCGGAGCTAGATGTTCAAGTCTCTCCGAGAGCGGCTCTCCGGCTGGAAAGAGAAGGCCGAGGCCGAAGTGACGTCCGAGTCGATTGGCGACTCCGGTCGCAAGATCAAGGAAGACAAGCTCGAGGAAATCCTGTACGACCTCGAGATCGCCCTCCTCGAGTCGGACGTAGCGTTCCCGGTCGCCAAAGAGATCGTGGACCGCCTCGCGGAGGACCTCCGGGGAAAGCGGATCACGCGGGAGGTGAGCCTCGAGCAGGGCGTGGAGGCGGCCCTGCGGGATGCGATCACGAAAGCGCTGTCCGTGCCGCCCCTCGACTTCTTCGGCCTCATCGAGAAGAGCCCGCGTCCGTTCGTCGTGATGTTCGTCGGTGTGAACGGGACCGGCAAGACGACGACGATCGCCAAGCTCGCGTACCACATCATGAAGAAAGGCTACACGTGTGTCGTCGCCGCGGCGGATACGTTCAGGGCGGGGGCAATCGAGCAGCTCGAGAAACACGCCGAGGCGGTCGGCTTCAAGCTGATCAAGCACAACGCAGGGTCCGATCCCGCCGCGGTCGCATTCGATGCGGTCGAGCACGCGCGGGCGCGCGGCCGTGACGTCGTGTTGATCGACACCGCGGGCCGGATGCAGACGAACCAGAACCTGATGGACCAGATGAAGAAGATCAAGCGCGTCGCGAAACCGAACCTGATCCTGTACATCGGCGACGCCCTCGCGGGCAACGATGCGATCGAGCAGGCGAAGCAATTTCACGAGGCCGTCGGCCTGGACGGGATCGTCCTCACGAAGATCGACGCGGACGCGAAGGGCGGCGCCGCGCTGTCGATGGCGAAGACGATCGGGAAGCCGGTCGTATTCGTCAACCTCGGACAGACGTACAAGGACATCCGCCGCTTCGATGCGAAGTGGATGGTCGACCGGCTCCTCGCGGAGGCCTAGCGTGAGTTTCCGCGAACTCCTCGAGAAGGGGCAGATCGCGGAGTTCCCGGCGCTGCAGCTCGCCCTCGGCGCGATCAAGGGCCGCGTCGATCGGTTGACGGTGGCGTCGATCGGCACGGGCGGCTCGAAGGAGGAATATCCGCTCGTCGAGATCCAAGGCACGGCGACGTCGTATCAGGTGAAGGTCCTGGAGGATTCGCCGGAATATCTGGACTGGCTGAACTCGGCCCTGCTCTGTGCGGGCTTCGTCGAGCCGATTGGACTCACGGCGATCGCGCGGCGCCTCGCCGAGTACGAGGACATCATTCTCGGGGTCGACACGAACATCCTGTACGCCTCGATCCTGGGGGAGCACCTCCTCGACGAATTCCACCGGATCCACGTGCGACCGTACAAGGAGAGCGTGAACTGGATCCTCCTGGTCATCCCCGGCGTCGTGATGAAGGAACTCGAGAACGCCGCGAACATGAAGAAGGGCAACCGGCTTTCGCATGCAGGCCGCCGCGGCTATCGGGCCCTCCAGGAGATCACGACCCTGAAAGGGACGGAGGGCTACCAGGGCCTCAGCGTCCTCGTTGTGGGCCCGACGAACCCGGAGCAGCTGCACCTGTCGCCGGACGGCCTGACGATCGTGAACGCGGACTCGATGATCCGCGACCAGTTCAAGGCGTTCCTGCGCGGCATCGACTTCCGGAAGGGCGTGTTCTTCCTGACGATGGACAAGACGAACGCGTCGCTCGCCGCCGCGGAAGGACTCACCGCGTTGCGGATCCAATACCCGCGACGGCTCCGGAAAGGAGACGAACTCGCGATGCCGAAGGAGGAGTCGGTCCTCCTGGCGCGCCTCGTGTACGAGCTCGCGATCGAGTTCGGCACCGTGCGCGTGACCTGGGACGACCACGGGCCGCACCATCTCGACCTCGAAGGCGCCTGGACCTGGAAGTCGATGGAACACTGGGAGGCGTGGCAACTCATGGTCTCGGACCTCGATCCGGGAATCCACAAGGCCTTGAACCGATACGTGGACGGCAGCTTCGACCCGCGGCGCTTTGTGCGGGAGTGGCAGAAGCTCGCGGAAATCCTCGCGGAGTGATCAGCCCACGCGCGAGACCCAACCGACCCGTTTCCGCGCGAGCCAGATCAGGTTCCCGGTCGCGTCGCTGACGCTGCGGATCTTCTTGTCCCCGACTCGAATTCGATATTCAATCGGGATCTCGAGGAACCGGAATCCGGCGCGGATTACCTCGAGCTTGAGTTCCTCGGAGAACGCCATGCCGTCGTGGAGGAGCTGCAGGCGGGGCAGGATCGACCGACGGAACGACCACATGCCGGATTGGGAGTCGCGGACCCCTGAGTCGTAGAGGCTCCGAAACGCGATGTTGAGGATCTCGTTGCCCACGCGGTGCATGCCCGTCATCGTGCCGTTCGAGAGGCCGGAGAGCCGATCTCCGGATACGAAGTCCGCGCGGTCTTCCGCGAGCGGCGCCAAGAAGTCGGGGAAACGATACGCGGGGTACGTCAGATCGGCATCGAGCGTCGCGATGAAGGTGCCGGTCGCCGCGGCGAAGCCCGTCTTGTAGGCGCGGCCGTAGCCCCGACGCGGCTGAGGCACGACCCGGGCCCCTTTCTCCATCGCGATGTCCCTCGTCCGGTCTCGCGAGTCCGTGTCGACGATCAGGACTTCGAGGTCCCAGTCGACGAGCGCGGTGTGCACTTCGTCGATCACGGCGCCGATGGAGGCCTCCTCGTTCATCGTCGGGATGACGACGGAAACCTCGGGCATGCCGCGCGCCATGCTGGCTACGTCGCATAAGGGTTTCGCGCTGAGCCGGGCAACGGCTCCCCGAAGAATTTGTATCCGACGTATCCGAGGAGGGCAGCGCTGAGCCGAAGAAGGGACCAGAACGTCGTTTTCTGCCGCAGCATCCGTCCCGGACGGTAGCGACTCCACAGCACGCCGTGCTTCAACGTGAGTTGCTTGCGCCCTGCGCCGTTCCAGAGGGCCTGCCGCAGGAAGTCGAACATCGAATCGCGCGTCCGATGGTACACGATCGCATCCGCTCGGAAGCCGATCGTGTGGCCCGCACGGACCGCGCGGATGTTCAGATCGATGTCTTCGGCGGTGACGAACCACTCGTCGAAGCCGCCGATCTCGTCGAGGACGGACTTCCGGTAGGCCAAGTTCGAGGACGGGTACGTGACGTCGGTCCCGTGGACGAACAACTCCACCCGTTCGAGCTCTTCGAAGGGCCGGTAGCCGATCTGAATCGTCCGGCCGGCGACGATGTCATCGCGCTGCAATCCCTCGCGGAGTTCCTTGAGCCAGAACGGATTCGCGATCGCGTCGCCGTCGACGAAGGCGACCGCCTCGCCCTTCGATTTCTTGATGCCGAAGTTCCGGCCGGCCCCGCGCGTGCCGCCGAAGACGTACAGGTGGACGAAGTCGTACTTCTGCTCATACCGGCGTACGATGTCGCGCGTCGCATCCTCGCTGGCCGAGTCGATCACGAGGATCTCGAAGGGCGGCCCCTGGACGACCAGGCTGTCCAGCAATGCCGCGATGTTGCGCGCTTCGTTCCGAACCGTGGTGATGATGCTGATGAGCAACGCGGCTGCTAACCGAGTCGCGGTAATGATGGTTTCGACCCGAGCCCTTCGCGGGACTACCTTTATTATCGACCCTCAGCTACTCGCGCTCCTCATCCCATGGGCCGCATCGTCACGATCATCGGGACCCGCCCGGAAATCATCAAAATGGCGCCGGTCGTCAAGGCCCTGGACGGCCTCAGCCATGACCATGTCCTCGTCCACTCCGGTCAGCATTACGACCTCGTGATGGACCGGATTTTCTTCCGAGACATGGAGCTCCGGGAACCGGACTATCAGTTCGCCCTCAAAAACCAACCAGCTCCCCTCCAGGTGGCCACGACGATGCGACACGTCGCCCAGGTCGCGGGCACGGCGGATCTGGTGATGGTCCACGGCGACACGAACACGACCGTGGCGGGAGCGATGCTCGCGAACAAACTCGGGAAGCGCGTCGGTCACGTGGAGGCCGGCATCCGGTCGTTCGACAAGACGATGTCCGAGGAGGTCAACCGGATCGTCGCGGACCAACTCGCGAGCCTGCTTTTCGCCCCGACCCGAATCGCTCGCGAGAACCTACGAAAGGAAAACGTCCAAGACGGAGTGCACGTCGTCGGCAACAGCGTGATTGACGCCCTGAAGGCGAACAGCGCGATCGCGGAGCGACGCTCGAACATACTCGATCGACTCGGACTCTCCCGCGGCGGGTATCTGTTGCTCACCTTCCATCGAGCCGAAAACGTTGATGACACTAAGCGACTCGCCCAGGCCCTCAAGGCGTTCGAAACTGCCGCCAAGGTCGCGGGCCTCCCGGTCGTCTTCCCGATTCATCCGCGAACGGCGAAGAACCTGCGCGCATTCGGCCTCGAGAAACGCGCCCATGCCATGAAGGCGCTCCGCCGGATCCCACCCACCGGATACCTCGACATGATCCGCCTCGAGAAGAACGCGGCGCTGATCCTGACGGATTCCGGGGGGCTGCAGGAGGAAGGATGCTATTTCCGGGTGCCCTGTGTGACCTTGCGGGAAAACACGGAACGACCGGAAACGCTCTCTATCCGGGCAAACGTACTCGCTGGGACCGACCCTACGCGAGTGGCCGCCGCGGTCCGTCGGCAGCTCGGAGTGCGCCGGACTTGGCGCAATCCCTACGGGAACGGCAGGACCTCTCGGCGCATCGCTGCGATCGTCGACAAGATCCTAGGATGAGAGACCGTGACCCGCGTGGTCTTCCTTCGGTCCAAGAGCCCGGCTGGCATCGAGCCGCGCCTCGAGAAGGAGGCCGCGAGCCTCGCACGTGCTGGCTACGAAGTCCATGCAATCCTCTGGGATCGGACGCGGTCCCATCCGGCAAAGGAGGTCCGCGAAGGGGTCCACATTCACCGCTATCAGCTCGCCGCCCCGGAAGGGACTGTCGGACTCGCTCCGCGGTTGCCCCGGTGGCAATGGTTCGCCCTCCGAACGACGACTCGCCTGCGCCCAGATATCATCCATGCGATCGACTTCGACACCGCTTGGGCGGCGAGAGTGGCCGCCCGACTGACGGGTGCGTATCTCGTGTACGACGTCTTCGACTTTTACGCCGAGATGGTCACGGCCGATCTGCCGCCCCGGGTTCGCCGACGGCTCGCGGGGGCAGAGCGACGCATCATCGGACGCGCCGACCTCGTGGTCGTGCCCGACCTTCGTCGCCAAGCCCAGTTCGGGAACGTCCGTCCGAAGCGAATCGTCGAGGTCATGAATGTCCCGGAGGATCGCGCCTTCCGGGCGGTCGTGGGAACGGAATTCACCGTGTTCTACGGCGGCATGATCGCGAAGGACCGCGGGCTCATCGACCTCCTAGCGGCGTGCGAATCGACCGGAGCAAGGTTGATCGTGGCGGGGCATGGGCCGGATGAGGCGGCCCTCCTGCCGCATCTGGAGACGTCGCCCGCGTGCATGGTCCTTGGAACCATCCCCTACGAGGAGGTGCTTAGACAGACCGCCGCGGCGCACGCGGTGGTGGCCCTCTACGATCCGTCCATCCCGAATAATCGCTTCGCGGCCCCGAACAAGGTGTTCGAAGCGGCGATGTTTTCGAAACCGGTCATCGTGTCGGAGGGGACTGCGATCGCGGAGATCGTCCGGTCGACCGGATGCGGCCTCGTGGTCCCCTATGGCGACCGAACGGCCCTACGCGAGGCGCTCGAGCGGCTCATGCTGTCTCCCGCCGAATGCGAGGCGATGGGAGCTCGCGGGCGAGCTGCTTTCGAATCCGGCTACAATTGGAAGGTAATGGAAGCGCGCCTCCTCGACGCCTACCGATTGCTCCGGGCCTGAGGCGATGTCCCGCGACCTCGTTTCCCGCCGCGGAGGAAGCCGCGAAAGTATCCGGCGAGCATCGCTGCGTCCAAGGCGAAGCCCACGGCGATCGCGTACGGAATCTGCGTCCACAGGCCCTCGCGCAGGACTTTGCGAATGCGGAAGATGATGTACGCCGCCGCACCAAGGATCAGGAGAATCCAGTAGGGCCACCACAGGATGCCCGCGAACAGGAGGCCGAGGCCGATCGCATACGCGCCGTAGACGAGGCCATACCGCGAACCGCCCATGAGGAAGATTCGCGCCTGGCCGTCCGATTCGGCGAATTGGCGATACATTCGATAGACAGCCCCCAAGGACGCGGCGGGTCGCCAGCGGACGATCGCGCGGGGTTCGAACGTGAACCGTAATCCCGCCTCACGGAGGCGAAGGTCGAAAACGGTGTCCTCCGTCGTGTCAAGGTCCTCCGGGTAGCCGCCGACGCGTTGCCAGGCCGCCATCGTGAACGCCACGCTTCGGGAGCTCGGCAGGAAGGTGTCCGGACGGATCTGGTCAATCGAGTACTGCGTCAGGAGCCCGAGGGCCTTTTCCCGCCGCGACTCGACGAGTAATTCGTACCAACCTGCGACGACGTCGGCCTCGCCCCGCTCGATCGGCCCGACGATCCGCTCGAACCACATCGAATCGAGCACGCTGACATCCGTGCTGGCGATTACATCCGCATCGGCGAGTCGGATGGCGGTGTTGCGACCCAGAGAGCGATTCCCTGGTGCGGATTCCCATCGAAAGGGCAAGGCCGTCCGTTGGGCGAACGCCTCGAGGAGCTGCGGCGTGCCGTCGGTCGATCCGCCGTCCGTCACGATGACGACATCCGGGCGGACGGTCTGACGTTCCAGGGACGACAGGAATTCGTCGAGGCGGCTCTCCTCGTTCCGGACCGTGGCGATGATCGCCCGTCGCACGGGCCTTCATCTTCGACATTCCCTTAAACGTTCGGCGGCGGAAGCCTGAAGTCGAGGACCGTCGGTGCCCGCCGCGTGTCGGCTCCCCGCGTTCTCGTGCTCGTCCTGAACTACAACGCGGGATTGGCTCTCGATCCGTGCCTCCGCTCATTGCGAGCGGCGACTTACGAAAACGCTGAGGTCGTGGTCCTTGACAACGGATCGACGGACGAATCGTTGAATGCCGCACGGGCTCTCGGCCTCGAGGTCCATGAGTTCGGATCGAATCTGGGTTACTGCGCGGCCTACAACCGTGCCTTCGAGATGTATGCAAATCGGGCGGACTTCTTCCTACTCTCGAACGCGGACCTGATTGTCCCGCCTCCTACGATCGACCAATTGATCCAGATACTCGTGGCCGACGAGTCGATCGGCTTCGTCGGGCCGGTTCAACGTCATGAGGATACGAAAGAGATCCGGTCCGCGGGGATCCGATGGCGGTGCGGGCGATTGCCCGTTCATGTGACGCGCCCTGGTGAGCCATACGACGCAATCGAGGGGGCGTTCGTCCTCATTCGTAAGTCGGTCCTAACGCGGACCGGAGGACTGGACGAAACCTTGGCTCTCAACCTCGAGGACGTCGAATGGCAAACGCGCGCCCGATCCCAAGGCTTCCTTTCGAGAATTGCAGCTCAGGCGGAGATCTTCCACCGCCGCCCGGGGCGGGTGCGGCGCCACACCGGGGCGTACTATCAAGCCCGAAATATCTGCATCCTCACCTCGCGGCTTTGCGATCACGCTGCGCTCGTCCAGATCCGAGTCCGACTTTACCTGGAGGGGCTGGCAGGTCTCGTCCTCGGCCGGCCTCGGGCGCGCTATGTGCTGGAGGGCTTGCGAGACTTCCGGCGCGGAGTCACCGGGATGCGGTCATTTTCCTAGGATGGACGACGAACAACATCTCAGTGGAAAACAGATCCGGCCGAAGACGTGCCACATGATAATTCAGCTGAGCCCAGCGTTGTTTGTAGCGCAACAGGGGGACATCGGGGATGATGTCCTGTTCGAGGATCTCGAACCCGGTTTGCTCCAGCATTTCTCGTGCCGTCTTGCGTGTGTAAAATCGAAGATGGGTTCGGTCCAAGATCCCCGCGTCCTCGTAGTCCCACCGGCCGCGGAGAAGGCGAAGGCGGACGCCCCAATGAGCCACGTTGGGGAGGTCCACAAAGGCGCGACCGGTCGGGCGAAGCAGGGGAGCGAGCCGCCGAAGCGTTGCCACGGGATTGTTGAGGTGCTCGAGGATGTTGCTTAGGACAATGACATCAAAGCTCCCCGGCTCGAAGGCCAGGGGCATCGCCTCAATATTTCCGACAAGAACCTCGTCGCAGAAAGCCCTCGCTTTCGCAGCCTTCTCAGGCGATAGCTCAATGCCGACGACGGCGCACCCTCGCGCGTGCATGAGCCGCGCGATCTCTCCGCTGCCACATCCGACGTCGAGGATTCGTTCGCCCGGGCGGAGCCGAGACACAATCTGATCGCGCGTCAAATGAGGCAAGTCATTGACGTTGGCCTCGCCTATTCCTCCGCTCGTGTCGGAAAGAGATGACCCTGTTGGGACCCGTCCGATCACCTCAAATCTCCCTCTTCGCGAGTTCGGTTGGTGCCATTCGACCTTCTGGCACGCTCCTCCTACGACTTAAGGCTGCACACTGAATTCCCACGCGGCCATCCTGGGATCAATGCTCCATCGCGACACCGAAATATACCTGGCGGTTCTTGGACACCGGCCGTCCGAGGCTTGGATTTGAGTCGCTGGGAGACCAAGCCGAATCGTGTCTTCTCACGACGTTCGACGGAAAGCAACCTCCCACCCGTGGCCACGGTAGTCCTGAATGGACGGGAGATGACCATCCGTACCATCCTGTCGCTCGGATGGCAACTCCCGTGGATTATCTACGACCAATGTACCCCACCGAAACTTCTGGACTTTGTGAAAGACATGCCCGACGTGATCGTCCTTCGGCCCAACCACCGGTCGTCCGTCGCGTACGCGTGGAACTGTTGCCTTCGCGAAGCGTGGGACCGAGGAGCCGACTCGGCTCTCATCGTTAACAACGACATTGTCTTTCAGCCCAGGGCGTACGAAAACCTCCTCGAAGTCTGCCGGGAACACCCCGAGTACGGAATCGTGTCAATGGCAGAACTGCCCGACGATATCCCGAAGTTCCGCGGGACCACGATCGTGCCGGGGGCGCGCTTCTCCGCGTTCCTGGAGCGCCGTTTCATCTGGGACCGAGTCGGTGGCTTCGACACCCGTTTCCGACCCGCGTATTGGGAAGATGCGGACTTTCTGCGTCGCAGCCGAGATGCCGGCATCCCGGTCGGCCTCACGATCCGCGCGGCGTGTGTTCACGCCCACTTCGGGAGTACGCCGGGCGTCATCGGCCGTGTTCGTCGGGATCTCTACTACCGCAGGAACCGGCGTCGCTATGCCTCGAAATGGGGTGATGATCGGCGTTAGAATTCTGGTGCGTGAAGGAATCCGCGAGGTTCCAATAGTCGACAAACGGGGTGGTAGGATTCGACACCGACGCTCCCTCCGAAGGGAGAAACCATCGTGGTCATCTTAAAATATGGGCGGACCATAGCAACGGCCGCGCGACGTGTAGGCCACATGTCCCCCGCTCCCCCCTCGACGTCATCCCCAATCAACCTCCTCGCGATTATCCCCGCGCGGAAAGGCTCCCGACGAATTCCGGGGAAGAACGGGCGGCCGCTTGGGGGAAAACCTCTCGTCCTTTGGACGATTGAGGCCGCCGCCGGTTGCTCTCGCCTTGATCGCATCCTGCTCTCGACCGACGCACCAGAAATAGCGAGCCTCGGTCGCGACGCAGGGATTGAAGTCCCATTCATGCGTCCGAGCTCTCTGGCCACCGACGCGGCGAAAACGGTGGACGTTGTCAGGCACGCCGTCGACTTTGTCGAGGGCCCGGGCCTGAAGGTGTCTTCGGTCGTAACGCTCCAGCCCACCTCGCCGCTTCGATCGACAGCCGACATCGATGCCGCGATTGACCTTCATCTCCAGGATCCGACGCGTAGTGTGGTCAGCGTCTCGCCCGCCCACCCACCGCCCAACTTGTGGATGTCCATTGAACGGGACACTCTCGTCCCGTTCTCGGGATCGTGGCCCAAGGCGGGCGATCGAAAGGGACACGAGGCTTACGCTCTGAATGGCGCAATCTTCGTGACCCCACGGAAGGTCCTTGACACCGGAGATCTGGTAGGCCCGAGACCTCGGCCGTACATCATGCCCCGCGAAAAATCCATCGATATCGACGACGAGCTTGACTGGCGAATCGCGGAGGCACTGGTTCGTTGAGGCTGCACGTCGGTCGGGCAATCGTCGGAGATGGTGCGCCTTGCTATGTGGTGGCCGAAGCGGGTGTCAACCACAATGGCGACGTGAATCGCGCGCTGAAGATGGTTCGCGTTGCGAAAGAATCCGGTGCCAACGCGATCAAGTTCCAGTCGTTCAATCCGGAGGACTTGGCTACCGCTACCGCTCCACTCGCCGCGTATCAGAAGCGATCGAGGGGCCGACGAGGGACCCAGATCGAGATGCTCCGGCATCTGGCACTCAACGAAAATGAACAGGCAGAGGTCTACCGCGCATGCAAACGCGCGGGGATTCAGTTTCTTTCGACCCCGTTCGACGAGGCGAGCGCGCGATTTCTTGCAGCGTTGGGCGTTCCTGCCTTCAAGATAGGTTCCGGAGACCTCACGAATACTCCCCTGCTTCGTTTCGTCGCAAGCTATGCAAGACCGATGTTAGTGTCAACCGGCATGGGTACAATCGGTGAAGTCGAAGAGGCCGTTCGGACTGTGAGACGAGCGGGCAACGATCGGCTCGTTGTCCTCCAGTGCACGACGGCGTACCCGGCGCCCAACGAGGACTCGAACGTCCGCGTCATTCCAGAATATCGACGGAAGCTTCGCACCCTCGTAGGCTTCTCCGACCACACGACCGGTTTCACTGCGGCCGCCGCGGCCGTCGCGCTCGGTGCCTGCGTCGTCGAGAAGCACTTTACCCTGAGTCGCCAACTTCCCGGCCCGGATCATCGGGCGTCCCTCGAACCAGCCGAACTTCGACGATTTGTCGCGCAAATCCGCGAGACTGAAGACGCCCTCGGAGATAGTAGAAAACGCGTCATGTCGAGTGAACGGCAGAACATTGTGCCCGCGAGAAAGAGCGTGGTGGCCAAAGTCAGAATCCCTGCGGGCACTCAGATCCTAAGGGGCATGCTCACGGTGAAACGGCCGGGATCCGGGATTTCACCGCGCGACATGGACAAACTGATCGGCAAGACGGCCCGAGGAGGGATCCCGGCGGACAGCCTGATCTCGTGGCGGCAGGTGAAGGCATGAGGCAAGTCGGGGTCGTTACAGGCAACCGAGCCGATTATGGGCACCTTGTCCCTGTCCTGCGGGGCATTCGTTCGAGCCGCAGATTGAACCTCCGATTGTTTGTCACGGGGATGCATCTCTCCGAGGAATTCGGGCGGACCGCGGATTTCATCCGCCGAGATGGCATCAAGCCGACGGCGGTGCTTGCGAATCGCGCATTCGACTCGACACCGGAAGGGATGGTTCATGGAGTGGGACGACTAGTCGAGGAGCTCGTCGAGCCGTTGCGCGACGGGGCCGTGGACGTCTTGCTTCTTCTCGGCGACCGAGGCGAGATGCTAGCAGGGGCTATCGCCGCAACGTACCTGCGGATCCCGATCGCTCATCTCCATGGCGGTGAGCGGACCGGAGATGTCGACGAACCGGTCCGCCACGCAATCAGCCGTCTTGCCCACCTTCATCTTGCGGCGACCCGGCAGAGCGGGGAGCGGCTTCGAAGAACCGGGGAGCAACCATGGAGAGTCCATGTGGTCGGATCACCGCGTGTCGATCTGATCCTCCACCGCACACGACCCACCCGCGACCAGGTGTTGCAATCTCATGGATTGAATCCAGAGAAGCCGCTCATTTTGATCGTGCAACATCCAACGGCAAAGGACCGAGCCCGCGCGGGAATTCTGTACCGCCGGACCCTGGACGCGATCCTGCCCCTCGATGCGAACATCGTGGCGACCTACCCTAACGGAGATCCCGGAAGTCTCGAGATCATTCGAGTCTTGAAAGAATTCGCGAGACGACGACCCATCACCGTCTACCAGAGTCTTCCTGAGGATAAGTTCCTCGACCTGCTGTCGTCCGCCGATGTCCTCGTCGGCAACTCCAGCAGTGGCATCATCGAGGCGCCTTCCCTGAAAGTGCCCACGATCAACGTCGGTGACCGTCAGAACGATCGGGAGCGGGGAGGCAATGTCATCGACGTCCCCCATGATGCCGCCGTAATCCGAAAATCGGTGCGAAAGGCTCTTTTCGATCGAAGGTTTCGCCGCAAGGTGGCAACGAGCCGGACGCCATGGGGCGACGGCCACGCGACTCGCCGCATCGTACGCATCCTGGAATCGGTTGGCCTCGATCAGCGCCTGCTCGAAAAGCACCTGGCCTGGTGAGGGAGTCCATGCGATCGGCTGTGTACGGATCTGGAGGCCATGGGAAGGTTGTCGCGGACATCCTGACGGCCGCGTCGGAACATGAGGTCGTCGCCTTCCTCGACGACGACTTATCGAAGGATGGGGTGATGGTTGGTGGCCTCGCGGTTCATGCGATTCGCTCTAACATCCGTGAACAGGCCAAACAGCTCAAGATCGGTGCGATCGCTTTGGGGATCGGCGACAACAAGGCCCGGTCTGCGGTCGCCGAACGATGTCATGCCGCAGGGCTCGCGATAGTCCAAGCGGTCCACCCCCGGGCCACGGTCGCGCGCTCCGCCCAAATCGGCACCGGGGTCGCCATCATGGCGGGTTCGGTCGTCAACCCATTCGCCCGCGTCGATGATGGCGCATGCATCAATACCTCCGCTACGGTGGACCACGACTGCGTGATTCACCGCTACGTTCACATTTTTCCGGGCGCGCACATCGCGGGAACCGTCGAAATCGGTGAGTTCTCGTACATCGGGATGGGGGCTTCGGTACTCCAGAATATCCGAATCGGGGAACAGGTCACGGTCGGCGCCGGGGCTGTCGTCCTCGAAAACTTGGAAGACGGAGTGACAGCCGTCGGGGTCCCTGCGCGAAGGGTCAAGTCAACCCCGCATTCAGGACGTGGATGAACATGGGATCCGTGGTCGTTGTCGGCGGCTCGGGATTCATCGGCACCCACGTCGCGCGTCGGCTGGAAGCCGCGGGCCTCGATGTCTCGATTTTCGATCTCGCGAAGCCTCCGAAGGGATCCCACGCTCGCGCTATCCAAGGCGACGTCTTCAAAGCCGAGGAGATCGAGGCCGGAATTCGAGGAAGCGAGATAGTTATCGACCTCGTCGGGCTGGCGGATATCGGCGAGTGCCAGAAACACCCGGATCGTTCATTCCGATTGAATGTCGAATCGCTTATCCGGATCCTTGAGGCCTCACGGAAAGAGGGCATTCGTCGGGTCATCTTCTCTTCGTCCGCGGCCGTCTATGGGAAAGTCGAGACTGTCCCGATCGATGAGACGGCGCAGCCGAATCCCTCGACCGTCTACGGTTGGCACAAGGTCATGGGAGAACTCGCGCTCCGGGCCTATCGCCAGAATTACGGCATCGGGTATGTCATCCTCCGCCTTTTCAACGTACTAGGGACGGGCAATCGAGGTGTCATCGACAGTTATGTTCAAGCTGCCGTCACAGGCAAGTCCATTCATGGCTTCGGACGAGATCAACTCCGCGACTTCGTGGACGCGGGCGACGTGGCCGAGGCATTCCGCCTGGCCGCAACGCAATCCGACGTAGTGGACAAGATCATCAACATCGGCTCCGGACAAGGGATTCGTATTTCCGAACTCGCCGCGATGATCGCGAAAGCGGTCCCGGGCACACAGATCGAGTTCGAGGAAAAGCCGGACTTCATCCCCTACCACGCGGTTGCGGATGTCACGCTCGCGCGGAAGCTCCTCGCCTTCCAGCCAACGCCGGGCCGCGAGGTCGTCAAGAAACTGATCGGAGAGTTGGTGTCCCATGGCGGATAAGCTCGCAATTCTCGGTGGATCGCCGGCCTTCGAAAAGACGTTTCCGATCATTCGGCCCTCGGCGGACGAAGCTGCAACCCCGGAACTTTCGAAACGGATGCAAGCAGTTCTTCAGTCGAACATGCTCTCGAACGTAGGAATCTACGTGAGGAAGTTGGAAGAGGTGCTGGAACGCAAACTCCAGGTGGACCATGTCATTGCGACGTCGTCTTGCACGCTCGGCTTGATCATCACCCTCCAGGCGCTTGGCCTCCGAGGCAAACGTGTCGCCGTCCCCTCGTTCACGTTCAACGCGACCGGTCTGGCATGTTACTGGACCGGGAATGAACTCAACTATGTCGATGTGGATGAGACGCTCACTGTCGACCCGAAGCTCCTTGCGACCCTTCGCGGAAAGGTCGATTTCCTCCTTCCGGTGCACCTATACGGGAATCCTTGTGACGTCGACGCCCTCCGGGATTGGGGGGCAAAGGAGAAAGCCCCGGTCGTGTACGATGCGGCCCACGCGCTTGGATCCTCTTTGCGAGGCAAACCGATTGGCGGTTTTGGGACGGCCGAAGTTTTCAGTCTGAGTCCGACGAAACTAATTACAACCGGCGAAGGGGGCCTTGTGACAACCAACGACTCCAAACTAGCCGACCGAATTCGACTTCTCAGGAACTACGGGAACCATCCCGACTACACGTGCGACGTTCCCGGGCTGAACGCTCGGATGTCGGAAATTAACGCGGTCGTCGGACTTGAAATGGTAGGCCATCTCGAGCGCTATGTGGAGAGTCGCAACCGATATGTCGAGCGGTACAAGCGCAAGCTCGACAGCATTCCAGGCATCGAATTCCAGCAGATTCGAACAGGCGCGCGGTCCGGACACAAGGACTTCAGTGCGTTTGTGAACCCCGACACCTTCGGCATGGATCGCGATCACCTCGCGAAGGCGCTCGAGGCCGAGCGAATCTCGACGAAGAAATACTTCTTCCCTCCGATGCACGATCTCGACGCGTTTCGACCTAAACGAACAGTGTCCTTGCCCGTGACGGAGCGGGCCTCCCGACGGGTCCTCTCCCTTCCGATTCACAACGTGATGCGAGAGTCAGACATCGATCGAGTCACCGATCGAATCGAATCAATCCATGCCCATGCACCCGAGGTCCGGCAAAGACTTGGCTCCGCAACTTGACGGGAAAGCCTCTAAACCGGGGTAATAATGCCGCACCGCATGGAGACAGTCCTCGTCGCCGAGGCCCCCGGCCAATCTGTGGACTGGGATCTCGCGAGAGACCTCCTGCAAAATCCGGCGGCACGGATCATTGCCTGCGACCCGATCGCCTTTCAGGGCGCTCTGCGGATCAACGAAAACGTGGTCACAACAAAGGCCTTCCTCACTCCGACCGACTTGGTGGAGACCGATCGGCAGGTCGGCAAGCAGCTCGATGGATGTCGGGGCGTCGATATCATCGAGCAACGGACCGGACTGCAGCTCACGTTCCTCGCGGTCCGGACGCTCGCTCTTCAACTCGTTGCGTTCGAAAAGGCCATGGCCTTAGCCGCGAAGCTGGTTGCATCATCCGACCGCTTTGTCCTAATCGGAGACACCCGACCGCGCAAGGCGGCGGCCTATCCCTGCGAAGCTCAGGACCTGTTTGACATCGTAGCCACATGGAGCCGAAGCGAGGGGATCCCGTGTGATCGCGGCGAGAGAGGCGCGGAGCTTGTCAGCGAGGATCGTTGGAATCCGGAGCTGGGCCCCATGCTCGCGTCGGTGGGTGAGCGTTTGATGCGTCTTCGTCCTCGACGGGTCCTCGCCGTCCGACTGTACGAGGACTTGCGACCTCGGCTGTCCCGTCACCTGCCTGGGGTGAGCGTGCTCCCACTTATCTTGCCGAACAATCCGTCGCGAGCCGACATCCGAGCGGCGAGCGATGTCGCGTCATCCTGGTCGAGCCGACTGGGCCTCGAGCATTCGGAAGAAATCCCCTCGCCGGTTCAGGCCCTCGCGGTCGACCGGCTCCGGGAGGCGTTGTCGTTGGAACTTCCTCTCGTCTTCGCGCGGAGCCGATCCGCGCGCAATGCCCTGAAACGGTTCAAACCCCACGTCGTCCTCCAGATGGAGGACATTTCTCCGTGGGGACGCTCCCTGGCTGCCCTTGCGCGGACCGCCCTGGCATGGACGGTCGTAGTCCAGCACGGGTTGACCGGGGAGGGTCTCTACGGAAGCCACGTAATGCCCGCTGTAGCACACCGCCATGCCTGTTGGGGTGAGAGCGCGATGCGATGGAACCTCGACCACGGGGCGCCGCCGGACTCCCAGATCATCATCGGCAATCCGATGTTGGATGAGCATTTCCGTGGCAACCCACCAATCACTGTGGCATCCGAAATGCCGCGCGAAGTTGCATTCATCAGCCAGCCCTTCGTCCCGCTCTCCCCGGCCGAAAGCGACTTCGACCGCTGGGAGGCGATGCGGGCGCTTTTGCCCATCGACGAACAGAACGTTCCGATTGCCATCCGTCCTCATCCCTCCGAGGACCCGTCGCGGCTAAGACGGCTCGTCGATGCCGTCGGCTTTTCAACCGTCCAGTGGGACGAGACGCTTACCGCAACCCTCCGGCGCCCGGCCGTCATCGTCTGCAAGAGTTCGACCGTCGCCCTGGAAGCGATGACTCGCCACCGTCCCGTCGTCCTCGCGGCGTTCTCCGGACGAGGAGACCCTACGGGGCTCAGCCACGAAGGAGCGGCGTTGGTTGCCGCAAGTGCGGGCGAACTCACCACCGCGGTGCAGGCCTGTCTCCGAGACCGCAACGTGTTGGAGGCTTTGTCCGCAGCCCGAGAACGCCTGCTAACGCAATACCTGGACGGGATGGACGGACGTGCCTCACTCCGACTCGCGGACCATTTGCAAGGTCACTTGCCTCGAAAGACGCGTTGAGAATCCCAAGGCTGTCCCCTGCCCGTTCTGCCCTCTCGAACCGAGTTTGTCAATTCGGCAACCATCGTCTCCGCTACACTTTTATAGCCATCACCTCCTTGCGCGTGCCTGTCCGACTGTCGTCGGACACCAGAAGGATATAGATGGGATGGGTAGTAGACGCCCCGCTCCGCCCCAATCCACCGGTCAGGTGAGCCCTTGTTCCTTAGAGAAATCCAGATGGAGAACTTCAAGTCGTTCGGGCGAAAGATCACAGTCCCGTTCCTCCAAGGGTACACCGCGATCACGGGTCCGAACGGCTCCGGCAAGAGCAACATCGCGGACGCGATCCTGTTCGTCCTGGGTCCGAAAAGCTCCAAGGCGATCCGGGCCGGGAAGCTGACCGACCTCATCTGGAACGGCGGGAAGGACAAGAAAGGCGCCGACTCGTGCCAGGTGAGCCTGCTCTTCGACAACTCAGACCGCCAGATCCCGGTCGAGGCCGACGAGGTCAAGCTCACGCGCTACGTTGGCCTGAGTCCCTCCGTGGAGGGTGGCTACAACTCGTACTTCTACATCAATGACCGCAAGTCCTCGCTCTCCGAGTTCGACTCCCTCCTGGCCCACGCCCGGATCTCCGCGGAAGGCTACAACCTCGTCCAACAGGGGGACATCCAGAAGATCGTGTCGATGTCCTCCATCGAGCGCCGGCGCATCCTCGACAACATCGCAGGGATCACGAAGTTCGACGACGACATCACCCAAGCTGAGGGAAAGCGTCGGGAGACGGAGGAGAATCTCGAGCGAATCCGAATCATCCTCGACGAGATCGACAAACAGATCAAACAGCTCGAGGCGGACCGGGACGGCGCGCTGAAGTATAAGGAACTGAACGAGCGGATGTCCACCGCGAAAGCCCAACTCGCGTACAAGAACCGCGAACTGATCGAGCGGCAGATCGTCGGCACGAAGGAACAGATCGCGAAGCACGAGGCCGACAAGGCCAAGCTGGAGGCGCAGAAGGCCGAACTCCGAACGCTCTTCGACGCGGCCGTCGCACGCCTGAACGAACTCGAACAGGAGATGGCGGAGCGAGGCGGGGAAGAGGCGAAGCAGCTCAAGGAGAAGTTGGACGGCCTGCGGATCGAACGCGCGCGCGCGACGGACGGAATCGAAACCTCGAAGGAGGTCCTGAAGCAACTCCGCGTCGAGGCCGGTGAGGCGAACCGGGAGCAAGCGAAGATCCAGAAAGAAACGGACGCCCTGGCTCGGGAACGCGAAAAGATCGACGCCCGTATGGGCGAGCTCGACGAACAGATCAAGGCGGCCGACAAAGACCTTCACGAAGTCGACGAGCTGGCCTCGAAGAGCGACGCGAAGGTCCTCAACATCCAGAAGCAGATCATCGCGCTCAACAACGAAATCGACCAAGTGGAGGAGCGGGTCAAGGGGATCGTGCTCGAAGGGGATCGCACGAAAGAGGCGATGGCCCGCCTCGAGTCCGAGATCACGCAAATCGAGGAATCCCGGAAGGCGTATCAGGTCGAGTACGACGACGCGGACTGGCAGCTGAAGGAACTGCACACGTCCACGAAGGAATCGGGCAAGAGCCTCCAGAAGCTCCAGCAGGAATTTCACGAGAAACGGGCCGAAGAGGCGAAGCTCGCGAAGGAACAGGCCGAACTCCAAACGGCGATCCTGAGCCTCACCCGGCAGTACGCCCAGCTGAAGGCGGAAGCGGACGTCGCGGAGAACATGAAGCGCGGCTACACGTCGGCGGTCTCCGCGATCCTCGAGTGCCGCGAAACGGGCTCGATCAAGGGCATCCACGGCACGGTCGCGCAGCTCGCCCACGTCGAGTCGCAGTACGAGACGGCGATCGTCACTGCCGCGGGCGCGCGGATGCAGGGGATCATCGTCGACGACGACTCGGTCGCGGCGCAGTGCATCGATTACCTCAAGAAACGGAAGATCGGCCGCGCGACGTTCTTACCTCTCACCAAGATGCTCGTCGGAAAGCCGCGCGGCAAGGCGATCCTGGTGGCCAAGGAGTGCCTCGGCTTCGCGATCGACCTATGTCATTTCGACGAGAAGTACCGCGACGCGTTCTTCTACGTGTTCGGCGACACACTCGTCGTCCAGACGCTCGACGAGGCCCGCAAGTGGATGGGCGGCGTGCGGCTCGTGACGATCGAAGGCGAGCTGATTGAGGCCTCCGGCGCGATGATCGGCGGCGACATGGAGCGGTCGACCGTCAAGTTCGGGCCGAGCGTCGCGAGCGAGATGGAGAAAATCGCGGAAAAGTTGCGCGAGGCGCAAGCCCACGGCGAGACCGTCGCGAACCGGCTCGACGAACTGCGGAAGGCCGTCCTCGACCTCGAGGGAGAGATCAAGGACTCCGGAGGTCGGAGCGGCGCCGTCGAAGTGAAGACGAGCACCCTGGAGGCGAAACGGAAGGAGTTTGCCTCAAAGCTCGCCACCGCGGACAAGGACCTTCGGGACCGGAGAGACCGGTTTGGGGAAGCCCAGACGACCGCGGCTCGAATCGAAGAGGATCTCACGAAGTTCACGAAGGCGCTCGAAGCCCTGAAAGGGAAGCGGGACGAGCGAAAGAAAGCCGTCATCGCCGCGACGCCACAACAGATCTCCTCGCGGATGAAAGAGCTCATGAGCCGGCGGGCGACGCTCGCCGAGGAGTTGAGCGGCCTGCGCTCCAAGCTCGAGGCGATGGCGACCCAGACGACGTTCCTCGAGGAGCGCCGAACGGAGGTCGGATCGCGCCTCACCGCGCTGGACGGTCAAAGGAAGGATCACGAGAAGCGGATCGATTCATTCCAGGAATCCCTGGGCCGCCTCGAGACCGAGATCCGTGGCCTCGAGAAGACGGAAGCCCAGATGGGCAAGAAGGTCAAGGACCTCCAAGACGCCCGGGACGCCGCGTACAAGGAGAAGACGGACCGCGAGGCGGACCTCGACAAGGTGACGCACAAGATCGACACGAAAGAGGACTTCCTCCTCAAGATGCAGACGGAGCTCAAGGTCCAGGAGGAGCAGCTCGCGGAGGCCGAACGCGTGATGAAGGAGATGGCGGTCGAGTTGCAGGAAGGACGCCTTCCCAGCCTCGAGGAGCTGAAGACGACGATCGCGGACTGCGATGCGGCCATCACCGGCCTCGGCCCGATCAACCTCCGGGCCCTCGAGGATTATGATGCGCAGCAGACGCGCTCGGTGGATCTGAAGGACGAATTCAAGCGGCTCGAGGGACAGCGCGAGGAACTCATCCATCTCGTCGATCAGCTCACGGACAAGAAGAAAGAGGGACTCGCGAAGATCTTCACCTCGATCAACGAGAACTTCGCTCGCGTCTATGCGGAGCTGACCGAAGGCGGCGAGGCGGAACTCGCGCTCGAGAATCCGGAGAAGCCGTTCGAAGGCGGACTCACCCTGAAGGTCAAGCCGGCGCACAAGAAGGCGCTCCGGCTGGAGGCGCTGTCCGGCGGCGAGCGATCCCTCGCCTCGATGGCCCTGATCTTCGCGATCCAGGAGTACGACCCGTCGCCCTTCTACCTGCTCGACGAGATTGACCAGAACCTCGACGCGGTCAATGCGGAGAAGGTCGCCCGGATGATCCGGAGGAACAGCGCGACGGCGCAGTTCGTCCAGATCTCCCTCCGCAAGGTGAGCCTGAAGGAGGCCGACCACCTGGTCGGCGTGACGATGACCCCCGAGTCGGTGTCGGAAGTGATCATGCGCGTGAACCTGGCCGACGTCGAGGACGAGAAACCCACGGAGGTGATCCCGGCGTGAGCGAGAACTACCAGGCGATCCTCAATCACCTGCTGTTCCACAAGGCGTTGATCAGCGAGACGGAGGGCGGCCAGCGGATCAATCGATACCTCGCGATGCTGAACGAGATCGATCAAGGGATGCACGTGGCGGTCCGGGACCCGTTCGAGAAGTCCGTGGTCGCGGCGTTCGAACTCGCTCTCGAGCGGCGGCTCGACCCATGGGAGATCAACCTCGTGCCGTTCACGAAGCTCTTCCTGGACAAGGTCAAGAAAGACGGCGCCGTGAACTTCGTGACGGCCGGCAAGCTCGTCTTCCTCGCGTGGTCCATCCTGAAGATGCAGAGCGACAAGGTCCTCCTCGACGCGATGCCGCCGGAGCCCGAGGCCGACGTCGGCGGCTGGGATCTCGACATGTTCCGGGATCCCGCGGACCTCGACTACAACCAGGTCGTCCTCGCGGGCACGGCGACCCCGCTCACAGAAGCAATCCGTCGGGAAGGACGCCGGGCCGTCACGCTGATGGAACTGATGGACGCCTTCGACGAGGCCCGCCGGGAATCGGAAATCCAGCTCCAGCTGAATGCGTTGCGCGAACAGGCCATCCAAAAGTTCGCCCCGAACTTCCATCGGAAGGTGCACGGGGAGGACCTCACGGAGGACATCGCCCTCACCTGGCACCGGCTCACGCAATTCAACGGGGAGCCGATTCCTTTGCGCCAGCTGACGGCGGGCGGCGTCTGGGACGAGGTGACCGTGTTCATGTCCCTCCTCTTCCTGGCCCATCTGGAGAAGGTGAAGCTGTGGCAGAAAGAATTCCCGTACGGCGAGATCTACGTGAAGCGACTCGCGATGACCGCGGAACTGCCGATGGAGGAGCTCCTCTCGATCCCCGCCCTCGGTCCGAAACCCGAGGTCCCCCAGGAGGCGGTCCATTGAAGGAGCGCGCCCTCGTCGAAGCGGCCCTCTACAGCGCAGGCCGCGCGCTGACGATCGACGAGCTGGCCCGGACCACGCGCCTCGACCCCGAGGCGATCAAGGGCCACCTGCGGGCCCTCGTCGGCGAGTACGCGAAACGGGAGAGCGCGCTCGAGGTCGCGCAGATCGGCACGAAGTGGACGATGCAGATTCGAGAGGCGTACTCGGAGAGGGCCCGGGCGTTCGCGCCCCCGGAGATCGATCGGGACATCCTAAAGACGGTCGCCCTGATCGCGTACCACCAGCCGATCCTCCAGAGCGACCTATTCGACATGATCGGGTCGAAGGTCTACGAGCACACGAAGGGCCTGGAGGAACTCGGCCTCATCTCCCGCAAACCCTCCGGACGTTCGTTCGCCCTCGCGACGACGCGGTACTTCGCGGAGTTCTTTGGCCTCAAGTCGACGGACCGCGAAGGGATTCGAAAGCTCATGGCCCAGAAGGCGGGCGTACCGTACACGGAACGGACCGAGGCGACGCCGACCGACGATCCCGCCCCCGAGGCGGCCCTCCCGACGTCGCCCCCCGAAGATGCCGTGACCCACCCGGCCGGGTCATCCGCGGTCGCTGCGAACGAGTGATGCCCTTCGACGGATCGGTTCGGCCGCCGCGGCGTCAAATGGCCGTACGCCACCTGGGGTAAATCACGCGTGATAATCACGGGCTAAGCCGTTTATAAGCTCGACTTCGTCGTAAGTTCGCCATTCCTTGGGGAGAGCCGATGCCGTCTCCCCGAGGCAGCGGAGCCGACGAGACGTGAGCGGGTACCTGCGGGACAGCCAGCTGCGCAAGCAGCTCGAGGAGAAGGTCAAAGAGGCCACGCGGACCCGCCAAGCCGCCGAGGATGGCATCAAGGCGGCGCAGGACCTGATCGATCAGGCCCGGCGGACGGACGCGAACGTCGTCGAAGCGGAGAAAGCCCTCGCCGAAGCGAACGGGGCGATGGCGTCCAAGGACTACAAAGTCGCCGTGGACAAGTCGGGCGAGGCGCTCGAACGAGGGAAGCGCATCTACCGGGAACGCGCGCGCGGGATCGTCGATTCGAGCGCCGCCCTGGGCCGGCTCGCCAAAGGAGTTGGCGGAGATCTGGCGGAGACGGAGGCCGCCCTCGCGAAAGCGGAAGGCGCGCTCGCCTCCGAGGACCTCGGGACCGCGATCGACCTCGCGAAGAAAGCCTGGAAGCGGAGCGAGAAGGTCCTCCAGGAACACCTGTCATCCTCGTTCTCGAAGGCGCAGTCGCTGATCCTCGCGGCCAAGAATTTGAGCCGCGACGTCGCCCATGTCGAGGACCTCCTCTCTCGGGCTCGGACGGCGATGGAGAACAACGATTTCCAGAGTGCGCTCGATTTCACGAACGAAGCGCTCGAGACGATTACGGACGACCTGACCTCCGCGGTGGACAAGGAGGTCCGCGACGTCGAAGATCTCGTCCGCACCGCGGCAGAGCTCGGGGCGGACACGACGAAGGCCACGACCCTGATCGAGCGCGCGCGGGGCGACATCGGGAACCTCGACTTCGAGAAGGCGAAGAACGCGGTCCGACAGAGCCGCGCGGAATCCGAGAAGGCCCTGCAGCGGTCGCTCGACGGACGGGCCGGCGACTTCTCCAAGTTCGTGCAGGAGGCCCGCGCCCTCGGCGCCGACCCCGCCGCCGGCCAGGAGTGCTTCGACCAAGCCGAGGCCGCGATCAAGAAGGGCAACTACCGGGAGGGGGCGCAACTCGCGAAGCAGGGGTTCCAGGCGCTCCAGCAAGCCCAGTTCCAGCGGGTCGTCGGCATCATTGCCACGTCCCGCGAGAAGTTCACCGCCGCCGCGAACATGGGGATCGACATCCAAGGCCCGATGGCCGATTTGACCGGCGCACGGGACTTGCTCAAGCGCGGGGCGTTCTCGGCCGCCCTGGATTCCGCGAAGCGCGCGGACGGGGCGGTCGACACGATCATCCAAGGATACCGCAACGTCGAACGGCGACTCAAGGAGCTGCACCGCGCGTTCGCCGAGACGGAGGGATTCGGGGTGCAGACGGTCCGCGCGCGGAAGCTCGCGGAGGTGGCCCGCCAGGCCTACCAGGAACGCAATCTCGCGGACGTCGCGAAGGCGGTCGACGCCGCGGCCGAAGAATTGCGCAAGGCCGAGCGCGAACGAGTCATGCAATCGATCGAACGCGCGGAGTTCGTCCTGACCCTCGGGGAGCAAGCCGGCGCCGACCTCTCCGACGCCTCGAGGCTCCTCCAGCAGGCCATCGTCGCGACGAAGGCGGACGAGCACCGGAAGGCGTTGCAGCTCGCGGGCGACGCGCAGGCGAGGGCGGAGCGCATCCTGTCGGACCGCGCCGGAGAGAAGATCGTCGCGCTGCGCGCGTCGCTCCCCCACCTCGGGGACGACGCGGGGAGCCTCAAGGCCCTCCTGAATCGCGCGGACGCGTCGATCGCCTCGCGGGATTTCGAGGACACGTTCCGGGCCCTGGACGAAGGAGAGAAGTTCGTCGAGATTCAGGTTCACACGCACGCCGAAGAGATCGTGGGAGACCTCGCGCTCGCGGTGCGGATGGGGGTGGACCTCGGCGCCAACGTGGCGCAACTCGAAGCGGTCCACCGGGAGCTGAACGGGTTCCTCGGCCGGGGCCGGGCGGGCGACATCGTCGCCGCACGCGAGAAGGCGAAGGCCACCCTCGCGAGCGCCTCCGAGGAGCTGAACGCGTTCGTCCGGGCGCGGATTACGAACGCGCAGGGACTCAAGATCGATGTCGATGAGATGTCCGATCTCGTTCGCCGGTCCCGCCTCGCCTTCGGGGTCCAGAACTACCACGAGGGACTTCGACTGCTCAACGAAGCGAACGAGCGGGCCAGCAAGATGACCGCGCTGCACCGCCAGGCGTACAACGCGATCGCGAGCGGGGCCGCGTTCGTCGCGGAGGCGAAGAAACGCAACGTCGACGTGTCGAAGGTCGTCGAGATGCTCGTCGATGCGAAGAAGGCTTTCGAGCGGCTCGAGTACGAGCAGGCGCTCCAGATGGCGTCGGCGGCCCGCGCGGAGACGGACAAGCTCACGGTCCTCTATTCGTCGGCGCAGCGGATCCTCTCGTCGCGGGGCCGCCTCGAGCTCGCGGGCAGGATGGGGATCGACGCGCCCCATCTGCGCGACGTGTTCGGCGCGGCGAAGGAGGCGATGAAAGCGAAAGAGTACGCGGACGCGCTGCGGCTGGCCCAGCGGGCGGAGGACGAGTTCACCTCGCTCATCAAGGAGAAGCTCACCTCGTCCCTGACGGCCGCGGAATCCGTCCTCGGCTCGGTCGAGGGCGTGAACCTCGCCCAGACCAGCGATGCGATCGTGCGGGCCCGCCAGCACCTCGACGCCGGGGAGCTGGAGCAGGCCGCGGACCTCACGTTGCGGTTGCGGGAGCAGCTCGACGTCCTGAAGCGCCAAGGCGACGAAGCCGCGACGGCCCTGCGGCGGCTCCGAGAAATCGTGACGGACGCCGAGGCGATGACGTTGCCCCTCGCGACGACGACGGGCTTGCTCGAGCGCGCAGACCGGGCGTACAAGATGGGGCAGTTCGAGGAAGCCCTCGACCACGCCGCGCAGGCCGAAGCCGAGGCATCGAAGGAACGGGACCGCGGGATCGCCTCGAGGATGAAAGGCTTCGAAGAGAACCTCCTCCGCGCCCGGATGGACGGGACAGACACCCGATCCGCCGAGCGGCTGTTCGAACGGGCGCGCGAGTTCTTCCGGGCGAAGAAATACCGCCAGGCGATCGCGGCGGCCGAGCAGAGCGAAGAGGAAGCGGAACGCGTCGGCCTCCAGCAAGGAATGTCGAAGCAGGCCGTCGAGTCCGTCGAGCGGAAGCTCCGGGCGCTCGGCAAAGGCCCGCTCGCGGTCACCTCGCTCGTGTCCGATTCCCGAAGGATGTACAACGACGGGGACTACGTGAAGGCGCTCGACACGGCGATCCGCGCATCGGACGCGATCGCCGATCTCCGGATCCTGCTCGAAGAGGTCCAGGACGTCCGGGACCAGGCCCAGCGGCTCCTCCAGACCGCGTACGAGGTCGGCGCCGATTCGACGAAGTTCGAGAAGTTCTTCCAGGAAGGGGAGGTCGCCTTCGAGGCCGGCGAGGTCGAGCGCGCTCGGTCCGCCTTCGCGGGGAGCATCGATTGGGGCCTCGGCCTGCTGAAGTCGCACGTCCGCGAGGAGCTGGCGAAAGGCGAGTCCCTTGTCGACACGTGCCGGAAGATGGAGATCGATCCGACCTCGGTCCAGAACAAGTTCTCGGAGGCGAGGACCCTCGCCGACACGGAGAACTTCCGGGACGCGTTGGCGCTCATCCAGTCCGGGCGGGACGCCGCCCAGTCGGCCCTCGCGGCCAAGCTGAACCGAGCCCTCCAGGAAGCGGCGGACAACGTCGCCCACGCGAAGAAAATCGGATCCGATTCCCGGGACGCCGAAGCGCTCCTGCGTCAGGCGAACGAGCAGATCCTGCAAGGCGAATTCACCGAGGCCATGGACGTGGTCAACAACGCCTTGGAACGGGTCGAATCCGCGAAGGTGATCGAGAAACGCTTCATCGACCTGACGTTCAAGGCGGAGACGACGATCCGCAACGGCCGAAAGTTCGGCATCGACATGAAGGTCGCGGAGGGGAAGCTCGCCCAGGCGATGCAGCTGCGCAAGGCCGATCTCCCCGAGGCGATCAAGGCGGCGGAGGAATCGTACCGGGTCGCCTGGGAAGCCACGGAGGAGTTCGCGCCGAGCATGAAGGCCTACGTCGACGTCGGCCCGGTCCGATTGAACGAATGGACGGATGCGACGGTCACGGTCGAGAACGTCGGCAAGGGGCTCGCGAAGGACGTCCGCGTGCGAATCGTCGGCGACGCCGAGACGGACGGCCCGGTCGAGATCCCCGCGGTCGGCGCGCACCGCTCGGAGGCGGTGAGGCTCCGACTCAAGATGACCGCGTCCGGCTCCGTGCCGCTGGCGATCCAGATCGTCTCCCACCGGGTGTTCGACAACAAGGAGTACACCCAGGAGATGATCGCCCAGATCGACGTCTCCGAACACGTCCAGGAGAGGGCGAAGCGGCTCACCGCCGACCTGGAGAGCCGGTGCCCGATCTGCAAAGGCCTCATCAAGACCGGCTTCAAGGTCACCCGGTGCGGCTGCGGCCGAGACTTCCACGAGCTGTGCGCGAGCCGCGTCGGTCGCTGCCCCGTGTGTTTCCGCTCCCTGCAGGGCGCGGTCGTGTGATCACGCGAGCCGACCCGCGGCCCCTTCGACGGCCTTCAGGAGCTCGCCGGTCGCCATCCATTCCAGGATCCGGTTGGCATCGGGCGCGAGAGAGCGGTCGTCGACGAGCGGCGGGACTCCGGACCGCACGAACGCATGCGCCGCCCGGGGACCGACGCCGGGACGCAACGGCTTGAGGAACTCGAGGCCCTGGGCCGCGGCGAGGACCTCCAACGCGACGACCCGCGCCGCGTTCTCGAGCGACTGCCGCGCCTTCAGGGCGGCGGCCATGCCCATTGGCACGAAGTCCTCCTGATTCGCCGACGTCGGGATCGAGTCGGCGGACGCCGGATGGGCGAGGACCTTGTTGTCGCTCGCGTAGCCCGCCGCGACGTACTGCACGATCATCATGCCGGAATTCAGGCCGCTCTTCTCGGTCAGGAAGGGCGGCAGCTCGCTGAGCCGCGTGTCGACGAGGCGGGCGATCCGCCGCTCCGAGAAGCCCGCGAGGACGGCCATGCCCAATGCGACGTGATCGAGGGCCATGGCGAGCGCCTGCGCGTGGAAGTTCCCTCCGCTGACGCTCGTCCCCTCCGGGAAGATGAGCGGGTTGTCCGTCGCGGCGTTCATTTCGATCCGCAGGGAGGCAGCCGCGTTCTCGAGCGTCGCGCGGACGGCCCCCAGGACCTGGGGAATGCAGCGCAGCGTGTACGGGTCCTGCACCTTGTGCGGACCCTTGTGCGACGGGATGATTTCGCTCCCCCGCAGGAGGCGTCGCAGGTTCGCCGCGACCTCCCGCGCCCCGGGTTGCGGCTTGAGCCCGACGAGGCGGTCGTCGAACGGCTTCGGCGAACCCCGGAGGGCCTCGAAGGACATCGAGGCGGCCACCTGGGCGTCCTTCAAGAGCCGCAACCCATCGTTCACGACGATGGCGCCGACCGCCGCCATCACGGACGTCCCATTGATGATGGCCAGGCCTTCCTTGGATTGGAGGACGAGGGGAGCCAATTTCGCCTCGACGAGGGCCTTCGCCCCGGGGAGAATCTGTCCGGCGACCTCCGCCTCGCCCTCCCCGACGAGCACGAGGCCCAGGTGCGCCAGAGGGGCGAGGTCGCCGCTCGCACCGAGCGAGCCCCGGGACGGGATGACCGGATGGACGCCGCGGTTCAGGAAATCCAATAGGCGCGTCACGAGGATCCGACGGACGCCGGAGTAGCCCATCGCGAGCGTGTTCGCCCGGAGCAGGAGAGCGGCCCGCACCTCATCCCGTCGGAGCGGAGGCCCCAGGCCGATCGCGTGGCTCCGCAACAGGTTGAGCTGCAGCGCCCTCACGTCCGCGTCGGAGATCGCGACGTTCGCGAGTTCGCCGAAGCCCGTCTTGATCCCGTACGCCAGGGAGCCTTTCGCGACGACCTTCTCGAGGGCCCGGCGGCTCGCATCCACGCGCGTCGCCGCGGCCGGGGCGAGTCTCACGGGTTCGCCCTTGCGGGCGACGGCAATCACGTCCTCGAGGTCGAGGGACCGGCCGTCGATCAAGCGCATGCAGGACCCGGCGCGGCATCCCGATTCCGCGATATAGTTGTGGCGAGGCCTTCCCGGAGAACCCTTATCATTCCTCCCGTCCTGGGGAATCGTGCCATGTCGACGAGACGGCGCGCGGCTGTCCTCCCGGAGCCGCCTTGGACCTATGCCCCTTCCGAGCTCGCGGCTTGGATGGTTTCGACCGCGGGTCCTCGTTCACGGCGCCGCCATCCTTCTCGCCGTCAGGTCCGCGTGAAAGGCTTCGTCGGCCGTTGTCCGACCTCCTCGGAGGCGAGACTGCGTCACCGCCTCGAGGGACTCGGCTTTGAACCGGCCGAGGGTGTGCGGCACGTTCCCGCCATCTTCGCACGCCATCCATCGGCCGTCCAGGGCGCGGCGTTTCGGGGGAGAGTTGGCCAGTGCGCGATCGCCATCCGCTTGCGAAAGGGCGCGGAATTGGAAATCCATGTCTCATTCGCCCCGCGGGTCTCGTACCGGCGTGCATCCAAGTTCCTCTCCCGACTCGGCCTCCGAGGACTCGAAGGCACCTGGACGTAGGCGGCTTTCGGCGAGGTCCGGACTGGTCCGGGACCCTGCAGCGTCCTTCCGATGGGACGCTGTCCAAAGACGTTAAGGGCCTCCGTCCCTTCAGGAACGGGTCCATGCAAGTCGTGTTCCTCGGCACGTCCGGATCGTGGCCCACGCCGAAGCGGAACGTAAGCGCGGTCGCGATCAAACGCGGCCCCGAGGTCATCCTGTTCGACTGCGGCGAGGGCACCCAGCGGCAGTTCATGCTGAGCAAGTTGAGCTTCATGCAAGTCTCTCGCGTCTTCGTGTCCCACTTCCACGGCGACCATTTCCTCGGGCTGCCCGGCATGGTGCAGAGCATGTCGATGAACGGACGCGAGGCGCCCCTCGAGGTGTACGGACCGCGGGGCATCGAGCGGCTCGTCGGCGAGCTGCTGTCCCTCGGCTACTTCACCCCAGGATTCGCGGTCCACGCGAAGGAGCTGCCGCCGGGCGGGGAGATCGACTGCGGGGAATATGTCGTTCGCGCGTTCGAGGCGGTCCACACCGTCCCGTGCGTGAGCTTCCTCCTGGAAGAAAAGATGCGGCCGGGCCGGTTCAGCGTGGAACGGGCGGAGGCCCTCGGAATCCCGAGCGGGCCGCTGTACCGTCAGCTCCAAGCGGGCGAACTCGTGACAATCGGCGGTCGGACGATCCGCCCCGAGGACGTGCTGGGTCCTCCACGTCGCGGTCGCAGGATCGTGTACACGGGCGACACGATGCCGCACGAGGCGCTCGTCGAGATGGCGCGCCATGCGGACGTCCTCATCCACGACGCGACCTCGGATGCGGCCCTCGAGGAGAAAGCGAACCGCTATGGCCACTCGTCCTCGCGTCAAGCCGCGGAAACCGCGAAAGAGGCCGGGGTGGGGTTGCTCGTGCTGACCCATCTGAGTCCGCGGTACGAGGACCCGACGTCGATCCTGGAGGATGCGAAGCAGGTCTTCGCGAATGTCCGGGTTGCTGAGGACTTCCTCGAAGTGGACGTCCCATACCCTGAGTGAGGCCGGGTGAGGGGACCTCCCGTCTCCGCGGGATGTTATCGTCGGATGTTATCGTCGGATAACGATAACGTCGAGGCGATGCCGATCAGCTCCGGGTGGCCATCTCCGAGCGGGTGAGCTCGACGAACCTTCCCATCTCCGTCCTCGCTCGCTCCGCATAGGCCGCGACCTTGCGAGCGACCGTCTCACGGGTCCCCGAGTCGTTCGCCGGGCCGACATATTCCTCGACCTGTTCCCGCCGGCCTCCGCGGTTTTCGTAATGCCAGAAATACAGATATCGTCTGCGCCGCACCGTCTTGACGCAATACCCGCAACCGATCATCACAGCGCACACCGCTCCATGTTGAATCCGCGAACGCGTTATCGTTATTTAACGATAACCGAGAGATGGGCGAATCTGTTGCCGAGGCCGATCCATCGCTTCAAAGGAGCTTCATCAAGTCCGACTTCGTCACGATGCCCGTGACCTCGCCTTTCGCGGTCACGAGGACCGCGTTGTAGTGTCGCAGCAGGCTCGCCGCGAGCTCGACCGGTGCCTTCGCATCGACCTGAGGGAACGCGGGCTCCATGACCTCGTCCACTCGGATTCGCGCGAGGTCTTTCGGGTCTTTGCCGGAGAGGATCAGGTTGTTGATCACCTTGTCCGAGATCGAGCCGACCGGGTGGCCGTTGTGCATGACGGGCATCTGGGAGAACTTCCAGCGGCGCATCTCGTCGACCGCGGTCGCGAGAGGAATCTTCGCCTCGACGTACTGGACCTTCCTCGTCTGGATCTGATCGACGAGCGCCTTCTTCTCCTGCCGCTTGAGCTCGGCCTGGAGGGACGTCATCACGCGCCGGACGACGTCGTAGGAGGGATTCATCTGTTTCTTCTCGATCTTCACGATCGTCGACTGGCTGACGTTCGAGAGTCGCGCGAGCGCGGTCTGCGTGAGCCCGAGGGCCTTCCGCAGGCGGGGGACCTCCTCCAAGTCGGGCATCATTGCACCGGGCAACGGGCAAGCGGTACATATTCCTGTCGGAATTTTCCAAGCCGTTGCATATTATTGGCTGATTGACCGCGTGCAGGTGGCCGACGCTTTCCGGCAGGTGCCGCCGACGTCGCGCCAGGGGGCGACAAAAGTCATATATCCACCTCCGCATCCACGCCGCACAGCCGTCGGAGGCTTTCCGTGGCGCGAAATATCTACGTCGAGGAACTCATCCACACGCCGATCGAACAGCAGAGCTCGGAGATCGTCGAGCGCAAGGGGATCGGCCACCCGGACAGCATCGCGGACGGCCTCGCGGAAATCGTCTCGCGCGCGCTGTCGAAGATGTACCTCCAGAGGTTCGGGCGCATCCTCCATCACAACACGGACCAGGTGGAGGTCGTCGGAGGACAGAGCGCGCCGAAGTTCGGCGGCGGCGTGTTCCTCGAGCCGGCCTACATCCTCTTGGTCGGCCGGGCGACGACGATGGTCAATGGGGAGCGCCTCCCGTACCGCACGGCCGCGATCCAGGCCGCCCACGACTATCTCACGACGACCTGCACGAACCTGAACGTCGACGCGGACGTCACCCTGGATTGCAAAATCGGCCAGGGATCGGTGGACCTCCGCGGTCTCTACGACACGCAGAAACACCTCGCGAACGACACCTCGTTCGGCGTGGGGTTCGCGCCGTTCTCCGAGTTGGAGACCGTCGTCCTGCAGACGGAGCAATTGATCAACGGACCAATGAAGAGGGACCTCAAGGAGGTCGGCCAGGACATCAAGGTCATGGGCGTCCGGCACGACGACGCGATGCGACTCACGATCGCCGCCGCGTTCGTGGACAAGTTCGTCCCGGACAAGGACCATTACCGCAGCGTCGTCGAGGAACTTCGAGAGCGGCTCCTCGATAACGCTGTCAAGTACACGGATCGCTCGGTGAAGGTCGACATCAACACGGGCGACAACTACGACGCCGGCATCTTCTATCTCACGGTCACCGGGCTGTCGTGGGAGAACGGGGACGATGGCAGCGTCGGCCGTGGGAACCGGGTCAGCGGCCTCATCACCCCGTACCGACCGATGTCGATGGAAGCCGCGGCCGGCAAGAATCCCGTGACGCACGTCGGCAAGCTGTACAACCTCTTGTCGTTCGACATCGCCGACCGCCTCGTTCGCGAGCATCAGGGCAAGGTGAAGGAGGTCTGGGTCCGCATCGTCTCCCAGATCGGGAACCCGATCGACGAGCCGCAGGCGGCGACCGCCCAGATCATCCCCGAGAAGGGCACGCACCTCAGCTCGCTCCAGAAAGACGCGGAGGCCCTGATCGACGAGGAGCTCGAGAAGATCTACAAGATGACGGAGCGCATCGTCGAAGGCAAGGTCCACTGCTTCTAGCCCGAGTCAACGTATTTATCCGCCGCGTCGGTTCCTGTCCGGTCTCGGATGAACGAAGACGTCGTCTTCATCAACGAACAGGTGGACCGCCATCATGCGTGGTTCTCGAAGTCCCTCCCGATGATCGCGTCCGAGAACGTGATCAGTCCGATGGCGCGCGAGATGCTGCTCACGGATTTCGGCGACCGCTACGCCGAAGGCCTCCCGCACGAGCGGTACTACCAGGGGAACGTCTTCGTGGACGAGGTCGAGGACCGCGTCGTGGCCCTCGCCAAGAAGCTCTTCCGCGTGCGGCACATGGATCCGCGGCTGATCAGCGGCACGGTCGCGAACATGGCCGTGTACTTCGCGCTCTTGGAACCGGGGGACATCATGACGTCCGTGGCCCTGAGCCACGGGGCCCATATCAGCTCCGCGAAGTTCGGCGCCGCCGGCATGCGCGGCGTGAACAACGTGAACTATCCCTTCGACGTGGACCGGATGAACATCGACGTGGACGGGACCGCGAAGCTGCTGCGGCTCGTGAAGCCGAAGGTTGCGGCATTCGGGCAGAGCGTCTTCCTGTTCCCGACGCCCCTCCGGGAATTGCGGGACGCCTTCCAGGAAGCCGGCTGCCACGTCTGGTACGACGGGGCACACGTGATGGGCCTGATCGCCGGCGGGCAGTTCCAGGACCCGCTCCACGAGGGTGCCGACGTCCTCACGGGTTCCACGCACAAGACGCTGCCGGGACCGCAGCACGGGATCCTCCTCTCCGACTCCGAGGACGAGAAGTTCATCAAGCGACTGCAACGGGCCGTCTTCCCCGGCGTCGTGTCGAACCACCACCTCCATGCGATGGCGGCCCTCGGGATCACGCTCGCGGAGTTCCTGGAGTTCGGCCGGGACTACGCCGCGCAGATCGTCCGGAACGCGAAGGCCCTCGCCCAGGCGCTCCATGAGCGCGGCATCAAGGCCCTCGCGGAGAAGCACGGTTTCACCCAGAGCCACGCAATCGCCCTGGACGTCGCGGCCCTCGGCGGCGGCGCGAAAGTCGCCGGGGACCTGGAGAAAGCGAACATCATCACGAACAAGAACCTCCTTCCCTGGGACACGTCCTCGGTGAAGCCGAGCGGCATCCGCCTCGGGACGCAGGAGCTCACGCGGCTCGGGATGCGGGAATCGGAGATGGACGAGGTCGCGGACCTGTTCGCCCGCGTCGCGGTCAAGCACGAGCCGGCGGACAAGGTCGCCTCCGACGTCGGCGCGATGCGGACGGAGTTCAACACGGTCCACTACTGCTTCACGAAAAACGCCGAGGCCCACCGGCGCTGGCGGATCGCCTAGGTCAGCCCCGATTCGACAGCACGTGGTTCACGAGTCGAACGAAGGTCTCGTCGACGCCGGCCCCGGTCTTCGCGCTCGCGTACGACCACGGCCACCGGCGCTCCCGGAAGAACGCCTCGACTTCCGCCCCCGGGAGGGCTCGATCCTTCTCGAGGTCCGCCTTGTTCACGACGCCGAACGTCGGGATGTCCCCCGCGACCGACCGGATCGACCGCGCCCATTCGTCGAGGGCGATCAAGGTGTCCCGTCGCGTCAGGTCCGCGACCGCCAGGATGCCCTGGGCCCCGTGGTAGTACGCTTCCTTCAGCAGCTCCCGGACGGTCGACGTGCCCATGATGTCCCACAGGATCACGTCGGCCTGGAGCGGTTCGGGGCCGAACGGATTGGCGACGGTCACACTCTTCTTCGTGATCTTCGTCCCGAGCGTCGCGACGTAGCGGTCGTCGTACTGGTCGAGCACATACCGGCGGATCAGGGAGGTCTTGCCGACGGCACCCTCCCCGGCCATGCAGATCTTGAGCTTGACGACATCCGGGGCCATCTTCACCTCTCCGTATCCTCGGCCCGCTTGCGCGCGGACTGCTCCGCGGACGTCGCTCCCTGCATTCGATGGAGCTTCGCCTTGAAGCGCCAGGCGCCCGGGTACCGCGGGTCGATCCGGAGCACGCGGTCGAGGATCGTCAGGCCCTCCTCCAGGTAGCCATCTTGGACCCGAAGGGCGGCGAGGACAAAGAGGGCATCGACGTCGTCCGCATTCGCCAAGAGGCGTTGCCGGACCAGCGATGCCGTGTCCGGACGCTCAATGGGCACGCGGACACCTCCTCACCGGGCGGCCGGCTGCACGATGCGGCCCGACCGGGATCACGGCCGCCTGCGGGTGCCTTCGAGGTGGCCCCATCATCTCCACCGCCCGTGCATCCTTCGGAAGCCGCCCGACAGGAACGACTCGAGGATCGGCGTGGTCTGATCGAGGCTCGCGACCCGACCGTCCCAGTCGACCAGCGCGGGACCGTGGGCTTTCTCCAGCGCGCGCTCGACGGCTTTCATCTGTGGGAACAGGTATCGCGGGTTGCCGCGGGAGACGAGCGCGGCCAGGACGACGTGACGGCCTCGGAGGACCGCCGCCTTCCGCCCCGCGAACGAGAGCTCGTCCAGGGTCGCCTTCGTATCGAACGAATCGCGAACGAACTCCTGGATCGCGACGAACATCGATGCGACGAGGTCGTCGTCTTTCCGCAAACCGGGCCCGGATCCCTGGCTGAGATGCTGGATCAGGATCCCGCTCCGGGTGACGAGGAACACCTCGTCGATCGTGAGATTACGTTCGCCCAGGACGGGGGCGATCAGGACCGCCGCCAGGATGGCCAGCAGGGCGAAGGCGAGGACCGCGAGGACCGACGTGAGATCGGTCCGCAGCGGGGGTGGGGCTTGGACGGTGAAGAGCTGCTCGTCGAACTTCGGACCGATGGAGCGGTTCGCCACGTCATCGTAGAGAACGGTCGCGTTGACCCACACCGGATCGCCGATCGTGGCGTTGGACGAGACGATTCCGGTGAAGTTCACGTTGACGTTCTCGCTCGGTGTCAGGTAGCTCAGGACGAGGAGCCGAGGGGTCGCGCTGCCGACTTCGAGCAGCGGGCTGATGCCGATCGTGATGTGCACGTTGTACGCGGTCAGATTCTGGACGTCCGCGGGGTCCACATCCGTCGTGATGATGTTCGTGACGTTCACGACGAACGTGATCCGACTTCCCCAGACGGGAGGCGAGGAAGGAGTGGCGCCGACCCGGAGGGCGAGGACGCCGATCAGAATCCAGACGCGGACCTGGGCGATCCTCGGGGTGGCCGGGCCACCTCCGAGCTCGATCGCTTGCGCCGTCGCAATCCGCGAACGGCCACGGGTTGCGTTCGCATCGACGACGACCGGGACAACAATCCGGTACGAACGGCCGGAGCGGAGGAAGCTGCATTGCCACGCCGCGAACGTCGCGTTGGAACTGTTCGTTCCGCACGAGAACGGGAGCGTGATCGACGTGTTGACGAGGATCAGGTCCGGGTCGACGGTGAAGTTCACGCTGACGAGTTGGAGAGGACCGCCTCCGGAGACGTTCAACCAGATCGTGTACGTGATCGTCTCGTTCCGCTCCGCGGATCGGCGGTCCGCCGCGAGGGCGAGGGTGTAACTCGTCGCGGCCGGGGACGGCGGCCCGACACGCCCCGCGAACGCGGGCGCACCTGCGTCGAGCAACAATACGAGGAGGACGACGAACCCGATGAACGCGATACGGCTCACGGAACCCCGGTTACCATGAAATGTGACGCTATTTGAGTTTGCGACGCCGTTATCGCTTGCGTTCCTTCCGGATTTCGAGAACACCCGCGGGAAGTTTTATAAGCCGAGGTATTCTTCGCAACTTCCCACCAGCCGGTCTCGAGAGGGTTTCGGTGCTGGATGATCTACAGCTGAAGCGGGAGCGAGAGAACCAAGAGGCGGAACGCCACCGCCGTCGTCGCGACGAGCTGAACGACAAGACGCGGGAATGGGTCGAGAAGCGCGACGCCCTGAACGCCCAGGTCCGGGCACTCGTCGACGAGGCGACCCAACACCGGATCCAGCGGGACGAATTGAACGCCCAGGTCAAGGCCGCGAAAGAGGAGCGCGACCGCTACAACCGGCGGGTCAACGAGCTCCAGGACCAACTCAGCGAACTCAAGCGGAGGAAGCTCCCCCGCGGCGCGGTACCGCTCGGAAAGCTCCAGCAGGAACTGAAGCGCCTCGAGTTCCGACAGATGACGTCCGTCCTGACGGTCGACAAGGAACGCGCCCTAATCGACGAGATCCAACGCTTGCAGGCGGAGGTCAAGAAACTCGAGAAGTCGCTCGAGGAGAACGAGGACGTCCGGAAGATGAAAGACGAGCTAAAGTCGGCGCGAGACCTCGCGGAAGACGCTCACAAGCGCGTCTCCGAGCTCGCGGAGAAGGCCCAAGCGGAGCACGACCAGATGACCGCGCTCTACGAGCAAGGCGACAACTTGCGCCGGGAGGCCGACCGGGCGCAAGAGGAGTTCATCAAGACGAAGATGCTCGCGGACGAGGAACACCGCAAGCACATCGAGCACATCCGCCAGGTCCACGATTACGACAAGATCATTCACGGCATCTGGATGAAGAGCCGCGGCGTCACCGAAGAAGTCGCGGAAGAGGTCGACGCGAAGAAAGAGGCGGAACTCATCTTCGAGCGGTTCAAGAAAGGCGAGAAGCTCTCGACCGAGGACCTCCTCATGCTCCAGAAGTCCGGATACCTTTGACCACCCCAAGGTTCGGCCTCCATCTACCCCGGCATCTCCGGGTGGCCGCCACTAACCTCTCGGGGGAATATACTTAGTATAGCACGGCAGGTCGCCTGGATAGCGACCCCCCAAGGCCGCGGTTTGTCACACCTGGACCCCCCGGGATTGTCGGCGCCATCGGCCCTCCCAGATTTTACAAAGTGTTAAGTAGCCAATTTCGAATATGATTCCGGGGGAATTTTGGGCTAGTTCGTTAGAGTGCATCCCATCCCTTCTGACAAGGCTAGCCCTCCCTTCCCTTTTTTCTTACATCGACGTTGCGCGAGCGCGCTTGTTCCACCGCCAACCTTAACGTGCCTCCGCACTTTGGAGACGTCCGATGGTCCTCGAGAAACTCGGCGGCTCCCTCCGCGAGGCGCTCCGCAAGATCGCGGGCGCCAGCTATGTCGACGAGTCGCTCATCAAGGAGATCGTCCGCGACATCCAGCGCGCGCTCATCCAGGCGGACGTGAACGTGCAGCTCGCCCTAACGATCACGAAGCAGCTCCAGCGGCGCGCGCTCGAGGAGAAACCCCCTCCGGGCATGAGCCCGCGCGAGCACGTCGTGCGCATCATCTACGAGGAGCTCGTCAACATCTTGGGGACGACCCGTGAAGTCGCGCTCCAGAAACAGCGGATCCTCCTCGTCGGGTTGTACGGGCAGGGCAAGACGACGACCGCGGGGAAGCTCGCGAAGTTCTTCCAGAAGAAGGGGCTCTCCGCCGGCCTCGTCGCGGCGGACGTGCACCGGCCCGCGGCGTACGATCAGCTGAAGCAGCTCGCGGAACAGATCAACGCGCCGTTCTACGGGGATCCGGGCGCGAAAGACGCCGTGAAGATCGCCAAGGCCGGGGTGAAGGCGCTCGAAGGGACGGACGTCATCATCGTGGACTCGTCCGGTCGGCACGCCCTCGAACCCGACTTGATCGCGGAAATTGAAGGCGTCGCGAAGGCGGTGCAAGCGGACGAGCGCCTCCTCGTGCTCGACGCGACCGTCGGACAGCAGGCCGGCCCGCAGGCGAAGGCATTCCACGACGCCGTCGCCATCACGGGCGTCATCGTCACGAAGCTCGACGGGACCGCGAAAGGGGGCGGCGCCTTGTCGGCGGTCGCCGAGGTCAAGGCGCCGATCGTCTTCATCGGCGTCGGCGAGAAGATCGATGACCTCGAGAAATTCGAGCCGCCACGGTTCATCTCACGCCTTCTGGGGATGGGCGACCTCGAGACGCTCCTCGAACGCGCGCAAGAGGCCATCGACACGCAGAAGGCCGAGGCGCTGACGAAGAAGATCATGGCGGGGAAGTTCACACTCCACGAGATGTACGAACAGATCGAGATGCTGACGGACATGGGCCCGATGCGGAAGCTCGCCTCCCTGATTCCGGGCGTGGGCGGCAAGATGAAGGACGCGGACATGGAGAACACGCAAGCGCGCCTTCGACGATTCAAGATCATCATGGACTCGATGACGGACGACGAGATGAAAGACCCGAAACTCGTGAAGTCGTCCCGAGTGCAACGGATCGCGCGCGGGGCCGGCGTGGCGCCACGGGACGTGAAGGAACTGCTTCGAAACTACGAGATGTCACGCAAGGCGATCAAGGGCTTCGCCGGCAACCGGAAGATGCGGAAGCAGCTCCTCCAGCAGCTCGAGGCGTCGGGAGTCGACCTCGACAAGGGCTGACCGACCACTCCGATACGACACCTTAATGATGTACTAGGTCTACGGCTTCAACGGGGAGCGAGGGCCAATGGGCTTGAAAGGATGGATTATCCCGCAGGAGCGCCAGTTTTTCGACCTCCTCGAGAAGCTCGCCGCGACGGTCGACGAGGGTGCGATCGCACTCGCGGACCTGCTACACGACTTCCGCGACGTGCCGATGAAGTGCCGACGGATCAAGGACGTGGAGCACCACGGCGACGAGATCGTCCATCGGGTCTACGAGGAACTGAACAAGACGTTCATCACGCCGATCGACCGGGAGGACATCCAGTCCCTCGCCACCGAACTCGACAATGTCCTGGACATGATCGAGGCGGCCTCGAGCCGGATCGGCCTCTATGAGATTGATCGTCCGACCGAGGCGATGGTGCAGCTCGGAGATGTGATCAAGGACGGGATGCGGCTACTGAAGGATGCGGTCGGGCTGATCCGCAACATGAAGCAGGCCGATGGGGTCGAACGGATCTCCATCGAGGTCCACCGCCTCGAGAACGTCGCCGACGACCTCATGAACAATGCCGTCGCGGCCCTCTTCCGTCAGGAGGATCCCGTGACGATCATCAAGTTCAAGGAAATCACGGAGGTCCTGGAGCAGGCCACGGACCATTGCGAGGACGTCGCCAACGTGCTCAGCGACATCGTGGCGAAGAATCAGTGAGTCCTCGGAGCTCTCTCGCGGCAGGAAGGAGGACGCGCGGAGGCACGGACCGGGAATGGCGGATCTCTTCGCGATCCTCGTGGTCGCGATCCTCGTCGTCTTCTCGTTCGACTTCTTCAACGGGTTCCACGACGCCGCAAACGCGATCGCGACGATTGTCGCGACGAAAGTCCTCACGCCGACGAAGGCCGTCGCCATGGCGGCGGCCGGCAACTTCGTCGGGATGGTCTTCATCACAAATGCCATCGCGGAAACGATCGGCAAGGGGATCATCGACACGAACGTCCTCGGAGTGAATGCGTTACCACTGAGCGACGCCGCTCTCTTTCATTCGTTGGCCATCATCATGGGGGGCGTCGTTGGCGCGATCGCATGGGACATCATCACGTGGCTGTGGGGCCTCCCGACGTCGAGCAGCCATGCGCTGATCGGTGGCCTCATCGGCGCGTCGGCGCTCGCGGCGGGAACGGGGTCGATCCTCCTCCCAAGCACCACGAACATGCTCCTCTTCCTCTTCGTGACGGGGATGGCGTTCGTGCTCGGCGCCGCCTCTTACTTTGCGTATGACGTCATCATCCGGAGGCATCGGCCGACGCTCGGGATGACCATCCTGGCCGGTCTGCTCACGGGACTCCTCCCGGCGGTCATTCTCGGAAAGATACTCCTGAAAGGGCTCGTCCAGATCGTGGTGTACATGGTCGCCGCGCCGCTCGTCGGACTCACGTTCGCGTTCGGCCTCGCGCTCGTGGTCATCCGCTTGTTCCGCCGACACACCCCGACGAAGGTGAACCACGAGTTCAAGCGCCTGCAACTCGTCTCGAGCTTCTTCTACAGCGTGACGCACGGGACGAACGACGCCCAGAAAGGGATGGGGATCATCACCCTCATCCTCGTCGTCGCGGCGATCGGCCCTCCGTGGGGTCCCCCGTCGGGCCAGTTCGCGGTCCCGTTCTGGGTCATCTTGGGCGCTCATGCCTCGATCTCGCTCGGGACGTTCTTCGGCGGCTGGCGGATCGTGCGTACGATGTCTCAGCGGGTGACGCACCTACGGCCCTGGCAAGGCTTCTCCGCCGAGACCGGGGGAGGCATCGCGCTCGCGAGCAGCGCGCTGGCTGGGATCCCGGTGAGCACGACCCACGTGATCGCCTCTGCGATCATGGGCGTCGGCGCGACGAAGCGCTTGTCCGCGGTCCGATGGGGTGTCGCGCGGAGGATCTTCTGGGCGTGGATCATCACGATCCCCGCGTCCGCCGGGGTCGGAATGGCAGCGTACGCAATCATGCGACTCGCGTTTGGCGTGTAAGATGAACTCGACTCAACGAGGCAGATCCGGTGACTTGCGGCTGTTCTCGGTCAGCCCCGCAGCAGGTACGAGTCTGTACGAATTGGGCGCCGCCGAATGCAAGGCCTGAACGGCCCGATAAATTCGTTCGAACGCAGCGACCTGCTCGGAGGTGTAGCATCGCTTTCGCATCTTCACCGAGTCCCGCCAACGGTTCGCGTGCACCCACTCAGTTTCGCCGTGCTTCCCTTCAGCCTTGAGGTGTCGAAGATCCGGGAGAAGATTTGCTTCCGCTAGCTTCACGATAACATGAAGAGCAAGGGCCTCGACGGCGCGCATCGCAGCTCTGTCGTGCAGGCTCCACGATACAAGATCCCTCTCATTCGGCGACTGGGATTTCCTGACGGCGAGGCGGCCCCCGAACGTCTTCGCGAAGAGCTCGAGTGCTGGCGACGGCACGACTTGCGCGCATCGGATGTTGATCCTGTAGTTTGGGCCGAGCATGTCCCGTACCCGTTTCTTCTCGATCCTGAGATTTCCGTCGCTGTCCACGACGCCCGCTAGATACGCGTGGATTTCTCGTTTGGTCCAACCTAGTTCGACGGGACCGAGTCGCCCGTAGCCTCGCAAGACCGCCGCGACCGGTAACAGAATCCCTGAACGAGTCCACGAACCATCGTTTAGCGAGAGTGCAGTCTGCCGAGCCGACTCGAGGCGGGCATAACCTTCCGCAGACCCTGCTTGCGCCTCTCGTCTCAGCCTGCCGACGTCGAGAGATACGAGAGCTTGATTCTTCTTGATGAGCAGATACGGCAACAGTCTTCTTGTCGCCGCGGCGCACTTCTGGCCATGAAGCTCGCATCGCGCCATGAGTGCTCCGGCTGAGGATGGATACAGCGTCACTTTCCCGTCAAAGACGAGAGCGAAGAGCCTCAATGCCTTCCCGGGCCAGAGTTGCTGAACGCCGAGCGTCGTCCGATAGTATGGATGAACTGTGCGCGATGTTCTGAAATCCTTGGCGACCACGAAATAGCCGTCGCCGTCAACGACCCCTGCGAGATAGGCTAGGGTTTCGCCACGATTCATGTTACTGACAACAGTCCGCCTGAGATTGACTCACGCACTACACTTAGCATACGCCGCGGGAGTCCGTTCCGCCCTCCTTGCGCTCGTTTGAGGAGTCGGAACCCGCGGACAGGCGGTGTCGAGGTCGCACGAATTGATGAAGGAATGCGCATTCCAACATTCACTCTGATTCTATGCGCGGCGCCAAGAGAAACTTCACTTCGCCCTTCCCCCCGGCGATCTTGAATTCCATCTTCACCGGATAGTCGGACCCGAGGTACAGGGTGACCGTTGGTGCGGAA
>Ga0209235_1000050_pt1 | contig 44555 bp, 29 predicted proteins | sample GraSoi013_1_20cm_4_FD_185817 | JGI IMG/M metagenome (GOLD analysis project Ga0209235, IMG submission 185817) | Grasslands soil microbial communities from the Angelo Coastal Reserve, California, USA - Sample 09_25_2013_1_20cm (SPAdes) (version 2) | ecosystem: Environmental > Terrestrial > Soil >... | reverse complement strand
AGCTCGGGGTGGCGAAGGATCGCCGCGGTCGCGGGTTTGGTCGGGCGTTGCTCCAGGCCGCGATGACGCGCCTCGCGGGTCGCGATGAGTCCCGACTCGCCCTGTACGTCACAGTCGGCAACGATCCCGCGATCGTGCTCTATCGGTCGATGGATTTCATTCAGATCGGGGGCCAGTCCGTTACCGCGCGCCTCGCCGGGTGAACGATTCTTGCCTCACGCCGCCGGGAAGCTGACGGTGTGGCCCTCCGCCTGGCGGCGTGTCGCTGCCGGCGCCCGGATTCGGAAGCCCATCCGCCTCGCATACCGGTGCATGATCCCGAGGATGTATCGGCCCCCGATTCGTGCCGTGGCGACGATCAGCGCCCTCGTTGGCGCAGGGAGCCGCGTGAGCTGCCACAGATCCGTGTCGATTTCCAGGAGGACGTGGCGCCACGCGCGGTAGGCGACGTTGAAGCGCGACTCGTCGATCATCTCGTCGATGTTGTAGAACTCCTCGCCCCGCAACACGCCGATCGGAACGAACGTGAGCGGCGCCGTGATGAAGTGGCCGTCCGGGATCTGCTCCATCCGGTCAAGGAGGTCCACCGTCATCCACGCATCCTCCGGAGTCTCGCCCGGCAGGCCGAGGATGATCGTGAACGCGGGATACCAATAATTGCGGTTCAGAATCTCCGTGCCCTGCACGACGATGTCCGGCCATTCCTCGGCGGTGAACGGAGCGGCCTTCCGGTGCAGCACGGCTCGGGAGAGCGCGGGGCTCCCGGTCTCAATTCCGCTCTGGATGCCGACCCACTTGCCGGGGCCGGCGCGCACGATGTCCGAGATGTCCCGGATGAGCCCCGGGTTCGTGACGGCGGCGCTGACGGTCCCGTGCGTGGGGTAACAATGAGCGACGCCGGGCTGGGCCATGACGTACCGGAAGAGGTCCTTGACCGCGTCCTCGTTTGGCTCCATCGTCTTCCAGTTCTCGAGGTTGTACAGGAAGATGTCGTCCGAGTGGAGTTGGATCGATGATTCTCCGACCTTCGTGTTCATGGCGATTTCGTCGCCGATGTAGTCGAACGGGAAATACCGGGGGCGGCGCAGCGTGACTTCGCAGAACTCGCACCCACGGCCGCACCCCCGCATCACCTCGTTCATCGCGTGCATCGACGGACCGAGGATTTTCGGGATTTGGTCGACCGTCGGCGCGGTCGCATTCGTGAAGCGCATGACGGGGGGCGCATGATCGTTCACGATCCGGTCGAAAATCTCCGGGACGAGGTGGTCGACCTCACCGTGGACGATGTGGTCGATGCCGAGTGATGCCTGCATTTCTGGGCGATAGTCGAAATGCCAGGCGCCCGGCCCCCCGAGGACGACCTTGTATTTTCGGTTGGGTCGCTGGACGCGATGGACGAGCTCGAGGAACATCGCCTTCGTGAACGGCGTGAGGACCCCGCCCATCGTGAAGGACATGCTGACGGGACCGAGGCCGAGGGGATCCATGGGGCTGAGTCCGACCACCTCGGTCTCGTCATCGATGTATCGCTCGATGTTCCGAGGGTCGGCGATGACGACCGAGTCGCGCCCGTATGCGCGGACGAGGGACGCTTCGACTTTTCGCAGGCCGTAAGGCACATGGATGGGCCGGCCCTCCGGGTCGAGCTTCGGCGGGTCTGCCAGGATTCGAAACACGAGGCGGGAGTGCCAGTAGTCCGTTGGAATGCAGCTGAAGAACGTAGCTAGGGGGACGTTGCGGTAGTCCGTCATTAGCGTGTAATCGGCGGCAAGCACGTACTTCGCCATTCGTTCCCCCTACCCTTGTTCCCCCAAGCGATGCGTTCGGTCTGGTTGAGCATTCCCTCTGGACAGGCGAGGCCCTGAATGGGTTCCCACCGTTAGATATAGATTCCGTTCCGCCCCGACGGGACTTCACGGAGTGACGAAATCGAAAGGGTTATCTCCGACCCGCTTCTCGACCGCAGCGGGAAACGGATGGTGGATGTCGGCCAGAAGGCGCCTGACTTCACGGTGTTGAGCGACGAAGGAAAGCCCGTCACCCTCTCGAAGGAACTCGGCCGGGGGCCGGTGGTCTTGTCCTTCTACGTCTGGGACTTCACGAATGTGTGCCAGGGCCAGCTCTGTGCGATGCGCGACTCGATGGGAGATCTCCAGAAGTGGGGCGCGAAGGTCTTCGGGATCAGCACGGACAGCCACCACAGCCATCGGGTCTTCAAACAACAAAATCAACTCAATTATCCGTTGCTCAGCGACTGGAACAAGACGGTCAGCACGGCGTACGGGGTGCTCTACGAGCACTTCGGCAGTTTCGGGCTTCAAGGCGTGACGAAACGCTCCGTCTTCGTCCTCGACGCGAACGGCATCATTCGGTACAAGTGGGTCACGGAGGATCCGAAAGTTCCACCCGACCACCCGCGAATCCTCGAAGAAGTCAAGAAGCTCGCGACGTGAGTCCAAGGTATGCACGGACCTGGTCCGCGGTCTTTACTTCTGGCAGTTCCAGGGCAGGGACGGTGCCGCCGTCCGAGGCGCCCGTATTCACCAGGACGACCCGGTCCTCAGGCCGGATCGTGCCGTCGTCGTAGAGGTGTCGGAGTCCGGCGAGGGTGGCCGCGCCCTCCAGGCCGGCGCTGATTCCTTCGAGGACAGCGAGATTCAATGCCGCGACCTTCATCGCTGCGTCCGAAACGGCGACGGCCGCGCCTCGAGTGTCGCGAATCGCCCGGAGCACGATCCGGTCGGCGAGGGTCGCCGGGATTCGAAGGCCGGCCGCCTCGGTCTGCGGCATCGGCCACGGCTCCGCCGTCTCCCGGCCCGCCTTCCAGGCTCTGACGAGCGGCGCACAGCCCTCGGCCTGGATGACCCCGAAACGCGGCCATGTGTCCTCGTACCAACCGAGCTCCCGTAGTTCGTGAAGCGCCTTCCACATCCCGACGATTCCAGTCCCCCCTCCCGTCGGGAACAGGATCCAGTCCGGCATGCCACCCAGTGCCTCCCAGATCTCCAAGAGCATCGTCTTCTTCCCCTCGATCCGGTACGGCTCCCGCAATGTCGCGAGACTAAAGAGATCCGTCGCGGACGAGAGCTCGCTGACGATCCGTCCGGCGTCCGCGATGTCTTCGTCGACCCGGAGGACTTCCGCTCCGAATGCGGTTGCCTCGCGTGCTTGATGCGGAGGACCGTCGTTCGCCATGATCACGATCGCACGGGCCCCGTACGTCGCGGCATACGCCGCCAACGCGGCCCCAGCGTTGCCCGCGGTCGGGACAGCAAGAGTCGTCGCCCCCAGGGCGCAGGCCATCGGGACCGCGACCGCCATGCCGCGCGCTTTGAACGTCCGCGTCGGGTTGAGTCCTTCGTCCTTGACGTACAGCGCGCCGATCTTCAGGCGCGCGACGCGGCCCCCGGAGCCGATGCGCTCGAGTCGAAGGAGAGGCGTTCCTCCTTCGCCGCGCGATCGAATCTCCGCGGGCTCGAGAGGGAGGAGCGGCGCATACCGCCAGAGATCTTTCCTCGGCAACAAGTCCTGGGTCCGGAGGTCCTTCCAATCGTATCGGGCGAAGAGCGGGGAACCGCAGTCGCACGTATTGAGCAACCGGACCGGATGGCGCTTCGCGCACGCGGTGCATTCGAGGAAGGCGGGGCGCACGCCGCGGTCATCTCGGCGTGGGCCCTTACGCTTTGTCCCGCGATGGCTTTATCCGCGATGCCGCGTTCGACAGATTTGATGGAAACCGCGGCTCGCGCGTTCGACCTGCGCGATGCGCATGATCGCATGGCCGCAGCGATGGGCGCTCGGGGTCGGGTGCTCGTCGCCTTCTCCGGCGGCGTCGACAGCGGTCTGGTCGCGCGAGTGGCCCACGACGCGCTCGGGGACGACGCGCTCGCCGTGCTTGCGGACGCGGAATCCCTCGCGCGTTGGGAACTCGCGGAGGCCGTTTCTGAAGCCAGGGAGATAGGAATTCGCCTCGAGACCGTTCGCGTCTCCGAGCTCGCCAACGACCGGTACGTGGCAAACCCGACGAACCGATGCTACTTCTGCCGCCAGGAACTCGGCGCGGCATTGAAGCCGTTGGCCGCCGAGCTCGGGTTCCACGCCATCGCGGACGGCGTGAACGTCTCGGACCTGGGTGACCACCGCCCGGGAATCCAAGCGATGAACGAGGCGGGTTTCTGGCATCCGTTGGTCGAATTCGGTTTCACGAAGGCCGACGTTCGAGCGCTCGCTCGGGAGCTGCACCTCAGCTTCTTCGACAAACCGAGCAACGCGTGTCTGTCCTCTCGAATCGCGTACGGCGAGGTGATCACGATGGAAAAGCTACAGCGTGTCGAGGCAGCGGAAGGAGCGATTCGTGCCTTGGGCTTCCGGGTCGTGCGCGTGCGCGCCCACGACGGGATCGCACGGATCGAGGTGCCTCGAGAGGATCTTCCGCGAATGTCCGAGACCGCGATGGCCGAGAAAGTAGTGGAGGCGGTCCGCAAGGCCGGGTTCGTGTACGTGACGGTCGACCTTCGCGGGTACCGCAGCGGCTCGATGAATGAGGATCTCCAGTGAATTGCGCACCGGTCGGGATCCCCGGCTGACTCACCGGACCAGAAGGCCCGTCCCGAACATCAGGACCATGCCGATCACGATTCCGACGAAGACGAGCTTGCTGGGCTCCGGCGTGGAAGTGACCTTCACGAGCTCGACGATCACGTAGAGCAACGCGCCCGCGGCAGCCGAGAAAAACAGTGTCCCGAGCGCAGGGGAGTAGGCGAGGGACCCGATCATGCTGCCGAGGATGGTCGGGGAGCCCGCGAGGAATCCGAGGAGGAGCGGGTCCCGGGCACCCCTGTTGGTGGATGCGATCGGACCCGAGATTCCCAGCCCTTCGGTGGAATTGTGGAGGGCGAACCCGATGACGAGGAGGTTCGTGAGGCCGAACACCCCCGCGGCATAGGCCGCTCCGATCGCGAGTCCCTCCCCCAGGTTGTGAAGTCCGATGCCCAAGGCGATCATTTGGGCTGTGAAGAGTTTCGCGCTGACGATCGGTTTCGATGGCGTGTCCGATGGCGGCGCCGGGGTTTGCGATGCCATCTTCCTCCGCCGGATGTGGGTAATCGCCACGGGTCCGAGCAGACCCAGCCCCAGGCCCAACGCGAACAGCGCCGGCGTGCTCCCGGCCGCCGCCGAGAGTTCGACCCCCTCATGCGTGACGTCGGCGAACAGAAACAGCAGGATGCCGGCCGAGAAACTCACGAGCGCGGTCCTCCATCCGACCGAGAGCCGTTTGAAGATCCACAACGGAGCGAGACCGATGTAGACCGGCACCAGCCCTGCGATGAGACCGAGAAACCCGGCGTAGAGCACATCGGTCAACGCGGCACCCGTTTCGCTGCTTGTATAACGCTGTTATAGTTAATTATTGGGTGGGTTCGAACGGCAAGAAACGCCCTCGCGTCGCGCGATCGCTCAAGGAGGTGCTACGGGTTGATCTTGATGACCTTCGTCGGGCAGGCGGTCTCGCAGGCCATGCAGTCGATGCAGTCCGACTCACGGATCATGTCGGACTTGTCACACCGATATTTGTCCCACTCTTCGCCGCCTTTCTCGATGATCTTGTCGTTCCCCGTGCCCTTCTTGCCGGGGGCCAGAAGCCACTCGAACACGTCGACCGGGCAGACGTCCATGCAGACGCCGTCCGCGACGCAGCCATCGAAGTCGACGGCGACGTGGAGACCGTGGATTCCGAGTTTCGTTGGATACGGGTTCCCGTTGGCATCGAGCCGCTCGACGCCATCGGCGAAGACCTTGTGGTCGAAGTGGGTCCCGGTCTCGGGGTATTCGTCCGGCTTGTTCATGAAGTCGGGGTCGATCGGTTTCGCGGCGAAGTCCACTTCACGAGACATCTGCTTGCCTCCCAGGCGGGGTCGCCCGGCCGTGATACAACGACCGGGCGGAAGGTTGTTATACACCCCCCCTTTTTGACCTTTCCGGTTTAACTTTCATCGCGCCGACGCGCACGTGTTCCGTCCTCATCGGCTCTCGTTTTCTTCCGGCTTCGAAATCTATTTCGGTGGACCCTCCGTGCCCTGCTTGTGGCAAAGCGTCTCGGACTCCGGACCCGTGCGGTCCACGGCCGGCGCCGGAAGCGGCCCGGTCCGATCGTCACGCCCATCTATGCGAGTTCCACATGGGCTCTCGAATCGGCGCGTCAGGGCGCGGAGTTCGCAGCTGCCACGGCGCCCGAGGCGTACTACACGAGATGGGGCAATCCCACAATCCGCGAATTGGAGGAGACGCTCGCGGACCTCGAGGGGGGCGCCCGTGCACTCGCGACTGGATCCGGGATGGGCGCGATCGCGTCCGCGATCCTCGCGTGCGTGGACTCCGGCGATCACGTCGTTGCCGGAGCGAGCCTCTATACCGCGACCACGGAAATTTTCACACGGCTCCTTCCTCGGTTCGGTGTGTCGACGAGTTTCGTCGACCCTCGGAAGCCCGGGGCCTGGAAGGAGGCCGTGCGGAGCGACACGCGGTTGGTCTACATCGAGACTCCGGCGAACCCGACGATGATGATTACGGACGTCCGCGAGGCGGTCGCTGCGGCGAAGTCGGTGCGAGCCACGACCCTTGCGGACAACACGTTTGCGTCGCCCATCAACCAACGTCCGCTCGAGCTTGGGGTCGACGCGGCCCTTCACAGCGCGACGAAGTACCTCGGCGGTCACAGCGATGTCGTCGCGGGCGCCATCATCACGGCGACCCCTCGATTGTTCGATCGTATCTGGTTCACGTACAAGATGTTGGGACCTGCGCTCGGCCCGTTCGAGGCGTTCCTCGTTCGACGCGGGCTGAAGACACTCCCCATCCGGATGCGTGTCCAAGGCGAGAGCGCCCAGGCACTCGCGGAATCCCTGGAGAGCCTCCGGGCCGTGCGGGTAGTCCACTATCCGGGCCTCAAGTCATTCCCGCAACATGCGCTCGCGCGCAAGCAGATGTCCGGCTTCGGGGCGATGTTGAGTTTCGAGCTCAAGGGAGGCCATCGTGCGGGCCGACGGTTCGTCGAGTCCGTCAGGGTAGCGACGCTCGCCGTCAGCCTCGGCGGGACGGAAACCTTGGTGCAACACCCCGCGTCGATGACCCACGGTCCTTTGACGGAGTCGGAGCGAATGACGAGCGGGATCAGCGAAGGGCTCGTGCGAGTGAGTGTCGGGCTCGAGGAGACGGACGACCTAATCGAGGACTTCGATCAAGCGATTCGCAAGGCCGCGCACTAGCGCTCGGCGCGACGGGGCCATTGCGGCGATCCGTCTGGCGGCCGATCACGGCTTCGCGCCGAGCTGGCTCGCGAGCGCTCGGAGTTCCTCTTCCTTCTTCCGGAGCTTTTCCTCGCGGTCCAAGAGGTCCATGGCCTTCTTCTGGATGATCTTCACCCGGTTCTCGACGTCCTTCTTCCACTCCTCCATCGCGGCCGTCGTCGGGCCTCCGGATTTCTCCGCATCGGCGATGCTTCCGCGCAGCCGAGCAATCTCGGCCTGGAGCTTCGTGAGCTTGGAGTCGAGCGCGGCCTGGTCCGCTTCGAGGGCCCGCTCTTTCCCTTCGAGGACTTCCGCCCGGGTGTCGAGCGATTTCTCCTGCCCTTCGATCGCGGCGACGCGAGATCGGATTTTCTCCTCCTGATCCAACACGTCGAGGGCTTTCTTCTGGAGGAACCGGAGGTTCTTGTTCACCTCCGACTGCATTTCGTCGGCCTGAGCCCGAATCTTGTCTGCCTCGCGCTTCGTCGCCTCGGCCTCCGCGCGGGTGGTCTTCGCGGTTCGACGGTCTTCCTCGGTGGCGCCACGCTGATCGTCGATTTCCTTGCGGAGCTTTTCGAGACCCCGCATCCCGTCCCGGACCTCGGCATCGCGTGCGACGAGGGTCGCCTCCCGTGCCGCCAGGGTCTTCTCGGACGCCTTCGCGGCCTCTTCGCGGGAGCGAAGGTCATGGTCCTTCTTGGTGAGGTCCTCCATGAGGTTGTCCGCACGCTGAAGTTCCGTCGCGAGGGCCTGCTCTTTCGTTGAGGCTTCGGCCATCTTCGCTTCGAGGGAGGCCGTCCGCGACTCCAGATCTCTCTGGCGAACCGTGAGTTGATTCGACGACGTGGTGATTCGCGTGGCCTCTTCGTCCAAGGCCGTTTTTCGGGACCGCAACTCCCCTTGAATCGCCGCGGAATCCCTCTCCGCGGCCGCCACCTTCGACTGCCGCGCCTCGAGATCCTTGACGGCCGTAGCGATTTCCATGTCTTTCACCGCCAATTTCCGCGAGGCCTCCTGCAACTGGGCCAGATGGCCCTGCGCGTCGCGCTCCGCCTTCTCGGCCTCGGCCCGACGACTCTCCAGACGCGCCTGTTGAGCGGCGAGGTCGGCGGTCTGGCGTTTTGCCGCTCGTTCCGCTTCTTCTGCGACGAGGGCCCGGCGCTGGGACTCCGCGACGAGCCGCTCCGTCTGCTGGGCTTGTTGCGCGGCCGCATCCCGTGTCGCCTCGAGTTGTTTCAGCTCCTCGGTTCGTCGGGCGGACCAGGTGGAGCGGTCCGATTCGAACGACTGACGGGCGCGGAGCAACTCATCTTCCTTCGTCTTGAGCTCCGCGAGCCGGGCTTCCGATCGTCGCCAAGCCGCCTCCGCTTCGGCGCTCTTGGCGGATTGGGCTTTTGACTCAGCATCGAGTTTGGATCGTTCGACCTCCATCGCGGCCAAAGCCGCTCGTAGGCTGCGATCCCGTGCCTCGAGCTCTACCGTTTTCTTCGCGAGATCGCTGGCGCGAGATTCCGACGACGCGGTGAATTGCGCCTGCTGAGACTTCAGGCTCGTCTGGAGGGACTCCGATTCGCGCCGTTTCTCCGTCGCTTCCGACTCGAACCGACGCATGGTCTGTTCGAGTTGGGTCCCGCGGGAGTTCAAGTCCTGCTCTCGCCGAATGAGCGCCATCGCCTGCGCGGACATCTCGGTCAGGTGGGCTTCGGCTTGGCGTTCTTTTGATTCGAGCTCTCGTGCGCGGGCCTCGAGCTCTTGCTCTTCGGTTTGGAGCTCTGCCTCACGCGCGGTGAGCGCTCGTTCTCGGACCGACATCTCCTTTGCCTTCGCACCGAGGGTCTCCTGGAGGGCGGACGAATCCCGTTCGATCCGCTCTCGCTCGGCTTGCAGTTCGGATTCTTTGGCCGCCACGGATTGCCGCATGCCCTCCGCTTCAGTGCGAACGTGTGTCGCTTCCGACTCGTATCGGTCTTTGAGCTGCGCGAGTTCGAGCTGCTGGGATTCGAGCTGTTTCGCTGTCGCCTGCAGGTCCGCACGTTCCCGCTGAAGCCGCTCGTCGCCCTGACGGAGAGACTCCTCCATGCCCTCGATTCGGCTTTCCCGTTCCTCGTGGTCGCGGCGTTTCGCCTCAAGGGCGTCGGCTCTTGAATGGAGTTCGTTCTCGGTCTCCCGGAGTCGCTGGGTCTGCGCCGTCCGCTCCTTCTCGAAATCGGCCTGTTTCGAGTTCAGCTCGGTCTCGAATTGCTTCAACGCCTCCGTCTGCTTCGTGAGCTCGATCGCTTCGTGCGCGGCCTCTTCCCGGAGGGCGCGTTCGCGCGACTCGATCTCGAGGAATCGCTGTTCAGCCTCCTTCGTGGTCCGTTCGGCGCTCGCCTGCACCTGCGCAGCGGACCGCCCGGCCTCTTCGACGGCCTTCTCGCGGCGCTTGAGGTCTTCGTCGCTTCGGGCGACCCAGTCAACGTCGGTCCGGACCTTTTCTTCCTTGTCTTCGAGGTCGACTTCGCGCGCCTCGATCCGCATTACCCGATCGGCCCACGAGGTACGCGCCGATGCGGCCTCCTGCTCGAACGCGTCTCGCTGGTCCTTGAGCAACGCTTGTTCAGACTGCAGAGTCGTCTGCCAGGTCCGTCTCTCCTCGGCCGCTTTTGTCTCCTCCCCCCGCAATCGAGCCGCCTCTTCCTCGAGTTCTTTCGCGCGGCTCGCGAGATCCGCCTTCCGGGCATCGAGGTCGCTCCGGACCTTGTCGGCCTTCGCTGCCTCGATTTCGAGGGATTCCTCTCGACCGGTCAGTTCGCCAAAGCGCCGGGCGTTTTCGTCCGCTTGGGTGCGGTTGGCTTCTTCGTTCTCTCCGAGGGATTGTTCGCGGGCCTCGAGCTCGATCTCCCGGGAAAGGATGGCCTGGCTCCGCTCACTGTGCGCGGCTTCGAGACTCTCCTTCTCCTGGGCCAGGCGAAGCTGACTCTCGCCGACCGTCTTGGCTTGACCGTCCAGGTCGCTCCGGCGTCGGCGCGCCTCTTCGTCGGTTTGGTTCTTGCGCTCCTCGAATTCTCTCCGATCCGACTCGAACGCGCCCCGAGCTTCCTCGAGGACCACGCGGTCCTCGTTCACCGCGATCTCGCGGGTGGTCAGCTCCTGCTCGCGCCCGTCGAGCGTCTGGTTTCTCGTTGTCAGCTCGGCCTCGCGGGCCTTCATCTCGGCTTCCTTCCGGTCCGCCACATTTGTGAGCTCTGTGAGGCGTGCCTCCTCGGGCACGATACGAGTCTCTCGCGCAGCGACGTCCTTCGATAGGCGGTCCATCTCGGTCTCCTTCTCCTCGACGGCGCTGACCCGGCTATCGATGGAACGCTTGAACTCGAGCAGCTCTCGCTGCTCCGCTTGGAACTTTTCGCGGGCATTCGAGAGGTTCGCCTGATCGCGGCCGAGGGCTTCCTCACGCCGTCCGGCCTCGTCGAGTCTCGCCTGCACCGTCGACGTATCGGTCGCGAGGCGTTCCCGGATTTCCTGAAGACCGGCTTCTCCCGTCGCGAGGGTCTCGTCTCGGTCCCGAAGGGTTCGCTCGAGCGCGCTGACCGCTTCCTCTCGAGCCTCGATCGCCTCGGACTTCGCGGCGATTTCGGCCGCCCGGTCTTGAAGTTCCCCGGCGCGTCGGTCGATTGAGCTCCGGTCCTCTTCGGTTTGGCGGGCCAGCTCATCGACGGCCCTGCGGTTGTTCGTCAGCTCCTCTTCTCGTCGTCGAAGATCCTGTTCCTTTGCCTCGACGGCGTCGGAGTCCGCGGTGAGCTTCGCCTGGACGGCCTCCGATTGCTGGGCCATCGTTTGGACTTCGGCCGCACGGGCCTCGACTTCGGTCCGGCGGGTCGCGAGGTCGTCCATCTGCGTCGCCACGTTGGCCTCTTGGGCACGGGCCTCTTCCAGTCGTTGCTTGACGCCGTCCTCAAACTTGTCCTGAATCTGGACGAGCATCTCCCGAGCGAACTCGACATGCTCCCGCGTGACCGGTCCGTACGCGAGGAGCACGACCGCCAGTGCGTCCCCGCGGACCGTCTGGCCGTGGTACTTCGTGATCTTGATCGGCTTGTCGACCGCGTCCAAGATGCCGGCCTGGACCGCCTGGTCGTACGTGACCTGGCAGGCCGGGTCCAGGGTGAATTCCCTGAGCATTCTCCCGCTGTCGTCCACGAGGAAGGCCTTCGCGGGCCTCCAGCGCTGTCGTTGCGCGAACATTGCAACACCCAACAAGATTCCAATGGGGAAGATCGCAAGCATGTAGGAGGACTGCCACCACGGCGGCGGAATCGGGTTGTGCACCGTCACTTGGATGGCGGGGTCGGAGCCGAGCATCGTGAAGACGACCTGACCGGAACTGTTGACGGTTCCGGTTGCGAACGACGAGCCGTCTTTCGTCACGGTGTACGGGATGCCCGCGGCATTTCCACCGATCGACCACGTGATTGTCTGGGACGATTCGCTCGAGGTATGGGTCCAGGCGTACGAGGACCCTCGGGACCACTCGCTGAACCCCGCGATCGTGACCAAAGCGGTCGTATCGCTGTTCGTGACCGAAAGGTCGGTCACGTTCACGGGTCCGTCCGCAATCGTCCCGCTGACCGCCAGGCTGTTGAATGCGATGCGGTGGCTCGTCATCGTCAATAGGTGCGAGCTCGTCACGGTTAGAGTGTCCGCAGTCAGGTCGGACGCAAGAGCGACGGTCCCGGCGATTGTCAGCGTAGCGAACCGCTGGCCCACACCGAGGGTGATCAAGCTGCTACCGCCGGTGAAGGTCACCGTGGAGCCGATCGATGTGAGGGTCGCCGCGGAAGAGGTGTCCCAGGATCCTGCGATGGAGACCGTGGTGGTTCCGAGGTTGAGGACCGCAAGGCCGCTCGAAGTCAGATTGCCGTCGAAAATGGTCGTAGAACTCGTCAGCGTCAGTGCCCCGGACCAAGTGATGCTCGAGGCAAACGTCGTGCTGATGCCGGGGCTCACGACGACGTCATGCAGAGTCTGCGGGACGTTGATGGAGCCGCCGGAGATGTTGACGACGACGGTCGAGGTCCCGGCAGCGAATGCGCCGCCGGCTGTGCTCAGCGACCGAACCGTCAGGATGCTCGCGTTCGCGGTGAGCGATCCGCCGACGTCCACCGTCAGGGCATTCGCGATAATCGGGAGACTCGCACCCGAGGTCGTCAACGTGGTCGTCCCGGGGCCGCCTTGTATCGCGACCGTCTGCGCCACAAGGCCATCCGAGGCCATCGTGAACGTCGTGGTGGAGGAGCCGCCGTCAAACTCAATCGTGCTGAATTCGTTGCCGGCCAAGTTGGCTCCAGCGAACGTCATGATCTGATCCGTCGTCGCGTTGAATGTGACAACGGCAGATCCTGCGGACCAAGATGCCGAGGTCGAGGCGTTCGTCCAATTCCCGGAGATGATCCAGGTTCCCGAGCCGAACGCGATGTAGGACGACGCCGAAGGGACGTTCACGTTTCCCGCGATCGAGACGGACCCGGACGTCGAGGTGAGGTAGCCACCGGCCAACGCTACGCTCCCGTTCACCGTGAGCGCATGCGGACCGTTGGCGAGTCCACCCGAGGGGATGGTGAGGGAGGAGACCGTCAACGAAGATGCCAACGAGACGTTCCCCGCGATGATCAACGACGCGAGCACTTGAGCGGGCCCGAGCGCGATCGTCCCGGTGGCGGCGGTGAGGGTCACCGTGGACGAGCCGGCTGTGAAAGCCGACGACGATCCGGAAGTGTCCCATGAGCCCGACGCGGAAATCGAGCCGGTCGTCAGGGAAATAGAATTCGTCCCGGCGTCGTTCATCGTCACCCCGGAGACGACGATCGAAGACGCGGTCCCGATCAGGCTCCCGCCTCCGGAGATCGTGAGGTTGGCACCGCCCGTGATGTTGTTCCCCGATGTGGCGAGCGTGCCCGTCACGGACAGCGTGCCGCGCACGTCGAGCGCGGTGCTCTGCGTGATCGTGCCGGAGATCGCCAGATTAGTGAATCCATTGTTTGCGTCGAGGGTCGCAACGCTCGCCGACGTGCCCGACATCGTGACCGTGCTCGTGCCCCGAGCGAACGTCGAACCGGCGCCCGACGTATCCCACTGCCCGCCCACGGTCCAAGACCCGCTCGTGAGGGTCAGCGTACCGGAGGCTCCGCCGGTCATCGTGACGTTGACCACGGCGACGCTCGACGCGTTTGCGAGCAGGACTCCCGAGTTGCCGACGGCAAGGGATCCGCCGGTTAGGGAGAGATTCGATGTCGCCAGAGTGGTCGTCGATCCCGCGGAATCTTGGATCTGGAGGAGTCCGCTCCAGCGCAGGCCGTTCGCCGCCATCGAGAAGACGATTGTCCCGCTGCCCGCGGCGGACTGGAATGTCACATCGTGGAATTCGTCGCCCACGAGATTCGCGAAAGTCAGCGTCTGCGAGGACGAAGAATCGAAGATTACGACGCCGGTTCCTGCGACCCAGTTCGTCGAAGTGCTGCTGTTGGACCAGGACCCTCCGAATGTCCAGGTGCCGCTGCCCATCCGGAAGTAGGCCGATGCACTCGTGATTGACGTGTCACCGGCGATAGTGACCAAAGACGCCACGCCGGAGCCGTCGAGGACTGCGGAACCCAAGAGGGTGAGCGTCCCGGTGGCCGTCAGGCCGGCATTCGAGGAGGCGCCAATCGAGATGATTCCCGCCGCATGGATAATGTCGCCGCTCACCGCGAGGTCGAACGATCCGATCGCAATCGTCCCGGTCCACCCCGTCGTGTTGAGCGAAGCCGCGGCCCCATTCAGAGTAATCGTGACGGTTCCGCCTCCGGAGTTCGCGTCAAAGAAGACGGGGTTCGAAGAGTTCGGCACGGAGCAGCCGTTCACCCCGCCCGACGAATCCGCCCAGTGGGCCGTCTGGGACCAGCTACCCGTCCCACCGATCCAATATCGGTTGCCCCCGCAGGGCGATGTAAGCCGGACGTCGACGACCGGATCCGAGCCGAGCATCGTGAAGATGATCTGACCGGAACCGTTTGCGAGCCCATTCGTGAAGTCCACGGCGTCCTTCGTCACATTGAATCGATGCCCACTCGTGTTCCCTCCGATCGTGAAGGTGATCGTCGAGGTCGCGACCGTCGATGAATGGGTCCACGTGTAGTCCGCGTCGATCATCCACGTCGTGAACACGCTGATGGCTGTGAGATTCGTTCCATCGCTGTTCGTGACGGAGAAGTTCACGACGGTGATCGCTCCGTCGACGATGCTCCCGGTCCCGTTCTCCACCAATGTGTTGAAGGCGATGGTCTGGCCGGTCTTTGTGAGGACGGCCCCGTTATTCACCGTCAAAGTCGCCGCCGTGGTCACCGACGAGTTGATGGAAACCGTACCACCGATCGTGAGATTGTAGAACATCTGGCCCGACGCGAGGCTGATTGTCTGAGAGGTCCCGGTGAAGGTCACGGTCGAGGTCCCGGAGTTCAGAACCGAGCCTGCGCCGGTGCTGTTCCAAGAACCGCTCACCGTCCAGGTTCCGGTCAGGGTGATGGTACCCGAGACCGCTCCGGTCATTGTGACGTTCGTGAACGTGGACGTCGACGTGCCTGCCGCCAGGGTGCCCCCGTCCGGGACGACGAGGTTCGAACCGCCCGTGATGTTGAACCCTCCGGTGGTCAGCGTTCCGCTGACCGTCAAGGAATTGGTCACATCGATGGCGGTGGACTGAGTGACGGTCCCCGAGACGGCGAGGTTGTAGAACCCGTTCGAAGTGTTGAGGATGGATACCGTCTGGCCGGCCCCAGTCAAGGTGACCGTCGATGTTCCCTTCGCGAATACCGAACCCGCCCCGCTGGTGTTCCAGTTGCCGGAGACGGCCCATGAACCGGTCGTCAGCGTCAACGTGCCGCTCGCCCCTCCGATCATCGTCAAACCGGAGACGGACACCGCGGAGGCGTTCGCAGCGAGGACTCCCGCATTGCCGACGGTGATGACGCCTCCGATGAGTCCAAGATTGCTCGTAGCGAGCGTCGTCACCCCGCCCCCTCCTTGGACCGTGAGGATTCCGGACCAAGCCAGGGCGTTCGTCGTCATCGTGAATGTGACCGTCGACGCGCCGCTGTTGAAGGTCACGTTGTAGAACTCGGGTGCGTTCCCCGGGAGAGCAGCGAACGTCATCGGCTGCGCCGACGACGCGTTGAAGGCCACGGTCGCGGTTCCAATCGACCAACTCGCCGACGTCGAATTGTCCGTCCACGAGCCACTCACGGTCCAAGTCTCGGACCCGAAGACGATGTAGGACGCGGCCGCGATCGATACATTGCCGGTGATGCTGACCGCACCGGACGTGGAGGTGAGCGCGCCGCCCGACATCGTGAGTCCGGCGTTGGCGGTAAGCGCGTTCGTTCCCTTCGCGAGGATGCCGCCCGAAAGGGTCAGGAGTCCCGCCGTCGTGAGTTGGCTCTGGAGGGTCCGGGTGCCGCCGCTGACCGTGAGCGCACCGAAGGACGCGCTCCCCCCGATTCGAAGGTTCCCCGTCCCCGAGAACGTGACCGTGGAACTCGTCGCCGTGAAGGTCGTGGCCGAGGACGTATCCCAGTCCCCCGAGCTCATCGTGATCGTCGCCGATGCGAACGTGAACGTCGAGGCGCCACTGGAGGTGAGGCTGTTCGTTCCGAATGCCACGGTCCCGGCGTTCGTGAAGGCGAGCGTTCCTGTCCACGTGAGAGATCCGGCGAAGGTCGTCGAGACCGCCGGACTGACCGTGAGATTGTTCACGGTCTGCGTGATGTTCATGGAGCCGCCTGACGCGTTCACGACGACGTTCGAGGCGCCGACTGTGAATGTCCCGAGGTGGGTGTCCATCGACGTGACGGTGATTGTAGATCCGTTGGCCGTGAGGGCTCCTCCCGCGTTCACAACCAACGTGACCGCGTTGATTGCGAGGTTTGAGCCACTAGTGTTCAGCGTCGTCGTTCCGGCTCCGCCTGAGATCGTGAGCGTCCCGCCGACGTCCAGGCTGTTCGCGGCCATTGTGAAAGTGACCGTCGAGGCGCCGGAGTTGAACGTGACGTTCCCGCCAAATTCCTGGGTCGGGTTGCCGAAGGTCATCGTCCGCGAGGCCGACGAGTTGAAGGTGATCGGGGCGACAAAACTCCACGAGGCCGATGTCGAGGAGTTCGTCCACGATCCGGACGCTGTCCAAGAACCACCCGCCGTCGACATGATGTAGCCCGCGGCGTTGTTGACATTCACGTTCCCGGCCACCGAGACGATCGACGCATTTGTGCGGAGGACCCCGCTCGCCCCGCTGACGGTGAGTCCGCCACCGATCGTGAGGCCGTAGTTCGCGCCCGTCGTGTCGAGCGTACCACTCACGGTGACGAGTCCCGCCGTCGTGAGGGCCGAGGCAGCCGAGACGGTGCCGCCGACGGTGAGAGCGGCGAACCCGTTCGACGCGTTCAGGAGCTTGACGGTTGCACCGGCTCCGGACATCGTCACGGTGCTGGCTCCGCCCGTAAATGTCGAGCCTGCGCCGGATGTGTCCCAGTTACCGGTGACGGTCCATGCGCCGGTGGTCAGCGTCAGCGTACCCGACGCACCGCCGGTCATCGTGACGTTCGATGCACTCACCGCGGATGCATTCGCCATCAGCACACCCCCGTTGCCGATCGTGAGTGCGCCGCCGGTGAGGGCCAGGTTGCTCGTCGCGAGGGTCGTCGTTCCGGCCCCACCCTGGACCGACAAGGTCCCCGACCAGATGAGGCGGTTCGTCGCCATGGTGAACGTGACGGTCGACGCGCCGCTGTTGAACGCGATGTCGTTGAACTCGGCGGCTGCTCCCGGGAGGACGGCGAAGGTCATCGTTTGGGAGGCCGGTGAGTTGAACGTGATGGGGGACGCGAAACTCCAGGACGCGGACGTGGACGCGTTTGTCCAGGATCCGGAGACGGTCCACGAACCGGCGCCGCCGGACGTGATGTAGCCGCCTGCATTGTTCACGGAAACATTCCCAGCCACCGAGACGGTCGATCCGTTGGACCGGAGGACTCCCGTGGCACCGCTGACCGTCAGACCGCCGCCGACGGACAGGCTGTAGTTAGTCGCGGTCGTGTCGAAGGCGCCGCTGACCGTCAGGAGGCCGGCGAGGGTGATTGCCGACGCCGCGGTGACGGTGCCGCTGATCGTGAGTGCGCCGAAGCCGTTCGACGCGTTCAGAATCTTGACGGTCTTCGCGGCTCCGCTCATGGTGACGGTGCTCGAAGCCGCCGCGAAGACGGAGCCCGATCCGGACGTGTCCCAGTTCCCTGTAACGGTCCACGAGCCCGAGGCCGTGATCGTCCCCGAGGTCCCGCCGGTCATCGTCACGTTGGTCACGCTCAGGGCGGAGGTGCCCGCGGTCAAGGTGGCCCCGTTGTTCACGGTGAGGTTCCCTCCCGGGCCCGTCAAGGCGAGATTCGCGGTCGAAAGGGTCGCGTTGTTGTTGAGGGTCAACGTGCCTCCCCAGCGGAGTCCGTTCGTCGCCATGGTGAACGTGGCCGCGGCGGTCGGGCTGAACTGCACATTGTTGAACTCCGAGACGCCCAAGTTGGCGAAGGTCATCGTGCGAGACGAGCCGGAATTGAAGACGACTGTGCCAGTTCCGACGGACCACGATCCGCTCGTCGACGAGTTCGTCCACGAACCGGCGAAGTTCCAAGTCGCTCCGCCGAAGCTGAAGTATCCCGCAGCGGCGACGCTGACGTTCCCGGTGATCGTCTTCGTTCCCGCCGCCCCTCCGGTGATTCCACCCGCCATGTTCGCCGCGAGGGTGGCCACGGTCAGCGTGAAGGTGCCACTCGCGAGGACCGAGCCCGCATTCACCGTCAACGTCCCGGACACGTCCACGAGACCGGTTTGGGTGACCGTTCCCGGTGCCGAGATGATGAGGTTGTTGAAGTTGTTAGTCGCATTCAGAATGGCGATGTTCGCAACGCCAGTCATCGTCACCGTGCTCGTCCCCTTCGTGAACACGGAGCCGGCGCCACTCGTGTCCCAGTTGCCGGTGCTGGTGAACGAGCTGGTCGTGAGCGTGATCGTTCCGCTCGTCCCCCCGGTCATCAGCACACTCAACACGGTGACCGTGGACGCGTTCGCGGTGAGGATGCCGCCGTTGCCGACGCTGAGTGCGCCACCGGTCAGACCGAGATTGGCCGTTGCGAGCGCCGTTGTCGAAGTGCCGTCCGAGATCGTGAGCGTCCCGCCCCAAATCAGGGCCCTCGTCGCCATGGTGAACGTCTGGGCGGACGCCGCCGACGAGGTGAACGAAATGTCGTTGAACTCGTTGCCCGGAAGATTCGTCCCGGCGAACGTCATCGTACCGCCGGTCGCACTCGTGAACGTGACCGTGCCGGTCCCGGGAATCCATGAGGCGGATGTCGACGCGTTCGTCCAAGTCCCCGTGACGGTCCAAGTCGACGTACCCATGGCGACGTAGCCGTTCGCCGCGCTGACGTTCACGTTGCCGTTGACCGCAATCGCCGACCCATTCGTGGTCAAGCTTCCGAAGGTCGCAATGGCAAGCGCCCCCGCGGTGATGCCGAGGTTCGACGCTGATGTCGTCAAGGTGGTCGATCCCGTCGCCCCTCCCGTCGAGTTGCGGATCGTGAGCGTCGCTCCCATCCGGAGCGAGTTGACCGCCATCGCGTACGTGATGCCGGGGGTCACACTGGCATCGAGCGTGAGATTGTTGAACTCGTTCGTCCCACCGGCCAGTGCGGCGAATGTCAGCGTCCCGCTCGCGGCATCTCGAATCGTCACGGTGCTCGTCCCGGCGGCCCACGAGGCGGAGGTCGAGAGGTTGGTCCACAGCCCGTTGACCGTCCAGTTCGATGCGCCGAGATTGACGATCGTGCCCGCGGTGAGCACGTCGACGTCCCCGGTGACAGTGATGGTCGAACTCCGAGCCTGGAACGTCCCCTGAATCGCGAATGGGCCGTTGACGGTGAGAGCCCAATTGGATGCGGTTGTGTCGAGTGTGCCGGTGAAACCCGTCATGTCGATGCTCGCGATTGTGGTGGCTGCCGCGAGGGTCGTGGTGCCGGTGGGAGTGGCATTGAAGATCACATCGTTCGTGGCGACGGGAGTGCAGCCGCATGCGGCCCCGCCGGACGTATTCGACCAGTTCGCACCCGTGGCCCACGTTCCGCCGGCACCGATCCGGTAGCAATTCCCCGATGCAACGCCGCAGTTGGGAGTGGGCAATACGCGAACCGCGGAGATGACCCAGTCGGTGGCGCTGCCGTCCGTCCAGGTGATTGCCGTTCCAGGGAACGGCATGTCGGCTCCCGCGCCGCAAAAACTGTTGGGGGCGCCGGCGCACTGAGTCGGCGCGATCCCGTAGAGGCTCGTCGCGGTGGCTCCCGTGCCGGTGACGGCCGTCGGTGCCGTGGTGCCTCGAATCGCAAGGACCGAGAATGCCAGCTCGCCGGCAGCTGCCGGGGAGATCGAGATGCTCGGATTCGCGGTCGTCCCGCTGGCGGTGGTTCCTCCCGCAGTCGGGGTCGTGGCCTGGACTCCCCCCAAGAGGACCGTCGCACACACCTGTTTCGCGGTGCCGCTCACGAGTGTGGCCGTCATTGTTTGAGTGCCGCTCGGAATCACGCCTTGGAAGAACCACATCTCCGTTCGCACGATTCCGGTGCCACTCGTCGCGGTCCCGGGGATCAGGCTCAGGATCACCGAGCCGTAGGTGACGCTCGTGTACGCCGTAGGCCCGCGATTGCTGAGCAGCACGAGCACGGCGTTGTCGCCAGCCGCCGCCGATTGCGAGGTCGTGCACGTTGCGGCGGCGGGGTCGACGACCGTGACCGTCGTCGAGTCCACCGTCAATGTGTCGGCCTTTGCGTTCATCGTGAAGAGATCGAAAAACCAGCCAACGCCGTCCCGGATTGAGTCTCGGATTCCGATTCCCACCTGATGCCAGTCGACCGGAGGGAACCACACTCGGAGGACGTGATCGATGGCGCCGCCCCAGGTTTCCGGCGCTTGACGCGGATGCACGAAGACGTTGAGATTCGGAGACGCAAATGAGATGGCCACGAGGCGTTCCGTCGGATACGAAGATCGTATCGGGAGAAGGAAAGTGACATTAGTGGAGGGCTGCAGATCATTCCCATGGAACAGCAGCCGTTGCAGTTCCGGGGTCAACGCACGGCCCGGAATCGTGAGCCGACCGTCGGGAGTCCTGAACTTCGCGAGCGGGTCGGGCATCGACTGGCTTACGACCACCAGGGCGGCGGTTGCAAGCATGACGAAGGCGACGAGGAACGCGGTTCGTGCCTTCACGAAAACACCACGGCGCGGATTGGGACGGAGCGGTTGGACGGAGCGGCGGTACCGCTCACCGACGCGGCGGAAGGCCCGGAGATTCCGGTAGAGTCACCTCGTGCGACGTCGTGGTTGGTACCTGGCAGTTCTGCACATGAGACGTTCAAAGCCGTCACGACTCTAGCGAGCGTCTGCGTGGCGTTGCAGCGGGGTTCCGTTCGGACCTATTTAAGCGCCGTTTGGTGGTTATCTGACCTGATTTCCTTCTGGGGGGAAAGCCGGTTCACTCGACCGTCACCCTTCCGGAGAGCCGGGCCTCCATCGCCTCGAGCTCCGCCGCGCGCCTCCGCAGTTTTTCCTCCCGGTCCAGCAGCTCCAGCGCCTTCTGCTGGATGATCTTCACGCGCCGCTCGATGTCCTTCTTCGCTTCGTCCGGTTCGGCGCGGATCTCGGGCGCCTGCGGCTTTGCTTGCGCGAGGAGCGTCCGTTGCCGGTCTAGATCCTCTTCGCGGGCGGAGAGATCCTTGTCCCGTCGCCCGAATTCGCGGTCTCGTTCCTCGACCCGTGCTTCGCGGTCCCGAACCCGCTCCTCGCGGTCCAGGAGCTCGATCGCCCGACGCTGGAGGAACTTGCGCTCCCGCGCGAGCTCGGCTTTCTCGCCTTCCATCGCCTTCCGAACCTCGTCAGAGACCTCGCCGGGGGGGCGATGCGAGGCCACGAGCCGCTCTTTCGCCATTGACGTGAAACGCTGACTCAGGTCGGCCACCCGGCTCTCGATTTCGCGGCGGGTCTTCTCTTCTTCCGCCGACCGAACCGCGGTCTCCGCCCGTTCCCTTTCGAGGAAGGCGACCGAGTCCTTCGCCTCCTTCTCGAGTTGGGCGATTCGGGCGGAAGCCTCTCGGTAGCGAGTTTCGAGCTCGGTCTTCGCCGCGATGAGCGCTTTCCGCTCCTGCTCGAATGCTTGTCGCGCGTCCGAGCTGGCCTTCGACTCGGCCTTCTTCGAATCCTCGTTGGAGCTCGTCGCGAGCTGTTCCGCGATCTCCAGGGTCTTCGCCGACCGGGAGGCGCCCTTCGACACCGCATCCTGCAATTGCGTGGAATAGTCCGCGAGGGCCGCGAGCCTCGCCTTCTGGCGGTCCAGCTCCTCCTGCCGTCCACTCAGGTTCGCCGCATCCGCCTTGAGCTTCGCCTCGAGCTCGGCGAGGGACTTTTCTTTCGCTTGTAGGCGCGCATCGCGTTCCGCGATTCCCTTGTCGACGTCCGGTTTCGGTTCGGCGGCACGGGCGGGTGCGGGACGATTCACCGCGGACGCGAGATGCGAATCCGCGGCCGTAAGGAGGAGGGCGGTCCAGTTGACATCCTCGGGCGCGAGTTGGCCGCGCGACAGGAGGACAAACACGAACTTGCCGCTCTGGAACGCCGTGAAAACATATTCGCCCACGAACAAGGAATCGCGGTCGCCGATCCCTTCGTCGGGCAAGACCTTCAGGAAGTCGTTGTAGTCGATCGGGCAATCCTGATCGAGGATGTATTCCCCGGCCATCTCGCCGCGCTCATCGAGGACGTAGATCTTCTTGAGCTGCGCCCGGGCGACTTTCTTCAGCGGAGCGGCCATCAGGATTCCCGAGAGGGCCGGGCCGAGGCCTCGGAGTACGAGACCGGAAAGCAGAGCTTCGATCGCCCCTTGCATACGCTGGCCGCCTAGGTCGCGAGGCATCGCCTCGCGGTTCGTGTACGGGGAAATCGAGCGGCCCGCTCCTTATTTAAGAAACGGGCTTTGGTTATCGGTTGTGAGAAGGGGCGCTGAACGCATCGAGGGAACCGACTCAGCCTCCGGTCCCTCTCGGGCTCATACCAACGACCGCGCCCGTTCCAAGTTGTCGACCCCGAGAGCGACCTGGGCATGACCACCCACGGTGCCGAGGTGAATCGCGCTGACGACGTCGACTCCGGCGTCTCCCAGCTTCCGTGCGAGGGCGGCCAGCGCGCCCGGCTTGTCGTCCAGGCGGACGACGAGGACGGTCCGCGTCGAGCAAGCGTATCCGCTCTTCATCATCGCCTCCCGCGCCTGCATCGGCTGGTTGACGATCAGGCTCACATACGATCGCCCGCCCGCAGACTCGGCGCCGATCGCGTCGATGTTGATGCCCGCATCTCCCAAGATCGCCGCGAGCTTCGCGAGCTCCCCCGGCCGGTCCGGGACCTCCAAGTCAATTTGGATCATGTCCCCCTCCGGACCGACATAGGCGGGCGAGGCTACAAGGGTTACGCGCCGTCGTCCGGCGGCAAATCGCTTATGGGCGGCCCTTCGCTCCCGGATCGGTTCGATGCGCTACACACTTGCCTACGTCGGGATTCAGGTTCGGAACTTGGAGCGTTCGATTTCCTTCTACCGGGATGTCCTGGGGATGCGCGTCGTGCGCCGTCAGCGCGTTCCGGAGACGGACGGCGAATGGGCGGAGCTTCGCAGTGCCGGGTCCAAGCAGATGCTCGAGTTGAACTGGTATCCGGACGGCTCGAAGTTCTTCACGGGCCCGTATCGCAACGGGGACGAGCTGGACCACATCGCGTTCGCGTGCGCGGATGTCGAGGGGGCCTACCGCGAACTGATCGCGAAAGGGGCGCGAAGCGGCCATCCTCCTTTCGCCGAAGGCGGGAGCATGCTCGCATACGTCGAAGATCCGGATGGGATTTGGATCGAGTTGAGCGGCCCGGTTCCCGGCGACTAGACCCGCGGCGGGGCCGGCGCGAGCACGATCCGGGCGTCGACGGCCCGGTAACCCTTTCCCTCCGGGAGGACGATCACCGGATTGAGATCGATCTCCTGGATCCGGTCGGAATCCGACACGAGCTGGGCGAGTCGCAGGAGGGCGTCTTGCAACGCCTTCACGTCTCGGGGAGGCTCGCCTCGCACGCCTTTCAACAGCGGGAAGGTCCGGATCGATTCGATCATTCGCATCGCGTCCCGATCGGTCAACGGCGGCAGTCCGAAGGCAACGTCCTTCAGGTATTCGACATAGATGCCGCCGAGTCCGAAGACAAGGCACGGCCCGTAGACCTTGTCTCGGGTCATGCCCAGGATGACCTCGGTGCCACCGGTCACGAACTCTTGGACCAGGAATCCCTCGATGGTGACGCCTCGGTCCCGGAGGCGGTGGGCCAGGCGTGACGCCCCTTCGAGCAAGTCCTCCTTCCCGCGGACATCGAGCAGGACGGCTTGTAGTTCGGACTTGTGCACAAGAGCGGGGCCGACCGCCTTCACGACGACCGGGTATCCGATTTCTGCTGCGGTGGCCGGCAGATCCTCCACGGTGCGTGCCAACCGAGTCTTCGCGGTGCGAATCCCGTACGCCTCCAGGAGGCGGTTCGCCTCCTCGGCGCGCAACAACGTTCGATTCTCCGCCCTGCTCTGGGCCACGACGGATTCGGCAATGCCTCGATCGACCGGGAACGTGCGAAGGTCTCCCTCGTCCCGGTGCCGGTAGCGGGCATACCGGTGCATCGCGGCGAGCGCCCGCGCAGCGCTCTCCGGATACGAGTACGAGGGCACACCATGCGTGACGAGCTCGACGAAGCCCGCACTATCCTGGGCGCGTCCGAGGAAGTTGCACAAGACCGGCTTCGAATGTTTTCGGGCGATCTCCCAGATCGCGCGGGCGACGTCCACCTCGTCGACTCGAACGGGCGGCACGTAGATCGCGATCGCGGCGTCGACGGATTCATCCGCGAGGACGGCGTCCATCGCGCGGCGGTAATCGTCGAGGCTCCCTTGCGGGGTCAGGTCGATCGGGTTTTGGAGCGACGCCTCCGGAGGAGCCCACTTCTTCATGTCCGCTCGAGTCGCGGCCGACAGTTCCGCGAGCCGGAGCCCGTGGGCGACCAGCTCATCCACGCACACGATCGCCGGGCCGCCCGCATCCGAGACGACCGCGACGCGGTCCCCGCGGGGCATGGGCTGCAAGGCGAACGCCATCGCCAGGTCGAACAGCTCCTCGATGGAGTTCGCCCGCAGCACGCCAGTCTGGGAGAACACGGCCTCCGCGGCGAGGTCCGAGCCCCCCAAGGAACCCGTGTGCGATACCGCCGCTCGGCTTCCGGCCTCCGATCGGCCCGACTTCACCGCGATCACCGGTTTGTCTTTCGTGGTCTCGCGCGCGATCCGGACGAAATTCTGCGGGTTGCCGAAGTTCTCGATGTATGCGAGGATCAGCTTCGTGTCGGGGTCCTCGTGCCACATCTGGAGGAGATCGTTCAAACTCACTTGCGCCTTGTTCCCCAAGGAGCAGAATTTCGCGAAGCCGACGCCCAGCGATTTCGCATGGTCCAGGATGGCGATCCCGAGGGCGCCGCTCTGCGTGGCGAGCGAGATTCCCCCGGTCAACGGCGGCGTCGGGGCGAACGTCGCATCCATGCGGATGTCCGGATGGGTGTTGATCACGCCCATGCAGTTCGGGCCGATCATCGTCATGCGGTATTGCGCGCAAACCGCGAGGAGCCGCGCCTCCCGGTCCATTCCCACGTCGCCAATCTCTCGGAAGCCCGCAGTGATCACGACGAGGCCTTTCACCCCCTTCTTCCCGCAGTCCTCGACGGCTTGAAGCGCGACCTCGGCAGGCACGGTGATCACCGCGAGGTCCACCGGGCCGGGGATCTCGAGGACGCTCGGGTACGCCCGGATCCCGTGGATGCTCGTCGCCTTCGGATTCACCGGATAGGCGGTCCCCTGGAACTCGTTCAAAATGAGATTGTGAAGGATTTCGTATCCGATTTTCCCGCGGTGACGGGACGCGCCGACGATGGCGATGGATGACGGCGAGAAGATCGCATCGAGTCCCGTGCGGGACATCGGGCGGCCAAACCCTCGGCGCGGCTTGAAGGTTCTCGCATCGTTCGGTGCGGTGACCGTTATCCGGTTACGAAGTCGGTATCACGCGGGATAACGGCGCCATTTGAGTCATATATGGAAGCGGAGAACGGGGACGCACTGGGCCGGGGAATGCCCTCGCCCGGGAGACGCCGCCTCGCATGTGCCCCCACCCTTCGCGGTTCTCGATGAGAAGCGTCGCGGTGGCCCTCGCGCTCCTCGGGTCGATTGGGGCGGTCCTCCTCGTCAGCGCTCCGACCGTGAGCGCCACCACGTACGTCCGAGGCGTGTACACGACGGACGTGACCTGGGGTGTGGCCGACACTTTCTACATCGCGACGGGCGCCGTCACAATCAGAGCTCCTTGGACCCTGACGATCGTGCCCGGGACGACGGTGAAGTTCGATCCGGGCGTCCACCTCTTCGTCGACGGGCAGCTGAAAGCCGACGGGACCTCGGCGAAACCGATCACCTTCGCTGCGAACACGTCATCCTTGACCCCGTGGGGCGGCATCCAATTCAACGCCAGCTCATCCGGCTCCGTTTCCTGGTCGACGTTCGATCGCGTCGACCGAGCGATCTCCGCGACGGATAGCTCTCCGGACATCATCAGCAACAAGGTCATCCAAGCGGGAGCCGGATTCGTGTTCCTCCGGTCATCGAGCTATATCTCGAGCAACACGATCGTTCGCGCGACGAACGTGGGGGTGTACGCGAACGCATCAAGCGTCCAGATTTCCGGCAACGCGATCAACAACACCGCGGTCGGAATCCAGATCGAGCAGCCCGGCTTCCCGACCATCTCGGGCAACAGGATCACGAACGTGAGCAGCGGCTTCGCGATGGGGATCCTCGTGACCGGCGGGGCGACCGCATCGATTGACGGAAACACGGTTCAGGGAGTCCGCGGCTCCGCAGGAGCCGCCGGGATCGGTCCGGGCACCCCGGGGCGGGATGGCTCGATTGGCGTCGGCATCTACGTGTCTGGGGCGCCGTCGGCCTCGATCACGAGCAACGCCGTCGACAGCGTGAGCGGAGGACGTGGGGGCGACGGTCAGGCTAGCACGGGAGGCGCGGGAGGTCGTGGCGGCAACGGCGGTTCCGCCGCGGGCATTGTCGTCGCCGGCACGACGAACCCGATGATCCAGAGGAACATGGTCACGACCGTGACGGGCGGAAACGGGGGATCGGGCGGCGGGAGCGCCACGACGACGACCGGTGGCCGAGGCGGAGACGCTGGCACGGCAGTCGCCATCGAAGTGGCGAATTCCGTCGGAACCAGTCAAGTATTCACGAACACGGCCGACGGCGTAACCGGCGGCGCCGGGGGACTCGGTGGAAACGGCGGGACGACGAATGGGAACGGCGGCACGGGCGGCGATGCGGACGCGGTGTTTCTGATCGCTGCGAGAAACGTCGATGCGAGTAGTAACTCTCTCCAGAACATCCGGGGCGGCATCGGTGGAAACGGGGCGGTCGCGGGTGGAGGATCCGGGAACGGCGGGACGGGCGGCGGGGCGAACGGGGTCGCGGTCTTCTATGTCTCCGGCCCGGCAACGGTCCACGCCAACACGTTGATGACCCTCACAGCCGGCGATGGTGGCCGCGGCGTACGCGGCGGGTACGGCGGCAACGCGACCGGAGTCATCCTCTTCGGGAACAACGACGGGGCATTCAACAACACCCAGGCCAGTTTCAACCAACTGGATACGATCACCGCCGGGGCCGGAGGCATCGGCACCCGGTTCGGAGGCAACGGGGGCACGGGGGCGGGGATCGCCGCGATATACACGTCCCCGGACTTCTCGTCGAACCGGGTCACCACGATGCAAGGCGGCCGAGGTGGGGACTCCCTCATCGGGACGAACGGTGGCCGCGGCGGAGATGCGTACGGCGTCATCTCGGGACTCGTCTTGAATGGCCTCTCCGCGGGGGATACGATTTCAAGCGTGACGAAAGGCGGAACGGGCAATGGCCCCCCGATTCAGACGTCGTATGCGGACGGATACTACCTCATCGGCAACAAGACGTTCAAGATCCACTTCACGGCCGATAACGCAACATTGTCCTCGATCGGGAGCTACGAGTTCTACGTGGACAACTACACGGCAGCGATTGCGGTGAACAGTCCGTTCACGAAGCTCGCGGTGATGGCCGCAGGAAATCTGACGGTCCGGAACTTCCTCGAGGTCGACGCACTCTGGCCGAACGGCTTCACGTCGGTCGGCGGGGCCCACATCAAGGTCGCCGACGGAAGCACGACGATCTGGGATCGCACGGCCCCTTCCGGCATCCAATCCTGGATCCTCGTCACGGACCGCATCTACGTGAACTCGCCGATCCCGACCGACAACGTGACCCAAGTCAGTGTGACGTACCCGCCTTACGGTTTCACCAACGACCCGCGGTCCGTCGACATGGGGACCAGCCACACGGAATCGTTCGTGATGGTCGACAAGGACGCCCCGACGTCCGCGGCCAGCCCCCTGCCGACGTATGAGAACACGCTCACCTTCTGGGTCTCGTACAGCGCTTCGGACGGTAACGGGACCGGGGTGGCCAACATCACCCTGTGGTACCGGACGGCCGGGAGCGCCACTTGGATTCAGTACGCCGTACAGCCCGGCGGGAACTTCGGTTTCTTCTCGTTCACGGCGTCGGCCGACGGGACCTACGAGTTCGTCACGACGGCGGAGGACCAGGCGGGGAACAAGGAAGTCCGTCCGGCCGCGAACGACACGTGGACGACGGTCGACACGGTCCGGCCCGGATCCCATGTGAACGCCTTGAGCCAATACCAAAACCGGACTTCGTTCACCGTTTCCTGGGGCCCGGACGTGGGCGTCACGGACATCGTTTCCTACACGATTCAATACAACGCGGGCGCAGCCGGATGGACGAACTGGCTCGTCGGGACGACCGCGACCTCGGGGACGTTCACCGCCGCCGGGCAAGGCCTCTACGCCTTCCGGTCGATCGCCACGGACGCCGCGGGCAACGTCGAGGTGCCTCCCGCCGGAAACGACACTTGGACGACGGTCGACACCGTCGCTCCGTCGTCCCACACGTTGTCCTTGCCGACGTACGAAGCGTCGCTCGGGTTCATCGTCACCTGGGGACCTCAATTCGACACGTTCGACATCGCATCCTACCGGATCCAGTCCCGGGACAACGGCGGAGCCTGGACGAACTGGATTGCCTCGACCGGCACGACTTCGGCCGTGTTCACGGGCCAGGATGGTCATACCTACGAGTTCCGTTCGATGGCGACGGACCGGGCGGGAAACGTCGAGACGCCGCCCCTGCCTCCGAACGTCAACGATTCGTGGACCATCGTGGATGTGACGCCACCCGACTCCTCGATGACCGCGTTGCCCGCCTACGAGAACACGCTCCAGTTCGCGATCGCGTGGGGCCCCGTCGTCGGCACCACGGACATCGCGGCATATCTTGTCCAGTGGAAGGACGGCGCGAATCCATGGACGGACCTCGTCGGTTACATGGACACGACCGCGACGAGCGCCACGTTCCTCGGACTGGGCGCTCATCTGTATGCCTTCCGCGCCATCGCACGGGATCGCGCGGGGAACGTCGAGCCGATTCCCTCTGGCAACGACACGTGGACGATTGTCGACGTGTTGCCGCCGTCCATCACGGATTCCCGGCCCGTCGGTGCAAACACGAACCTGACGCCGTGGATCGTGATCACATTCAGCGAGCCGATGAACCGAGCCTCGGTTGAGCAGGCGTTCTCGATCACGCCCTCAATCGATGGCAGCTTCGTGTGGAGCTCGGACTTCCGTACGGTGTCGTTCGTTCCAACGCGAGAGCTTCAGTCCGGTGCGACGTACGCGGTCGTCATCGATTCGTCGGCGCGCGATCTCGCCGGGAACACGATGGTGCAGTCGAAGACGTTCCAGTTCTCGACCGCCGCCCCCGGCTTCTTCGCGCAGTTCTGGTGGATCCTGCTCCTCGTCGGCGCGGCCGCGGCCGGTGCCGCGCTCCTCCTGTTGCGGCGTCGACAGGCCGAGGCGTCGAAGCCCAGCCCTCCTCCCGCGACGACGGCGAAGACGAGCGACGCGATCCTCGAGGATGTGTTCCTCCTCAATCACAAGGACGGGCTGTTGATCAAGCACGAGACCCGACGGCTGAGGCCCGACGTCGACACGGACATCTTGAGCGGCATGCTCACGGCCGTGCAAGCGTTCGTCAAGGACGCGCTCCGTGGCGACGACTACGCCGACCTGAACGAGATGACGGTCGGCCACATGCACATCCTGATCGGCCGCGGCAAGTGGCTCGTGCTCGCGGCTCGGATCGAAGGCGACGGTTCGCAGAGCTGGACCACCCAGATCGAGCGATGCATCAAGGACATGGAAGATCATCACTGGGACCAGATCGAAGATTGGGACGGGGACATGGGCCTCGCGCGCGTCCTCACGCCGTACATCAAGAAATTGATCCAGGGCGGGTACACGTAGGGCACCGCGCGCCATGCTCGATTGCGCTCTGCATTTCTGTGCGTCCGTTCGCTACAACAAAAAACTACGTGCGCATCGCGGCGCGCGATCGCCTTCCTCCGGAGGATGCGACGATTTTCGCACGCGTCGCAGGATTGTCCCATCTTCAGTACCGATAACAAAAGCTTTAATTCCGGATGCCACTTTCTAACAAGGGATGGGACGAGGCGGCATCTTGTTCCACAGACTCGCGTCTCCAGAGCGGATGCCATCGCGTCCTGAACGACTCGCGTGCGCAAGCCCGCGGTGATCCAAAAATGGCGAGTGACGAGGGCGACGGAAAGGTGTCGAAGTCGGCGGAAGAAGTCCGAGACGAGTTCGAGGAGAAGATGGATCGCCTCCGTCGGCAGTACGAGCGCGACCTTCACTCCTTCCGCTACGAGATCGAGGAACGGGAGTACCGCCTGAAAGCCTACGAGGACAAGTTCAACAAGATCAAGCAACCGCCGCTCCTCTACGCGTACGTCGTCCGCAAGGAAGGTCCCGACCTCGACGGGAACCAGGTTGTCGTCGCGCGCGCGACCGAACTGCTCAAGGTCTCGACCGGCTTGGTCGACAAGTCGCAGCTCGGCGTCGGCCAATACGTCTGGGTGCACCCGCAGACGTACGCGATCGTGGAAGGCAGCGCGGTGCGCAACGAGGGCGTGATCGCGAAGGTCGTCGACATGCTGGACGGCAAGCTCGTGATCTCCGTGGAAGGGGACATGGAGAAGCGGCTGATCGATTGCGACAAGAACGTCTTCAAGAAGCTCAAGCCCGGATTCCAGATCGGCGTCCTGCCTCCGACGATGGAGGTCCTCGACATCCTCCCGAACCTCGAGGTCAAGTCCCTCCTCCTCGGCGAGAAGCCGAACGTGACGTACGGCGAGATCGGCGGGCTCATGGAGGCGATCGAGCGGATCAAGGACGTCGTCGTGCTCCCGTACCAGGAGGCGAAGCTGTTCGCCCAGATCTCCCTCCAAGCGCCGCGCGGGATCCTGCTCTACGGTCCCCCGGGTTGCGGCAAGACGCTGCTCGTGAAGGCGATCGCGACGGAGAACGACATGACCTTCTTCAACGTCAGCATCGCGGACGTCCTCTCGAAGTGGGTCGGGGAGAGCGAGCGCATCATCAAGGAGATCTTCCGTCAGGCGCACGAGAAGAAGCCGAGCATCGTCTTCTTCGACGAGATCGAGGCTCTCTTCACGGTCCGCGGCATGATGGACACATCCGGCGTCCACAAGAACATCATCGCGCAGATCCTGAGCGAGATGGACGGACTCGTCGAGCTCCACGACGTCTTCGTGATCGGCGCGACGAACCGCGCGGACCTCGTGGACCCGGCCCTCTTGAGGCCGGGGCGCTTCGACGAGATCATCGAGATCCCGCGTCCGGACCGCAAGGCGGCTGAGGAGATCCTTCGGATCTACCTGAACGAGGACCTGCCGACCGCGGAGAGCCTCGACGAGATGTACGGAGGCCACAAGGAGGCGGTCGACGCTCTGCGCCGCTTCGTCCTCGATGAACTCTACGGGGAGAATAAGTGGGTCAAGGTCAAGCTCGACGCCGAGGCGAAAGAGGCGATCAAGACCGTGAAGCGGAAGGACATCATCTCCGGCGCCATCATCGAGGCGATCGTGACGACCGCGAAGAAGAACTTCGTGAAGCGGGTCATCCTGCTGAAGAAGGCCGACCGCAAGAAGGAAGGCCTCACGATGAAGGACCTCGACATGGCGATCGACGAGGAGAGCAAGGAGCACGCGATCACGGAGATGTACGTCTACGAGAAGCGCCAGCGGGAGGTCTTCCGGACCGGTGCGGACCCGATGGTCGGGTGACGCATGAGGAAGATGGTCCAGGGGACCGAGCACGAGTACACGCTGTACTGCCGCAAGATGGGCACGATGGGGTTCGACCCCCACATGATGGCGCTCGACCTGCTGCGCGACTCCGACCTGCACCTCGCCGGGGAGTTCATCACGAACGGCTCGCGCGTCTACTACGACGTCGGGCATTTCGAGGTCAGCACCGCGGAGACGACGAACTTCCATGACGTCGTCATCTGGGAGAAGGCCGGGGAGAAGGTCCTCGACTGGCTCCGCCGCGTCATGGAAGAGAAGTACACGGGCGACATGAAGATCCACGCGTTCAAGAACAACACGTCGCCGGACGGGACGTCGTACGGGTCGCACGAGAACTACTGCGTCTCCCGGGACGTGCCGTTTCCCGATCAGTACGTCCGCGACCTCGTCCCGCATCTGTCCACGCGGATCATCTACACCGGGGCGGGAGACATCGTCCGCGGGAAATACGTGCTCTCGCCGATGGCCTTCCTGACGTCCCAGGTGGTCAGCGGGGAGACGATGCACGACACCGGCATCCTGAACACCCGCGACGAGCCCCACGCCGACGGCCGCCTCTGGCGACGGCTGCACGTGATCGTCGGGGACGCGCTCATGAACGAGACCGCGATCATGCTCCGCCACTTCGTCACGTCGGGCGTGCTACAGCTCATGGAAGACGGAAAGTTGAGTGACGTACCTCGGCTCAAGGACCCGATCCGGGATCTGTGGCACAACGTCGAGATCCGGAATCCGGAGCAGTGGAAGGTCGAGCTGGAGGACGGCCGGGTCGTCTCTCCGATCGACATCCAGCGATACTACCTCGGGAAGATCGAGTCGATCGTGGTGGACGACTGGGAGCGCCGTGCCTTGCGGACGTTCGAAGAGGTCTTGGACGGCCTCGAGAACCGGCGCTCGAAGGAGCTGGCGCACCGGATCGAGTGGCTCGATCGGTGGTTCGCGATCCAGGAGGCCGGCGAGAAGAAGGCCGGGCCTGACGTCGAGATGATGGCGTGCAAGCAATACTCCGAGATCGGGGCGGAACGGTCCTTGTTCTATAAGCGGCAGCGCGCCGGCTTGGTCGATCGCATCACGGACGACGATGCTATCAAAAAGGCGATTCAGGAGCCTCCGAAGGACACCCGTGCCTCGCTTCGGAGGGAGCTATGCGACACCTTCAATATCGAGATGATCGATTGGTCTATGTTGATCGTGAACGACGGGACGCGCAGGCGAATCGATCTCCTCGATCCTTACGCCACGAAGGTGGAGGCACCCTATGCCACAGCAAGTTGAGGAAAAGCCGAAGAAACGGAAGAAGAGCGAGAAGAAGCTGGAGTTTGAGGCCGGCAAAGTCTTCACCCCTGGCGAAGTGAAGGAAGAGGACTTCGAACTCGATCTAGAATCGGCCAAGTTTCGCGCCCAAAAAGGCCAAGGAGGAGATAGGCGGGCCTAGCACTTTCACCCACCTCTCCCCATAAAGTTGGTAGGCTCTCGCGCTCTGTTCAATCTTCCATCGTTGTTTCGGCTCAGTACGTTGCAGGTTTTGTAGACGGCGAAGCCCAGGTCAGCTTGGGCCGAATACCTCGTCGACACACGTACGAATACTGCCTCAGGATTTCCATCTACAATACCGATCGCCGAATACTGAACGAGATCCGCGAGACTTGGGGAGGCACATTAACAAGCGTGGCTTCACGCAATCCCTCTTGGAAGCCCAGTTATGCGTTGATTTGGACTAATGCCGCAGCGGCAAGATTCTTATCCGAGATCGCGCCGTATTTGAGGGTCAAATCGAGGCAGGCAGCGACGCTGGAGGAGTTCCAGCGGCGTCTGGCCAAGGCTCGCCGAAGGAGGGATCGGCGTGGACGGCTCTTGCCCTTATCGGCAAGCGAGATGAAAGTCCGCGAGGCATTCTACCGCCGCATCAAGGATCTAAACATGAAAGGATCGGTGAGCGCCAAGCGGCGCCGGAGATTTCGCCCACGCCCTCGCGATTCCGGAATTCCCACCGTAGAATATCTTGCCGGTTTTGTCGATGCGGAAGGTTGCCTCAGGCTCACGAAAAGGCTCGTTGAAGGCTGGAACCCGCAATATGGAGCTAGGATCCAACTGTCCAACACGAACCGAAGAGTTTTGGATGATCTTCGCCAGAAGTTCGGAGGCATCCTCACGAGTCATCATCGGCGCAACTTGCGATGGAAGGACGAGTATCAGATAGTCTGGATCGGGCGTACGGTCGAGCCCCTCCTGCGGGCCGTAGAGCGCTACCTGCGAATCAAGCGGGAGCACGCACGGATCCTCTTGCAATTCATCAACCACCGAAAGAGTGTGCGTCAAGGACGGATGGGGCCACGTTTCGGGCGACTTCCGAACCACGTGATAGCGTACCGGGAGGCGCGTTACCTGCGCATGAAGGAACTCAACGCAAAAGGACCGTCCTCTTGAAGAATCGACCGACCTCAGCTCTGATTCTTCGCATATCCCGGGCAGTGGGCCAGAGGTCGAAGTCGTGCGGGCAAGTTGATATCGCCCGCCCGCCTTGCCACCGCCCGGATGCCCACCCGCGTCGAGACGCTGGACAATGGCCTGAAGGTCATCCTCCGACCGATCCCGGACACGAAGGCGCTGTCCACGTGGGTCGTCTACCGGATCGGCTCCCGGAACGAGGTCCCCGGCATGACCGGCTCGACCCACTGGGTCGAGCACATGCTGTTCAAGGGCGGCGGCAAGCTCGCCAAGGGCGACATCGACAAGATGATCTCCCGCCTCGGCGGCAAGATGAACGCCTTCACCGACACCGATTACACGATGTACTTCGAGACGATTCCCGCGAGCGCGATGGACACGGCCCTCATGATCGAGTCGGAGCGCATGCGCAACGCCGCGTTCGACCCGAAAGAGGTCGAGGCCGAGCGGACGGTCGTCATCAGCGAGCGCGAGGGCGCGGAGAACCAACCCGAGTTCGCGGTCGAGGAGGAGTTGTGGGGCCTCGCCTTCCACGTCCACCCGTACCACTGGACCGCGATCGGGTACAAGCAGGACCTCGCGACCCTGGACCGAGACCCGCTGTACCGTCACTACCTGCGCTACTACGCGCCGAACAACGCCTCCCTCGTCCTCGTCGGCGGCTTCGATCCGGCGGTCGCGATGCAGCACGTCCGCGAGGCGTTCGGGGCCCTGAAGCCGGAGACGCCGCCGGACCCGCTCCGCCTCTCGGAGCCGGAGCAGCACGGGGAGCGGCGGAGCGACCTCGATCGCCCGGGCCCCGCGGACCTCCTGTCCGTGGGATGGCACATCCCGGCCGCGAGCCACGAGGACACCGCGGCGCTCGTCCTCCTGTCGACGGTCCTCGGCGGCTGGCGTGGCATCGTGCCATTCGCCGCCGGTGATTGGCAGCCGCGCTCGAACCGCCTGTACCGCGCGCTCGTCGACGCGCGCCTCGCGACCGACGTCGGCGTGCGGCAGGAGATGAAGCTCGACCCCGCGCTGCTGATCGCGAGCGTCACCCTGGCGCGCGGCGCCTCCCTCGACCGCGTCGAGGCGGTCCTCGACCGGGAGGTCGAGAAGCTGCGGAAGGCCCCGCCGCCGAAGGCCGAGCTGGCGCGCGCCCGCGCGCAGGTCCGCGCCTGGGCCCGGTACGAACAAGACGGCGTCACGTTCCAGGGAATCCTCCTCAGCGCGGGCGAAGGCCTCGGCTCGTGGGACTTCGGGGAGGCGCTCCTCGCGAAGATCGAGAAGGTCCGCGCGGAACAGATCCGGTCGGTCGCCCGGACGTACCTGGTCGACGACCACCGGACCGTCGTGCGGTTCCACGCCCAGGAGGTCTCGGCGTGAACCTGCCGGACCGGACCGTCCTGGAGAACGGCGCCGTCCTCCTGTCGCACGCGTTGCCGTCGAACCCGTTCATCGCGTTCCGCGGGAGCGTCCCCGCCGGGGTCGCGGCGGAGGGCTCCGACCAGGGCGTCGCCGAGTTCACGTCGCGGCTCCTGCTGAACGGCACACGCACGATGAGCGCGGCGAAGCTCGCGGACCGCCTCGAGGGGATCGGGGCGACGCTCGAGTTCCACGGCGGCGAGGAGGTCCTCACGTTCCAGGGGCGCTGCACCCGCGAGACGGCGGCGGAGACCGTCCGCATCCTCGTCGAGTGCCTCGCCCGCCCCACGTTCCCGCCGAAGGAGATCGAGCGCGTCCGCGGCGAACTCCTGAATGACGTCCGCATGGAGGCGGACGACACGCGCACCCGGGCGTTCCGCGAACTCGCGCGGCTCGTGTTCCCGAAGGACCACCCGTACGGGCGGGACCCGAAGGGGAGCGAATCCCGGATCCGGCGCATCCGGCGCGCGGACATCGTCTCGTTCCACGAAGCCCACGTGGGACCGGAGGGCCTCATCCTCGCCGCGACGGGCGACGTGGACCGGACCTTGCTCGACGACGCGATCGCCACCCCGCTGTCGCGGCTCCGCGGCGATGAAGGAGGACCGCCCGCGATCCCGCCCCCGCCGCCCCATCGGCCCGGGACCGGATGGATCCCGATGCCACACAAGACGCAGGTCGACGTCGCGATCGGCGCGCCGGGTGTTCCCCGCCCGCACGCGGACTACTACGCGCTCAACCTGGCGAACCTCCTGTTCGGGCGGATTGGGTTGTACGGCCGGCTCGGGCGGAACCTGCGAGACGAGCAGGGCCTCGCCTACTACGCGTTCTCGAGCCTCGACGCGCGGACGGCGGGAGGGATGTGGTCGATCTCGGCGGGCGTGAATCCGGCGAACCTCGGGAAGGCGATCGAGTCGATCCGAGGCGAGATGGACCGCCTTCGGACGGAGCCCTTCACCCGGGACGAGATCCGGGACGGGAAGGACAACCAGGTCAGTTCACTGATCGTGTCGCTCGAGCGGAACGCGGAGGTCGCGTCCGAATTGCACCGAATGGAATACTACGGCCTCGGCATGGACTTCCTGGAGCGGTTCCCCGACCTGATCGCGGATCTGACGGAGGAGCGGGTCCGGGACGTCGCGCGGAAGTACTTCCTGCCGTCCGCGAGCTCGATGGTCGTGGCCGGGCCCGTGGGCCGGACCCGGCTCCGCCTGTGAGCCGGAATTATATCGTTCGAGAATTAAATAAATGCCATCCGATGGAATGAGCGGGGCGTTGAGCGTTCGACGTTCTCGGTCGTCCGCCGGCGGTTCGCTCAGAACACGTGGTCGTCCGTGATCCGGGCCGGGCCTCCGACGTCACAGGGGATCGTCCGGATCCCGAGGTCCTCGATCGCCTTGCGCACGTCGTCGGCGCGATCCGGGAACGTGTTCACGTAGACCGTCGCCCCGGTATCGATCGAGAAAAAGGCGGGGACCCCGGCTTCCCGCATCCGGCGGACCGCGAGGATGACCCGGAGGGTATCCGGTTGCCAGAGCACCATCTCCCCGGCGCCCGTCATCGTGATCCCGTGGAGCATGAGCGTGTCTCGTTCCGCGAGCGCGCAGATCCCGCCGAGGTCCCGTTTCCGGATCGCGAGCTCCATCTCCGCGATCAGGCGGGGCATCTCGGCGAGCCGCGCGTGGAAGAACGGCGACGTGAGCGCCTCCCGGTGCGCGTCGTCCGTCTGCTTGAATGCCGGCACGAGCGCGACGATCATCGCCATCTGCAGGTCGACGCCGGCCAGCTGGACCGCGTATGAATCTTCGTCGGTCAGACCCATCTTCCACTTGCTGAACCCGCCGGTCACGGACCGGCTCGCGGACCCCGCGCCCCGTCGGGCGAAGCGTGAGATCTCCTCGGGTGGCAGGCGGAGGCCCGTGGCGTGGGCCGCCGCGGTCGCGAGCGCCGCGAATCCGGAGGCGCTGGCGCCCAGCCCGATGTTCGACGGGAAATCGTTCACGCTCGCCATTCGGAACGGCTGGGAGAGCGAGGCGCGGCCGCGGATGACGTCGACCACGGCACGAATGCGCTCCATATCCCGCGCGTTCACGTCCCGCCCGTCGATCGTCGCGCTGTCTCGCCCGACGCCGCCGAATTCCACCGTCGTCCGACTCGTGAGAGGGGCCGTGCACACGCTGATCGAGTCGTGGAACGGGAGTCGGAGGACGGGGTCCGCGAGGCCGTGGTACTTGATCAGACCCTGAATCGGATGGGCCACCGCGGTCGCTTTCATGTCCGGACCTCGCATGCGATTAGATGTCGAAGATGACCTCGGCGATGCCCTTTCGCGGGTCGACGGTCAGTTGATGGCGGGTCACCGCCTTGATGAGGAGCTTCAGCTCGTGACGCTTCTTGTCGATCGCTTCTCCGCGGGCCCGTCCGCGCAGCGAGGTGCCGTCCAGTTGCACATCGAACGCCGCGAGGAGGAGGCGCTGGGTCTCGTGAATGTAGAGGAGCTCGGAGAGCCACCGCAGCATGAGGGTCGAGATGTCCTCCGCTGCGAGGCGGACCTCGATCTCGCCGACCGGCTTCACGGAGTCGAGATCGGCGATGAGGCTGAACATCCCCTCGGCCGTGTTCGCGAAGAGTTCGTTCAACGTGGATCCGTACGCCCGGATCCCGACGTCGGCCGTATGCTCAATCTCTTCGTACCGCACGACGAGGCCAAACGCGCTCGAAGATGAAAGTCCTCCGGTGTTGCGCGTCCCGTCGGAGCCGCTCAAACTCCTGCACCGACTAGATTCCGCGCTCACGGCCGGGCCAGATCATCTTGTGCATCTGGAGCTGGAGCCGAACGGGCAGGCGCTCATCGAGGATCCAGGACGCGAGCAGTCCGGGATCCAGCCCATGCGAGACGTGGTGCGCCGGCGTGGCGGGGGAGAAGAGGACCGTCCGAGCCCTCGTATCGACCTTGGACAGGACGCCCTTCGCGAACTCGTAATCCGCGCGATCGAGGAGGACGAACTTCACCTCGTCATGTGCCCGGAGGCGCTCGAGGTTCGCGTAGGCCTTGTTCGCGACCATCCCGGAGCCGGGGCATTTCACGTCCATCACGTACCGTACGCGACCGGATGCCCGTTCGTCCGGCACGAGCGCGTCGAAGCCGGAGACGTCGATCTCTCCATCCGTCTCAATCGAGTGGACGATGGTCTTTGGAAGCCGTTCGATGGCGCGGGCGATTGACTCGCCCTGGAGCAACGGCTCGCCGCCGGTCCAGCACAGGTTCCGAATCCCCCGAGCATCGGATTGAAGGTCGCCCGCGAGGCCGAGGATCTTCTTCACGGTCGCGTCGACGCCCAGCCGCGTGAAGTCCCCGCCCTCGACCGCGTGCATCGAGTCGCACCAGCGACAGCGCAGGTTGCACGTGTACAGTCGCACGAAGATCGTCGGGACGCCGACGAGCGAGCTTTCCCCCTGGACCGACACATAGCATTCGCTCAGGAGGAATTCCTTCCCTTTGCGTGAGGCGACGGTGGCCGGGGCCTCCATTGGGCTTCCGATGAGCCCGTGGCTTCTTAAGGGTTCGCCGCGCGCCCCCGGCGCGAGGCGTACGTAAGCGGATCCTTCACGCCGGCTTCGTGGAATCCTTTGAGCCGGAGCTGGCACGAGTCGCAGACGCCACACGCCTTCGCCCCGCCGAGGTAGCAGGACCACGTGAGGGCCCACGGCACGCCGAGTTCCTCTCCCCTGCGGACGATGTCCGCCTTCGACATCCGAATCAGCGGGGTGCGAATCTTGATGACGTCGCCGTCGACGCCGCGTTGCGTGCCAAGCCGGGCCACCTCCTGGAAGGCCGCGTAGAACTCCGGTCGGCAATCGACGTAGCCCGAGTAATCGATCGAATTCGCCGCAATGACGATCGCCTCCGCGCCGCTCGATTCCGCGAGGGCGAGCGCGTAGCTGAGGAAGATCGAGTTGCGGGCGGGAACGTATGTAATCGGAACGCCCTGACCGATCTCTTCGAGGCTCCGCTGCCTCGGCACGGCGATCCGCCGGTCGGTGAGGGCCGAGCCCCCGATCGCCGTGAGATCGACCGACGCGATTCGGTGGTCCACGACTCGAAAGTGCTTCGCGACGATCTTCGCCGCGTCGATCTCCTTCCGATGGCGTTGGCCATAGTCGAAGGTCAGGCCGATGACGTTGTGGCCCTCCTTGATCGTCATCGCGAGGGCGGTCGCCGAGTCCATCCCCCCGGACAAGAGGACCACCGAGGTCTCGACCATCGTGTGAGCAATGGAAGCGAAACCTAAAGGCCTTGCGCGTGGCGATTTCACCGGCCGAGCTTTTCGACCACCCGCTCGTATCGATCGACGAGCGGGGCCACCCGCCGATGGCCTTCTGTCCCTCGGCCTGGTTCCTCCAGCAGCCCGATCTCGTGTCCTTCCGGGTCGTGCAGGTAGGCGACCCGACCGTACGGTCGCTGTGCGGGAGCTCCCAGGAACACGGCTCCGCGTTTGCTCAATTCCTCGTAGGCGGCGGCCAGGTCGTCGACCCCGAAGACGAGGAAACCTTCGGGGGCCTCCCGACTCTCGCCGGGCGGGCATCGATGGATCGCCAGCCGAACCGTCCCCGCGTCGAAGTGGATGACGTGGCCCTCGTCGAGGAGGAGCGGCAAGCCGAGGACGTCTCGGTAGAACGCCCTCGCTCGATCCAGGTCTTCCGAATACCAGACGATCCCCTCGATGGCGAACGGCATTCGATCAGAGCTCCGCGACCGCAAGAGGAGGCGGCCATAATCACGCTTCCGCTGTGCGACGGCGAATCATGCCGGGCGTTACGCCGTTCAAAGATAGACTCGCCAAGGGGATCCGTAGAGGACGGAGACGTCCAGCTCGTACCGGTTGGTGGAGACGCCGGTCACCGTGAAAAAGTCCCCCGTCGAAAGCGTGCCGTCGCCATCCACGTCGCTCAGGGCCAGGGCGCCATTCGCGAACGTACCGAGCGTTCCGTTCACGAGCGTCACGTTCGTCAAGACCGCGACTCCGTTCTCGAGGAGAGTCGCTCGCAAAGTCCGGTTCAGGGCGAGCTCAGGATTCCAGAACGGGAAGTTCGCGGTCGCCCGCCACGGGTTCGTCCCTTGGGCGGTGAACGTGAGCGTCGGAATCCGCCCGATCGGCTCGCCGTAGCCGACGACCCAGAAGATGTCTCCGACGCTCGTATTGCCGTGGGCCAGACTCAAGGTCACCGAGGTCCGGTTCGATAGGCCGGCGGCACGGAACATATCGCCAGAATCGAGCCGGCCGTTTCCGTTCGCATCCGTTAGGGAGAGCGAGACTCCGTTGCTCAGGGTGATCGGCAGGTTGGAGAGGGTCCCGTTCCCAGATGAGCCGCCGGCTTGCACGAAGAAGCGGACGTCCGAAATCGCAGCAGCTGGTCCAAATCCGGGACGCACGTCGATCCTCGAGGTAAACGTCGTCCCGAAGGTGTCCCCGGCGTAGCGCAGTTTCACGTGGGAGTCGCGTCTGTCAGGCAACGGGATGTCGAACGGTCCCATCGGACCGTTCAGGATGAAACGCGTGCAGGCCACGTAGGTCTCCGGCGCGGCGAAGAGGCCGCCGATGGTGAGCTGATACGTGTCCCACATAGTCGGCGAGCCCGTCGCCGCCAGGTTGACGTCCAAACGGTCGCCGTCGTCCACGAGTCCGTTGTGGTTCGCGTCGACGAATCGAAGCGACCCGTTCCGGGAGATGCCGGCCGCCAGGGAACTCATTTCGTCAACGATCGGAAACTCCGAGTATGCCCCGAGCGCGCCGAGATATTGCAGTCCACCGAAATCGATCCAGCGCGCGAAGGAATCGATGGGGGCGCCGGCGGGAAGGCTCGGGTCTGATCCTTGGAGTGGTGTGGACTTGCGCAATGTAGCGGGGAGGGTGTTCGGTGCGTAGGCTGCTCCGTTCGCCGTGACGATTTCGTAGTGGACGGTGCCATTTGACTCGGTGCCGTTGTAGACGAGGAAGAGCCGTCCGGCATAGAGGCTCCCGGCGTCCAGGACCGTGCCGATCGCCCGTAGCCCCGACGGGAACGGACACTGAAGTTCCGGAGCGGATACCGCCGGGTCTCCGTTGATCGTGTATCGTTGGAAGTGGAGGATTGTTTGGAACCGGGCGCCGATCTCGTACTTCGCGGTCGAATCGCCGGCGACGCTCGGCACGCCCGCACAGCCGGGCCCGCCGTCGAGTCCGAGATACACCTCGGCACCATAGCTCGTGTTCTGTCGTTCGATGCTCGTGATCGTCCCCACGACGGTGACGGTACTTCCCGGACTCCAGTGGTCGAAGCCGTAGACCTCCGCGAGGGATCGCGGCCGGACGAACACCTCCCAGACCAGGAATCCGGCCCCGACGACCATCGCCGAAACCGCGATCACCAGGATGACCCGACGCTTGCTCCGCGGCATCCCTTCTGGATTCGGCGGCTCCATCCCGTCAGGCAAGAACTCTCCCCGGCTAAGCCTTTTCGTCCTCTTTCTCAGGCCTGGTCGTTATAGTTAAATAACCATAACGGCTTCGGAGGGGCATGCAGGTTGGATGTGGCGTGTACCTTCTCACAGTCCGCAGGCGAGCGTATCTGTACTTCTGGCACTACGAGACCAAAGGGCGATCCCGGGTGCAGGTCAAGGAGTACATCGGACCCGCGAGGTCCGCGCTCTCGATTTCGGAAGCGGCCCGGCGTTGCAAAGGGTACTATGAACGAGCGATGGCCGAGCTGCAGCATCTCCGGTCGGCGTCGCTGGCGATGATTCGCGGGTCATCGTAGACCGGCCGCCTCGGTGGCGGCGAAATCCGACTCCGTCGAACAATGGTGGGGATTGGGGTGACGAGTGGCTAAGCCCGGATTTCGTCGAACATGTAGTCGTCCCACGTCCGCTCGCCCAGCACGATTTCGAATTCCTGCGGCGTGAGCATCGGCTGTTTGTACTGGAGAATATCTTCGATTGCGATTCGCGGGCACGCCGTGTTGACCCATGCATCCACGCGGTATCCTTGAAGCAGGTCCGGAGCGACGAGGTCCATGAGGAACAGATTCGCCTGCTTGCCATGTTTCTCGGCGAGGGCCTTCAACCCGGTCGCCATGTCCATCCTTGCTTGGCCGATCTTCTTCGAGACGAGGATCCCGAAGACGTTCGCGTCCTGAGCCCGCACGATGGCGGCATGTCGCTGTCGGAGGATGCGGTCCCGCACTTCCTTCAGATCCCGCGCGGTCCCGCGTTCTGGGTCCGCGATGATCACCGGTTTGTCCACGAGGATCGCGACGCCGAGCGGGTGAAAGTCTCCGGTGCCGACATAGAGGTAGCCGTCGACATCGCGCTCCACGACCGTGGCCGTGTGGTAGTCGCACCCGAGGAGTTGACCGGCGTAGGCGACCCGCCGGTCCGGTTCCCCGATGCGGATCACATGGCCCTTCTCTTCCAGGTGCGCCTGGATGGCCGGGAGCCAGGCGCGGAATTGGGTCGTGGTCAGGAGTCCGACCCGTTTCGGGAGCATCGACTCGGCCGCGTCGATGAAGGCCATCGAGCCGAGCGGAGGTCCCGGGAGGTCGAAGAAGAAGACGCGGTTGTACCGGAGGTGCGGCATCGGCGCATGCCCGAGGTGGACGATGAGGTCCACGGGCATGTCCGCCACATCGCACGCGCCGAACGAGGGGTCCGCGGAGACGAGGCACGTGACGCCGGCCTTCGCTTCGAGTTCCTGCGCGAGCTCCACCGCCTTCGTGCGCAAACCGACCGGGAACTGCAGGCCGACCGTCTTCGCGTTCCGTCCTCGGATCACGTCGAGGAGTCGGTCCGTTTCGCCCATGGATCTCGACAGACACGCGGACGCGCGGAAAAAGATGTCCCTCGGCGTCCTAGCGTTCTTTTTCGCGTTCGATCTCGAGCCGCCACGGCGTCGGAAGTTTCACGCCGCCCTTCCGGAGGGCCTCTTTCGCGTCGTCCACGTGGTCCTCGGTCGTCGAGATCGTGAACACCTTCGTGCCCGGCTTCACCCGCGCGGCCGTGCCGACGGGCGCTCCGAACGCGGCGCGCATGCCTTCCGAGATGCGGTCCGCCCCGGCCCCGGTCGCGATCTTGTTCTCGCGGAGCACGTTGTGCGGATAGAGGCGGAGCTTGAGGTGGTACGCGTTCCCGGCCTTCTTCGCGATGTACCGGTTCGCCGAGATCCGCGCGGCCTCGAGGGCGATGTGACGAATCTGGCACGCCTCCGCCGCGACCAAATGAATCTTCACCGGGAACTTCGTTCGCGGGTCTCCGATATCGAACTGGCTGATCCGGATTTGCGGAACGCCGCCCATGTACTCTTTGCGGGCATAGGCCTGTCCGCGGATCTCGCGATACATGCTTCCGGGTTTGCGAGTCATGGTCCGAGGGGCGCTCGAAGGAGCGAGCGCTATTTAATCCTTGGTGGGAGCGGGCGATTTCGATGCGGTCGGAAGAGGGACTCCGGCGGTCTTGCGCCATCGAGGCCGTCGTCCGAAAATCATCAAGAGGCCCAAGACGGCCATGGCCGCTCCGCCGATCAGGGCGGGTAGGGTCCATCGGTTCTGGCTGATCAAGACGAAGTCTCCGGAAACCTGCTCAATCTCCGGGAAGATGTACGTCGTCGCGAGAATGAAGCCGCCGAAGAATGTCAAGGCCCCGGCGATGGTGAGGGCGATGCCCGCCGCCTTGGTGGATCGGATTTCCATCACCCGACAAGTCTCCCAGACGGTCCACGCGGAAGAAACTTACGATTCGGATTTCAGGAAACATATTAAGAGCAGCGCTAGGTGTGGCCCGCCCATCATGCTGCTCGTGAAGCTCGGCGGGAGCGTCCTGACGGACAAGGGCCGCCTCCGGTCCCCACGTCGGACCGCG